>Ga0209215_1000082_pt1 | contig 59044 bp, 38 predicted proteins | sample TexAe_OM2H0_M2_FD_187938 | JGI IMG/M metagenome (GOLD analysis project Ga0209215, IMG submission 187938) | Forest soil microbial communities from Davy Crockett National Forest, Groveton, Texas, USA - Texas A ecozone_OM2H0_M2 (SPAdes) (version 2) | ecosystem: Environmental > Terrestrial > Soil >... | reverse complement strand
AACGTCGGAAGAAAGATTGCAAGGCAAGCAAGCAAGGAGGTGTCAATCCGCGTAAGTCGCAGTACCGCGCGAAGAATTAGCACGATAATTCCTTGTTATTCAAAGTCAGTTACTGAAGTTGGAACGAGGCTGAGCAAAGGCCAAGTACGCAAGGATGCAAGGCTCGTAAGAGGCAGCCCCGGTTAAGTCACCGCGCAACATAGTGCTTGACCGTACTAAAGTCAAACTTTTTGTGTGTTCTGAGGTTCGGTGGATACGCCCAACTCGATATGGACGATCTCCGCTGCCTGCTTCTGTACCCTTAAATGTCCTTCCAAGCTTTCAAATTTTCGAAACAGGTCGGTATAGGACTGTCTGCGGAGGTGAATGGCGTGTTACTAGTTCAAGTGATCGAAGTGTTTTTCAATGGTTACTTTTCAACTCGTTAATGCGCCTGATACGCGAATCATTCGCTACCTCGCAATTTGATCAACTCAAACACTACGTTCCAACTAGCAACTTTTTGTGACGGTTTGCTTCAGGCGCAGAGGTGTCACCGATTGTATATCGCCTCACTGACCGGAGTGATCAAGGATTTCACAGCTTTAGTCAAAAATGATGCTCATTTCTACGCCTGATCGCCCTTTTCCATGGTTTCTGCTAGGATGCGATCGTGATTTTGCATGAACTGTAGCATCAGATCAGAAATTTCCATGCCTGATCGGAGTCTTACATCGAAGCGGACCGACCAACCCATAGGCCTGATGGCTTTGATTCATGAGCTAGATCTACCCGTGCGTAGACCCACTGTTCGATCTTGGACTAGGTCGGGAGCCAGAAAGACTATCATCACGAGTGAGGCCATAGAAGAATATTACCCTCCGGTCTACGCGCCCTCGGGAATAATCGGAAATCTCAAGTTTGCCTTACGTTATGAACCGATTGATCTGAGTGTTTACGACGCCCTTTTCAAGGTTCTTGATCCCGAGTTGTTGGAGGGGTGGATACAGCAGGAACCTACAGGCACCTATGTTCGCAGAGCTTGGTTTCTATATGAAACCCTGACGGGCAACCTTCTCGACGCTGATGATGTATCCCGGACGGGTTACATCAACATATTAGATCCCAAACTGCATGTGACGGGTTCTGTCAGAAGGGTACGCCGACAACGAGTCAACAACAACCTGCTCGGAGACAATACCTACTGTCCACTCATCCGTAGAACCGATGTCCTCAAGCAAGCGATGGCGTCAGGACTAGACTTCGAAGCCAAGTCCCTGGTGGAGAGCTGCGAGCCAACGATTCTAGCGAGGGCTGTACATTATCTATATACCAAAGAGACGAAGTCGTCCTTTGCGATTGAGGGTGAAGTACCCAGCGCGAAGCGTACTGAGCGCTTCGTGGCCGCGCTAACAAGAGCCGCGAAATTTGACACTTCCGATCCGCATGCATTTATCAGACTTCAAAACGACATAGTTGATCCACGCTACGCGGCTACCGGATGGCGGACAGTGCAGAGCTTCATCGGCGAGACGATGAGTGACTTCCGAGAACACGTCCATTTTGTTTGTCCCAAGCCCGACGATCTTGCTGACTTAATGAACGGATGGATGCGAATGATGGCAAACTTACGCGACTCGAAAATTGATCCAGTTTGCGCGGCGGCAGCAGCGTCGTTCGGGTTTGTGTTCATACATCCGTTCGAGGACGGCAATGGGCGAATCCACCGCTTTCTTATACATCAAGAGCTAGCGAGTTCTGAATTCACACCTCACCAAATTCTGTTTCCCGTCTCTGCAGTTATGATGCGGGATCGAAACGGCTATGATGAGGTTCTGGAAGGCTTCTCTCAATCAATTTCGCCATATATCGATTACGAGATGCACCAGGACGGATCGCTGGTCGTGAACAATCAGACTGCGCACCTATATCGATTCTGGGACGCAACGAAATTCGCGGAGTACTTATACGACTGCGTGGCTGAAACCATTCGTACCGATCTCAGGGAGGAGATCGGATTCCTGAAAGCTTTTGACGCGGCTATTCGGGCTACCATGGACATCGTTGATATGCCGGATCGTCGGGCTTCTTTGCTGGTACGGCTGATCCTGCAAAATAATGGCCGGCTATCGCTGACAAAACGCGCAACGTTTTCCGAACTTAAGGATGAGGAGATCGCTGCCATCGAAGCAGCCGTGGCGTCTTTTAGTCAAGATGCACCATCGAGTTGATGTGACTTGAAGTAGGAGTCAGTCTCATAAGCAACAAAGAGACTTTAAGCGTCGTAACTCGAGTTGAAAGGTGTGAGGCGCTAGACAAGCAAAAGACTTTGGCGCTAGGCCCCCCGATAATTCTTAGTTATCCGGAGTGAGAGGGAACCGAGCAAGTCTGCAGGCGGGTTAACAGCGACTTCTAGTGGAGGAAGATTATTGGATCGGGCATGGCCGAGTTCAAAGACTGTCGTGTTCCTGGTTGTTTGGAGGATAGTCCAAATGCGCCCGATGTCTTAAACTGATTAAATTTACCATAACCTCGTGTGTTACGTTTCCCTTACCAAGATTCTCAGTGTGGCATCTGATATTCTTTGCAATGCCTTGAGGTGCTTTCCCACACGATCAGCAGCTTCGTTCTCACCTAACAATTCTCCATAGTAATTTATCGTTCGTAGCAATGAAAAAATTAGGCTCCGCTGAAATAAATCTGAATTCTGGATATTGACATTGTTAAGTTTGTAGCCTGCGGCGAAATGCTGCCAAAGCAAGCCATTCGGTCGTAGCGTATAGTGTCGAATTCTTGCATTTTGCACGTCTTATTTTGAGGTTCGATCTCAGTATGAGGATATTGGCTGGGAAATTAACATTTTACGACGTTGAGTCTCGTCAGGAACCGCGAATGGAGCACCTAGAGATAACCTCGGGGCAGCAACACTATCCCTTGTACTAAACAAGAATCGGATTGTCTGAGTCATCAGATCGAGAGAACCATTCGGGCTCTCGCAATAAGCTATTCGACAGAACTCAAGTCAGCGCTCGAATATTCTGCTTGCCACTGTGGCAAGTGGGGCATCGAAGGTTAACTGGATTACGTAGTGTCTGCCTTACGAGGCGCTATGAAAAGCTGCTATTAGGGAAATAGGCACGTGGGGGAAATTGTGTCGGTCTTGGGAGGAAATAGGTAGTTATAGACCTAAGCTGGCGCACTCCCAACAGGCTGCGATCCGCGAAGAATGTTAGTAAATGTGGCCAAAACGTAATTGGCGCACGTGTTAATGATTGTTACGCGTGACGTTTCATAACCCCAAGGTCGGCGGTTCGATCCCGCCTCCCGCTACCAATATCGTCAATAAAATTCAAAGACCTAGAACAAATAGAAAATCGAACTTGCGTGAGTTGTTGTAGAGTTGCTGTATTCCTTCTAAAAACTCCGCCCCGTACCGTTCCAAACATTCAGCTGTTACCAGCTCCCGAAGCAAAGATGACCGGATCTTATTACACCCGCTCGCTTCTTCCGATCAGTCGGACCCCGAGTGTGAAAAACAACACGGCGAGTGCTGGCGACAGTACACTAAAGGGTTGCGAACGAAGCTGATCGAGATCGCTTGCGGCAGTGAGCATATTTCCAAGACTTGGTTCCGGTTCCTGCAGCCCGACGCCCAGGTATGACAGAGCAACCTCAGCAAGTAAGAACGTTGGCAGCAGCAGAAGCGCCCGCGTTCGCAGCGACGGCAAAATATTTGGGAGAATGTGGCGAAACAAAACTCTCGTTTGACTTACGCCCAAAGCGACTGCCGCGACAACGAACTCGCGTTTTCGCAATGACAGCACGAGTCCACGTGTCAGCCGGGCCATTTCGGCCCAGCCGGTCAGGGCGAAGATGAGCAGCAGAAGCAAAGCCGCCCGCGTCATTGGCAGTTCCAGCGGAAAAGCCGCACGCACCCCAAGTATCAGGATCAGTGTCGGCAGGGCAAGCATGGCGTCAGTCGCACCCATCAGAAACGTGTCCATGAGCCGTCCCGCATAGCCGCTCACCCCTCCTATTGAAATCCCAACGAGGCACGCGACGAGAACGCCGCTTAAAGCAACGATGAGCGAGAACCGCACCGCGTAGAGCAAGCGGGAGAAGCGGTCGCGGCCTAATTGGTCAGTTCCCAGAAGGTTGATCCTGGGAGCTATGCCCGAAGTGCTTCTAACCCCAAACAGATGTACGTCGGTTTCTCCGATGCCGAGCAACTTATATGAATACCCGCGGACGAAGAATCCTACCGAAAAGGCGACTGACGTGTCTTCCGTGTATGTGCGGCGAAGCGGATCTTCGACACGCCGCGGATGAATGATCGGCGTCAGACCGCTGAAGTGGATCGTGGTCGCCGGCGCGGATGGCTCAGATCGTGACTGAGCGCTGTGATCATACGGTGCAAGAAAGCCTGCGAAAACAGCGGACAACGCGAACAGCCCGATAACGAGCCAACCAAAGACCGCAACTCGATCGGTTCGCCGCCTGGTGAAACCATCTCTTGATAGATGTTCGCTCAAAGGCCGAGGTCGCGAATTCGCTTGTCGTTGACCGCCTGCAGCAACTCGCCAAGGGCATTTCCGAGCCAAACCGCTGTACTGGTAAATAGGACGATTCCCATTACCAAGGGCACATCACGCGCGCGCACGGCTGAAATCATCAATGTTCCTAGTCCCTGGCGTCCGAGCACGGATTCGACGATAACGGAACCTCCCAGCACACCGCCAAGCGAGAGACCGGCGATCGTCAGGACCGGATTGAGTGCAGGCCTGACCGCGTGGCGAAAGATCACGGCACTCTCGCTTAAGCCTTTCGCCCGTGCAAGCTTGATGAAATCCTCCCGCATCGTCCGCTGTAATTCGCCATAAAGCTGCGCCAGAAAAACCGAAATCAGCGGCGCGGACAGGGCTGACGCCGCCAGCCAGAACAGAACCGCCGAAGACCTGTCCATGGCAGACAAAGTCAATCGGACGGATAGCGCGAGCGCGACGAGCGCAAGGACGATCCGAGGCGTCGAGGCGGTCACAAGGATCAATAAGTCGATGAATGCAGCAATCGTCGTTGAATTGTATCGCACGCCGATGAGGCTTAGCGGCACGGCAAACGTGAGTGCGATTGCAAAGGCTGCGGTCCCGAGTAGAAATGTACTGACAGAACGCGCCCATACGAGGCCGCTTACCGGTACACGAAAGTATGTCGACTCGCCCAGGTCGCCGGTGACCGCACCGGAAAGCCACCGAAAGTACCTTATCGGAAGTGGTTGATCGAGGCCGTAGACGCTGCGAAGGCGCTCGATCGTCTTCTCTGAGATCTGCGGGTTATCTCGCAGTTGCGTCAGGGCGTCGCCTCCGGCAAAACCGAGTAACGCGAACGTCACTGCCGAAACGATCAGTATCATCATGAGCCCTTGCAGACATTTTCGCAGCAGCAACTTGATCATTCTCGCCTCGTGTTGTTTTGTTTAGAACCATCCACAGATTACGCCGATTATCTGTCTAATCTGCGGATGGCTTTGATCTGCAAAACAAAAGTTCTTACACTCGCAACAGTTTATTCCTTCGCATTTTGGCTTACCTAACTTTGCTGCCGGAGAATAGCACCATGCGGCCGTTCACATACGTTCGACTCGCTGTTTTTCTTCTGCTTCCCCTTCTCTTTTCGTGCCGACAACCGCCCGCATCAAACACTGCGACAGGCACCTCAAAACCCGAACAACGAATAATCGGCACACGGGGCGGGAAGTTGGTCTATCGTGTATCTTCACCGCCCAAAACATTCAACTATATTCTCGCTAACGACGAGCCGTCGATTGTAACGGCGTTCTTCCTGCTCAACAGTCGGCTTGTGGAGTTCGATCATTCGACGCAAACTTACGTGCCCGGCCTCGCGGAAGCCTGGACCACCAGCCTCGATCGCCGTTCGGTCGACATCAGGCTTCGAGATGGCCTGAAGTTTTCGGACGGGGAACCTCTGACGAGTAGTGACGTGGCGTTCACGCTGGAGGCCATTTACGATGAGCGGAACAAGGCAGATGTGTTCCGCGACGCACTTCTTATCAACGGCAAGCCGATATCTGTAAAGGTGATCGATGACCGAAATCTCCAGTTTGTCTTTCCTGAAACGATAGCGGCCCCTGACAACTACCTCTATAACATTGCCGTGCTGCCCAGGAATGCTCTCGAAGCCGATCAAAAAGCGGGACGGCTTTCCGAGGCGTGGAAGATAACGGCGCCGCCTAACTCCGTGGTCTCGAGCGGTCCGTTCGTTGTCGCGTCAGCAGCGGCCGCCGAACGGATCGTCCTCAAACGCAATCCCTATTATTGGAAACGCGACGCACAAGGAACGCAACTCCCGTATCTTGATGAGCTAACCCTCGAGGTAGTCCCCGATGCGAATCAGGCACGCGTCGGTTTGGATCAGGCCACAATAGATATCGTGGACCGTATACGCCCAACGGATTACGCTTCACTGCTGAACGCCGGCGGAGCCGTGAGAGCATTCGATCTCGGTCCAAGTCTTGGGGTCGATTATATTTGGTTCAATCTGAATCCCGCCAAGCCGGACGGCACGCGGATGAATTCGGTCAAGCTCGCATGGTTTTCGGATGCAAGGTTTAGAAGGGGCGTTTCAATGGCGGTTGACCGCGACTCGATCGCCAGGTCGACCCTTCAGGGTTTGGCAACGCCGCTCTACGGCGTTGTATCACCGGCGAACCGAATCTGGGCCAATCCAGATCTACCGAAGATTCCGTACGACCTTGTTCAAGCAGCCTCGCTGCTGGGAGAAGCTGGTTTTACCAGGCGCGGAGCTGCCGATGCTCCGGAACTGTTTGACGCGCAAGGCAATCGCGTCGAGTTCTCGCTGCTGGTCCCCGCTGAGAGCGAACCCCGCAAGCTAATGGCCGCAGTGATCCAGGAAGACCTGGCGAAGCTCGGTATAAGAATGCAGGTCGTGCCGATCGAGTTTGCCGCTGTCACGAACGCCTGGACCAAGTCCTATGAATACGATGCGATACTGCTCGGTCTTTCCGTTACGGATGTTGAGCCATCAACCTACGCCAGCCTGATGCTGAGCAGCGGCGATGCGCATCAATGGAGGCCGAATCAAAAGTCACCTGCGACCGAGTGGGAAACGAAGGTCGATGGACTTTTCGCCGAGCAGGCTCGCGAGCCCGATCCTGAAAAACGGAAGTCGAAATTTTACGAGATTCAGCGAATCGTTGCAGACGCGTCGCCTGTCATCACGATCGTCACCCGCCACGTTGTTTCGGCGGCGAACTCACGCGTCGGAAACTTTTCGCCGAGCCCGATGTTTCCTTATTCGATGTGGAATGCGGAGGAGCTTTTCATCAGGTAAAATGTTGGCCTTCGACATAGAGACCCTAATCGTTAATCGTCCTGTTCAGATTTGATGGTGAAATCAACCGCCTTCGTGACGTTGCCGCGAATACGGAATACGTAGGTTCCGCGCGCAAGGTTACGTAGTTCGATCTTATCGTCGTTAGCGATCGCGATCAGGTTCCCATTAGCGTCCAGCAACTCGAAATAGATCCGCTGGTCTCCGTGGTTCTGGTTGATCTTCGCATCGAGCCCGAGACGTCGAAGCGAAAAAGGAATCTCGACCGACGATTGCCCTGGCAGGATCGTACCTGAGTAGCGCTCCTTGAAGTCATTGGCGTTTCCATTGTTGCCACCACCGGGGGTTGGAGTTGGTGACGGTGTCGGAGTCGGAGTTGGTGTGGGAGTAGGCGTGGGGCTAGGTGTCGGGGTAGGTGTTGGTGTTGGTGTCGGGCTGGGCGATCCGGGAGCGATGTCAAAGCTCGAGCCGGTTCCCGAATCGGAGTTCAGGAGAAGGCCGCCGGACAGCGATGAACCGATAAGTATTTGAGCTTTGGCCTGCGTGTTCGTCGAGGTCGTTCCAAGGACGTCGTGTCCGACCGCGGCGTTCACCTTTTCAAGACCGAGTTTGATCGTGATCTCATTGCCGTCGATTGCACCAAAGTCCGCCGCGCCGATCGTCTCCTGATTTTGTGTACCGGTCGCGAGGGTCGTGATCTTTCCGTACTCGTATGTGACAGCGGTCTCGTCGACCGATGCAGTGACGAAAACCTCGACCGTGCCAAAAGCCGACAAGAGTGTCCACCGCATGTTCGGCGTGCGGACCGATGCGTCGGTAACTCTCAGCCGGTAGACGATTTGGTTCGCGACCGGATCGTATTTGAAAAAGGCAGCACGAATATCCTGTGCGGTGGTACCGATCTGATCGTCCGGACCATCGACGATCTGCGGCGCGTTCGGGTCGTCGGACGGAAACAGGTTTGCAGGATGCGGCACCGCTGTTAGCGACATTGCAGCACGCACGGCGTTGTGCGCATCAACATAGCCGGCGCCGACCACGCGTTCCTCGTAGGGCATAGGCGTTGCCGTCTGCCGAAGCAGCGTTACGATCTGGTCGGGCGTCAGAAGCGGATTTACCTCAAGCATCAAGGCGACGATCCCGGTAACCTGGGGCGTCGAGAAACTGGTTCCCTGCGACGTGGTGTAGTACGGCAGGAACGCGGGCGGGATCGTCGAAAGGTCGTTAGCACCTACAAAGATCGGAATGGTGCCTGCGATATTCGTCACACCCGGAGCCTTCGAACGTGTGCTCTTGATATCGACTCCCGAGCCAGTGATGTCCGGCCGCAGATTCGGAGCAACTGTAGGATCAGCAGGCTGCCCGGCTGTATCGCTGCCCGTGCCGTTGTCGTTGCCACGTGACGAAAATCCGGCTGGCGTTCCCAAGCCCTGCTTCTCAGCGGCTGCGACCGAGATCACCCACGGAGCGACCGAGAACGGATTGATCGTGTTCAGAGCATCGCCGTCGTTGCCTGCGGCGAAAACGACCGTGATATTTCGGTCATGCATCATTCGCGTAGCGGTATTGATCGGGTCGTTCGGATCATAAGGATTGTCCGCAAGCGTCGTCCCCCAAGAGTTATTGCAAACGCGAATGTTGTATCGAAATTGATTTACAAGCGTGTAATCCATGGCTTGAACGATCGCGTAGGTCGTGAGTCCGACATCATTACCTGCACGTATACCGATCAATTTCGCACCCGGTGCCATTCCCTTGTAGAGACCGGCCGATGCAGCGCCAGTGCCTGCCGTTACACCTGCCCCGAAGGTTCCGTGTCCGCCCTCGACGTCCGTTATCGGCACGTTCTCGACGGGTAAAACGGGAAGAAATCCGGCAGGCGGCTCGACCGGCAGATCAGCGGTCGCGTAATAGACATTCTGGATTACGTTCTGCCCGAGCTGCAGATCGGGATGGGTCGCATCAATGCCCGTATCGATGTACGAAACGCCGATGTTCTTGCCTGTCACCGGCAGCCCGTTGTTGAGCGCTGTCACCTGACTGTCGCGGATGAGATTCTCGATACCCGTTATGGTCCGGCCTTCCAGATCCAGTAGGCGAAACGTGCGATTGGCGTAAAGCGATCGAACGCCGGGCTTTGCCTTCAACGCATTGAACTGTGTCCGGTTGATCGACGTCAGCACTATTGGCAACGCCTGTGTGTAGCGTCCGCCGCGAATGCCAAGCGACTGCAGCATCAGGAAGTCGTTATTTGTCACGCTGTGATCGAAGGTGATCACAACCGGTGTTAACGACAAAGGCGATGCATTGATCCTGGCTGCCAAAAGACTATCGACCGACGGTGCAGCAATGGCAGAAACGGATGCTGCAATCGTGACGACCACCACGGCCAGGGCTTTTACGAGCATTCTCATCGGGATTCCTCCTCGTTTCATGTAACCCGAATTTACTTAAGGCAGCTTGAGATTTACTTGAGTTCTGGTTGAGGGGGACGCGGATGAACGCGGACAAACGCAGATCAGTATGATCTGCGCTCATCCGCGTTTATCGGCGTTACAGTATTCGGAATGAAACGGTTTTGGTCAGCGGATTCACTGTGAACCGGACCAAACGCGTGAGTACATTCGTCGTCGCCGAAACAGTTGAGCTTCCCCCGACCGTTCGTGTACCGCCGTTTTCGTTAGGCGAGCCCTGCGGAAGCAGCTGATTCGACACGATCTGGAACGTGGTCGGACCATTCGCAAAACCGAGTACACGGAAGACGTATGTTGTGTTCGGTTGAACAGCGGAAGAAACGAACTCGGTCGGCGTTGGCCCTGCCGAACGCATCAATATCTGCCCGTCCATAGTTCGCAGCTCAAAGTCCAGATCGACCGCCGTAGCCGAGGTGAGCTGTCCCTCGAGAGCCAGCGCATCGGACTTGGTGGTGACGAGCACGTCATCCCACGTGATGCCTTTGAACGCAGGATCGCCCCACGTGGCGCTTGTGCCGCCCGTGGCGGTCGGCTCACCCGCGATCAATGTTCCTGTCCTCGTTTCCGTAAAGATCGAATACGTGACCGGCGCCGGCGGGTTCGAAGAACCATCTGAATTCTGCGAACCAGTGCCGACCGTCGTGCCTGCAAAAGCATTTGCAAAGATTTTCGCGTCGAAGCTGAACATCTGCGCCATCGGGTCGTTGAATTCAATGCGTTTCGCGGCGGATGTTTGCCCGAGAGTCAGCGACTCGTTGTAGATGAACGTGTTGCCGTTTGCGTCCGCGTTGCGAATTGTTACGGACGGATTCGAGATGTTGACGATCTGGAATTCGAGCGGTTTGTAGAGAGTCTTGTCTGTCGAGAAAGCACCACGTGCATTTGTCAGACGATTGTCAAAAGCCATCACGCCATTCGCGAACGAGATGTTTGAGATGGCTGAATCGACTTGAGCGGTAAGGTCCTGACGTGTCTGTAGTGCCCGAGACGAACCCGAGAAATTCGACCACCCGAGCTGGCCAGTCGAGTTCACACCTATTGCCCGAACAACGTATTCGCTGTCGAACACGTCTTTCAGACCGGTCGGCGCAAAGACCTCAAAGATCGGCCCTTTGTCGTCCCACGAGGTTTGGTCCCCTGCGGTGAAAAATGCGTGGCGGTAGCCTGTTGTCGAGGCATCGCCGTCAGCATACACGCGCTTGCCGTTCGGTTCCCGCCGGCCGGCAAATGCGGTCTTTCGCTTGAGAACTTCGTATGCAACCGCACCCGCCACAGGATCCCACGTAACGTTTACGCTTTTTGCCGAAGACGGGCTGGCTTTCACATTTTGCGGAACCGCTGGAGCCGCCTGACCACCGGCAAAGTGAGAAACCTGCGTCGAGATCGTCGCCTGTCCGCCAGTAACTTCGCGGGCATTGATGCCGAGTTCTTTCGCAGCGAAGATCTGTTCGACCATCGCACGATGCTTTCCGGGCGCGTCTGGATCGGTCGAATCCGACGGATACAGCATCTGGTCCGCGACGATGAAAGCATCGCGGGCCTTGATCATCGTATCCGGCGACGTAGTGCCGAGAATGTACATCGAGCCGAGGAAATCGCGCTCGAAGATGTTGGTCCCGCGGGTGATGGCCTTCTGCGGCAAACCGTCTTTGGGACGCGGACGCTTATAGGTTGTGGCCTCCGGATAAACGCGATTCATCATCTCGCGAATGTCCCACATCGTCGACATATAGATCTCGCCATCGCGATGCTCTTCAGCCTGGCCGGTCGCACCGAAAGTTCCGTAGTCGGAATATTTAAGGGTCGAACGTGCGCTGCGGATGTACGCGATCGAATCAGGATCGCGTCCGTTGTCACGAAAGAGTTGGCGGAAGCCTTTTGCGTTGACGACGTAGTCGCCAATGCTTGCATTGTCCGTGATGGTGAATGCCCACATGTCTGCCTGGCCCTCGTTCATGGCGCTTCCTTCCTCGCCTTCGAGTCCGGCGATGGGTGACGTGATCGCGTGCATTCCTTCGTGATACGGAACTGTTCCTTCGAGAGCGAGGTCGTTAAAGTAGTAACCATGGCCGTAGACCGTCGGGTTCACGACGACGGGCGATTTGGTGGCTGTCACGCCTTCGATCAGCGCCGTCAAATTAAGCGCAAGGGCATTGTCGAGGCCCAAAACGATCTTGACGAAGTCGGGATTCGTCGGATCTGGCAATTCACCGTTGGCGGCATCTAGCGCGACAAAGATATTGGGAATGTGGACCGTCGCGGGAAGCGGGGTCGTCTTATTTGGATAATCGTCCGGGAAAGCGCCGCCGCCGATCGTCGTGTTATCGCCGCCGATGTGCAGGTAGTCGACATACTCGACGAGATAAGTTACGAAGAAGAACGCATTGATCTCGTCCTGATGTTCGGCGGGCTCAGCAAACTGATCTTGTTCGTTAGTGCGAGCTTCCAGTGCTGTCGGGTCGTCCTTGCGGAAGTGCCACGTGCCGAGGGCGGCCTGTCCGAACGGCTGCTTTGACGCGAGCGCATTGTTGACGATAGTGTGCGTTCCGGTCAGAGTACCATTCAAGCCGGTCACTCGGTTCGAAGGATCGAATGAGCGTAGGTTCACTCGTTCCTGTCCGCACGGCGCCACAATGCCGTTTGTCGTGCACGAGCTGATTATGCTGTTGTCCTTCAGGTTCGCATCGATCTGCGGGTACTTCGGATAAATGTCCGCGGTTTCGGCTCCGGGAGTGGTTTGAAATGCTAAAAAGTCTTTGCGCCCAAGGATCTCACCGTTGCTTGCATCGACAGTGACCATATACAACCCGAATGGATTGGTCGAAAACTTGGCGACCTTCCAAGCGAGACGATAGCCATCCGCAGTTGGGTAGATGGAGAGAGTAGGAGGAATACTCTCTACGGCCGCCAGCTGCTGCGAGAGGATCGATAAACCGTTCTGCAGAAGATTCGTCGCTGCGGCAGGCAGCTCAACGTGGAACTGATTCAGATCGTTGTTCGCCGCTGTTCTTGCCTGTTCCGCGCTCAGCGAAGGCTGAGTGTTGACGGCAACTTCGCGAAAGAACGGTCCTGACGCCATGATGACCTGCTTGTTCGCGTTCATCACGATGCCGATGCCGCCATTTTCAACTGCGACGCCGTTGAACGTCTGCTGAAACCTAACAAGATGTCCACCTAGCGCATTGCGCGAGCTGAAGACGCGGAAGTTATTCAACTCGGTTACGCCAAAGAGCCCCTGGTTCTGCATGACGAACGCGCGTGCCGCTTCTTCCGGCGTACCCGAATACGGCTGCGACGCGAAATCGTAAATCACGTCGGGCGATCCGCCGAAATCGTTCCAGCGTGTGGTCATATTTGGCGAGTTTACCGATGCCTTAAGATTGTTGAGAGCGGAAAGCTGTGCGGATGTTGCCTGGCGGACGTTGGGCAAATGCCGCGAGGCGTTCAGATCGAAGTTCGGGGCCGGACGCTTGTAAAGCTCCTTCACGATTTCTGATGCTCCGGGAGCAGCCTTGCCGGTATCGAACGGTAGCGAAACCATCGCTCCGAGGATCGCGGCAGCCGCGGTAAGAAAGATCGCGAACCGAAAAATGACCTTCCTTCTAAGTGTTTTGCTAGTGTCTTTCATCCTTCCTCCATTCTTCGTCCGAAGACCCTTTGAAAATGGTTTTAATAACTTTTGCTCATGAGCGTATTAACGACTGCTTGAGAAATTCTTGACGCCAAGCGACAACAGTTGAGCCTGACTTGAAAAAAGCGGCCCGGATCGCCGGGCCGCCCTTAAGAACTCGTTCCAGCCCCCTGAAGGAACGAGAAGCCGCCGGATGAAATTCGCCCAGCGGAAGCGAGGATCTTTAGCCGCCCGTCGTAAACAGCGTGCGATAGGTGCTGAGTTTCCGTGCAAGTACCGCTCGGGAGACCGTTGTCGCCGGCTCGAATCTCGGTCCCGGGATCACAATGAATTGTCCCGGAGCTATTTCACGAACTTCAGCCGGAAAGACTTCGAACAGGCCTTTATTGATTGCGATCTGAACGTAGCCACGCAGCGAACCCGGTATCTGAGCGTTGTCGCTCAGTGCCGTACCGTTTGACGTAACAGTAGTGTTTGCAAGAGCGCGTGCTGCAGCGTCGTGGCCGAGTGCTTTCACCAACGCGACCACAAGGTCAAGCCGGTTTACTAAGCCTGCCGGATTGAACGACGTGCCTGAAGCGGCGATCATTCCTGTCGGAGTGAAATCGAAGTCGCGGTTCGTCGATCCGCGGGCAGTCGCGTATTCGGCGAACAACCGAAGGTCGCCGCTTACGTCGGTGAATTTCGGCGTCGTGCCAAGCGTCTGACGAAGACTCGTGTTCAAGGCGAGTGAACGCGCCAGGTCCTCGCGAGTGACCGTCGAATTCGGACGGAAGGTTCCGTCCGCGAAAGTGTCGATCAACCGGCTCTTTAACGCCGCTTCGATCGCTGTCTGGTCCGGATGGCCCTGGATGTCGGCTATCACCGGAAGAATGAATCGTGTTTGCGTAACGTCTCCGTCAACCGGACCCGGAGCCGCAACCTGAATCGGCGACGATACCTGTGGCGCCGCAGTCAAACCGCGCGCTCCGCGTATCTCGAGCGTCCAAGTTCCGGGTTCAGGATTCTGGACCACTATCTCTCGCTTATCCGAACCAATTACCGGGAAGTCGATCGCGGTCGAATAGTTCACTCCACTCGGGCTGGTGATGCGCATCCCGACGAGGTTTCCGGTTCCTTCTTCGGCAATCGTGTCAACCGTCGCAAAGACGTCAAGGACGTTGATGCCAGGCTCGACGGTGAACGTTCTCGCGTTCGCAGATGCCGGCCCCGAGGCCTCAGGACTGAAATCGATGTGGAAGTTCTGCACGGGTGGACGTTCCTCACCGAAAACCGCGTTGTAGGTAGCGTCCTGAATGTTCCTATATGGTTTGGAACGGTTGAAAACCTTATCAACCGCCGCGTGTGCGTTGACAAAACCGGCGCCGACTTCCCATTCCTCGCGGCCTGGCATTTTGGTGGCAGTCGAAGTAAGGATCTCGCGGATCTCATCCGGCGAAAGCGTTGGATCGGCATCGAGCATCAAGGCGACAACACCGGAGATGTACGGCGTCGCCATCGAGGTGCCGGAGATCTGCGTGTAGAACGGGATGTGTGCGGGCGGAAGCTCGGCGTCGGCGTCGAGCCCGTTCGCCGTGAGATTGACGGTCGAGCGTGTAGATACAACCGCGGCAGTGAACTTACCCGCATTGGTTTCATATATGCGGCCGGTGCCTGGAGCGGTGATCGTCGGGGCATTGAAGTCATCGTTCGGATCTTCGTTGCTCAGCCGAATATCACGGCGAACTCCCCTTGAAGAGAAGTCAGCGAGATCGCCTTCTTTCGAACCTGCCGCAACGCCGATCACCCACGGAGCTTTCGCATAAGGGTTGACCGTGTCCTTCGCCGGCCCGTCGTTTCCCGCTGCGAAGATGACGGCGATGTTCCGGTCGTACGCCATTTTTGAGGCGATCGTGATCGGGTTGTCGGGATCGAATGCACCCGAGCCGCCGTAGCTGTTCGAAACAACGCGGATGTTGTAGCGGAATTGATTTGTCAGGCCCCATTCCCACGCGGCGAGGCCATTTATTACGAAAATTCCCGCGCCAAGCCCCGCACCGATGATCTTCGCGCCCGGGGCAACGCCCGTATAAAGGCCTCCGGATCGTAATCCCGTTCCGCCGATGATCCCGGCGCAGTGAGTGCCGTGGCCAACAGTTTGGTCGGTGTTCGGGACGTTTTCGATAGAGACATGAGGAGTAAAACCCGGCACTGTTCCCGCCGCGACAGGCGTCTGCACATTCTGAATAACTTTGGGCCCGAATTGGAGGTCGGCGTGTGTTGCGTCGACGCCGGAGTCGATCACCAACACCGAAAAATCACCGGCGCCCGAAACCGGCATCCCGCCGTTCCGCAGTGTCATTGCAGAGTCGGTCTGCACTTTCTGGACACCGCCCAGGACGCGTGCCTGATGCATGTAGTACATCAGGCGGTCGTTCGACCACAGCGACCTTACGGCGGAGTTCGCGGCAAGCGCGCGGACCTGGCCCACCGTCATCGGCTGCGCGACCATCGCGAGCGTCGGGAACGTTTGGCCGCCGGTCACGCCGACTGAACGCAGTACATTAAGATGCTCGTCCTGCAATCCGTTCGACGACTTGAAGGCAACGATGACCATTCCGGCGTCGGCGTCGTTCGCAAGTCCAGCTATACCGGCGCTCAGTGCTGGGCTAAGCGTCGCGCTTCCAACTGGCGCCGATAAAGCGGGTGCGAGGGGCGAATTTGGCATTAGCCATAATCCAGCACCCAACGCAAACAAAACCAGAAAGGTAAGCGTCCTTCTTAACAGCATCCTCTTCCGTAAGTTCACTGTCTTGTCTCCTTGACGATTAATTCGGGAAATCAACTGTCAGAGAGGATAAGGGAAGGACTTTGAGAAAAACTTGAGCGGAGATCTCGAGACTTGAGGCGAACTTGAGGTAGCCACAAAAAGCACAAAAACTCAGGAAACCCATTTTGTGCTTCTTGTGCCTTTTTGTGGCGAAACTTTATTTTATAAGTTCTGCAAACAAACGCTTTGTTTCTTCGGCCGGCTCGATGCCGAGTTCGGTGTAGAGGTTTTTTTTCATTCTTTCGAAATGCTTCTTAACGGACGCCGGCTTGCCCTGGGCGGCGAACGCCTTCATCGTCAGCCGATGCATGTCCTCGCGAAACGGATCGCCTGCCAAAGCCTCGCCCGCGTATCTCAACGCATCGGCCCAGTTTTTTTCTGAAAGGGAGAGTCTTGCGAGCGCGGCAACGACACGGGCGGACTGCTCTGTGTAGAACTGCCGTCTTTCATCCGCCCAATCCTCATAAACGCCTGACATGAATTCCCCACGGTAGATCTTGTGGGCGGATTCGAGACTCGCCCGTTGATGCGCCGCGTCTTTCTCGCGTTTTGCTTTTTCCGCTTCGACGATCCACTGCTCGAATTCTTCTGCGTCGATGGAATATGAAAGCTCTGGATTGAGCTGATACGCGCCGTCGCGAAAGATAAGAAAGTTCTGCTTGAAGGGCTGACGACTGTTGAGCGCTTTTCGGATATGCGAGATCGTCGGATGAAAATTCTTCTCAACGGTTTCAAGGTCCTCATCGCGCCAGAATGCCTCGATCAGTACCTCCTTCAAAACGCGTCGATTCTTGCTGGTTGCTATGTAGCAGAAAATGTCTCGTGCCCGCCGCGTCGTCCAGGCGTCGGCGGCAAACTGAACGGAAGGATCGCGGAAGATCTCCACTGGGCCGAGCACCCGTATCGTCAGATCCGTGATAGGAGCAGGCAGTGCTGACTGAGATTGGACGCCCGCTGGCCGCACCGAACGTTCTGCACTCAGTTCCTCACGAAGATCTACGGGCAGGCGGTCCGCGATGTCTTCATGTCCGAATATCGACGGATTTCGCCCAATCTCCCGCCGCAGCCAGTACTCGTAATCGAAACGATTCGAAAGATCCAAAGCCCGCCGTACGGACTCGATCATGGCTTTCGTGTTTCCCTGAACGAAGTACGTCTCGGCCAGGACCATCGCTGTCAACGCTTCGTCATAGTGCTGATTGTGGCGGTTGAAATAATCGAGCAGTTCACGGAGGTGCACGTCAAGGCCTTCTGAGATGCCTTCCGCAAGATCAAGTTGATAGCGACGCAGACACGCGGTGCGGACCCCATGTTCGTTTCCCTGCTGTTCACGTCCCGTGATCAAAGTGTCAAGCAACGCGCGCGCCTTCGGGAGTTCACCACGCAAGCGGAAGAAAGCAGCGCGTTCTTCGTTCAACTCCTTCGAGGTGATATCGATCTCGGCCTCATCATATGCATTCGCGGCCCGCTCGTAGAATTCCTCCGCGTGAGCGAAGTCGCCTTTCTCGCGATAGAAATTCGCGTAGGCTTCGAATATTTCGCCCCGCAAAAACCGAAGATTGTAGAGCTGGCACAGCTCGAGCGAGCGGCTAAGGTGTTTTTCGGTGTCCTCGAATTCGCCGCGGTAAAGGTGCAGGCGTGCCACGTTCAAGTGACCGATCGCTTCCTGCGGCAGTTGCTTGTCGGGCCGGCCCTCGCGAAAAATGCGTCTGAACCAGCGCAAAGCCTCGCCAAAATCTCCGCGAAAGCCCGGCGCAAGCGCAAGATTGTGTGTCACGAGGCGAACGTATTGATCGTTTCCAAGTTTGTCAGCCAGTTCGAGGGCGATCCTGAACTGCTGTTCCGCCTCGGTCCATTTCCCTTGCACGATCAGGCACAAACCGCGCGTGTTCGCGCACTTCATAAATGTTTCCGAAGTATGCGACACCAAAGTTTCGGCACGCTCGATAAGTGAAAACGCCTCAACGTATCGACCGCGGCGACGCGCGAGACTGGCAAGAGAGTGAAGAGCTTCGCCTTCTCCGGTCGAATCCCCAGTTTTGTTTAGCAGCTCAACGGCGCGGTTCAGTAGTTTCGACGACTTTTCAACCTCGCCGTGAAGCCGTGCGACCTCAGCTTTATGCAGCAGCGAGCGAGGATGGTCCTCCAGTGATTGGTCGGGTATCTGTTCGGCGAACAACCCAAGTGAAGTAAACGCACCGGCAGCGATCCACTCGTTCCCCGTTTCTGCGATCACGGACGCTGCACGATCGAAGTTTCGCGCGTCAACCAGATAGGGCAGGGCCACCTCCCACTTTCTGCTCTTGAGAAAGTGGTCGGCGATCCGGTTCCGTTCTTCGGCGACGCGTGCCTGGCCGACATCGGATCGAAGGCGACGGACCAGAAACTCGCGGAAGAGAGGATGGAATCGATATTCCTCGCCGATCTGACGATCACCCGCAACAGTAAGAAACACGTTCTTCTGCGCGAGCTCCGGGAGTGTCGCCGAGCAGCGCAGCTCCGGAAACAGCGCGCTGCAGAGATCGAGTTGCAGCGATTCGAGCAGGGATAGATCCATCAGCAGCCTCTGCGTTTCAGCCGACTCCCGCGAAAAAACCTCTTCGGCGAAATAATCGAAGATGTTGCGTTCGGATTGCTGCAGAATGTCATGCAGGTCCAACGACGCCGGTCCGTTTGCAGAATGCATCTCCTGCTCGGCAACCTGACGTACAAGCTGAAGCGCAGTTATCCACCCCTGGGTTCGCCCGCGGTACTCGGCTATCTCTTCGTCTTTCAGTTCGACATTGAGCGTTTGTTTGAACAGCTCTTTCACTTCGTCGTCGGTGAAAAGAAGATCGTCGCGCGTTATCACCAACGCCGCCGACTGCGTCTTTCGCCGCATGGTAGCGAGCGGCGGAAGGTCGCGGGTCGTTATGATCAGATGAACAAGGTCGGACGAATATTGCAGGAGCCGATCGACCAGCTTGTGAACGATGGTATCGCGCCCGATATGGTGATAGTCATCCAAAACAAGAATGAATGGCTGCTCGACCGATTGAAGCATCTCGTTTATCAGCAGGTCGGCCGATCGTTCAGGAAAGCGATGCACCTCTTCGTTAGCTTCGCTCAGGTATGGAAAGATAGCTTCGCCGAATGCCGGATAGAGATTCTTGATGCCGTGCGCTATGTAACCGAGAAAGACGACTGGATCCGCATCAGTATGGTCGAGCTGGTACCAAACCGTGGGCCGTGTCTGGCTGCGAACAAAGTCAGCGATCAGAGTGGTCTTGCCGCAGCCGGCGTCCGCCGCAACCATTGTTATGGGAGAACCCAGGTTGGCTTGCAGCTTTTTTGTAAGCCGCGGTCGCTGCAGTAATTCGGTAACAGCGCGCGGGGGAAGCAGTTTTGTCCGGAGAAAGAATTTTCTGTCCTGCATTTCGTTTCATCCACAGATTACACCGATTTGTTAATAAAATCTGTGTAATCTGTGGATGACGATCATTTGCTGCTGATGAACGGAAGGAGTTTCGAAACGCGCCCGAACGTTTCCGCGTGAATGCGTGCGGCTTCGGCTTGCGAACGCCCGACCTGCTTGAGGAGCAATATCGTCTCATCTCGGTCAAAGGCGAGCGTCTTCTCGTCGATAACGCCAAGCTGCTGTTTCGAACGCAAACGCCATAAAGGGTTCGGCGGATTACTCCGGCACAGAAGAACCAGGTCCGCAGTTTCGGAAAGCGACGGCTGCAGAATATTGAAGAAATCACCAAACCAATCGGTGTCGAACAAATGGTGTATGCCGTCAAGAACAAGTAATGGCCGATGATCCTTTTCGGCGGTTTCCAACTCGGAAAATATGTTAAGGAAGAACATCGCCATCGCGGCGGGAGAAGAATTAGTAACGGCGGGCAGCGAGTCACCGACAGCTTTTTTGCTTCCGACCACTCGAAGCACGCTCGTGGCAAAGTAACTGGCGAAAACATTCCAATCAATATCTGACGATTCCACCGTAAACCACGCGGTGCTCTTTCGCGTTCGCGCATATGCAGCAGCGATCGACGTTTTACCGGTCCCCGCACGACCGGAGATCAATGTCGCGGCGAAGTGGCTAAGCGACCTTTCAAGTTTTTCAATGAGTCTTGGCCGTTCGATGTGCCCCACACAATGCGGAATCTCGAGCTTCTCATTCAATATGTGCACGTCATCGCGTTCGCCTTTCGAGGGCGTCGCCGCGATGGTGTAGGTAGAGGGCGAACATCTTTCCGTCGCATCGAAATGGTCTTGAAGGATGAAGCTCATAGTCATCGAGCGAAGCATACAACCCCATCCTTGAGAAAAACTTGAACCCTACTCAAGTTTTTCTCAACCGACCCGCCATAAAATCCGCTCTAAGTTAAGAAGCCCCGTCAAACGCGTTTCAAGAACCGGCGGCGTTCGATGCAATACAAAGGCAAAGATTGTACAACTGCATTCCAACGCTGGACGCATATAATACGGTTGCCTTTGACGTCCGTTATAAGTCTGAATTGCGCGCGGAAGCGCGGATCCGACCAAATCAGATGAATAGATTCCTGGTACTCCTATTAATATTACTGCTGACGGCTCAGCCCGCGTGGGCTGGCCTGTCTGTCGTCAAGTCAAACGGCATCACGCTGACCGGCGCGGACGGCATCAATTATGTTGGGATCAACGGCATTACACTCACCGGAGCAGACGGGATCCTCAATTACAGTTCGAACGGCATCACACTCGCGGACGCGAACGGTATCACGCTGACGGGAGCGGACGGCGTCACTTCAACAGGCCCCAACGGCGCGACGTATACGGGACCGAACGGGATCACATTGACCGGAGCCGACGGCATTACCCTCACCGGAGCTGATGGCATCACGCTGACTGGAGCCGATGGCGTAACGTATACCGGCGCCGATGGTCGGCAATATACAGCTGACTCGATTATCCTTCGCCGACCGAACGGAATAACTTTGACCGGGGCTGACGGCATCACGCTCACCGGAGCGGACGGTATCACTTTGACGGGAGCCGATGGCGTTGCGCAGGTAGGCCCGAACGGCATTACACTTACCGGCGCTGATGGGATCACGTTAACCGGAGCCGACGGCATAACACTCACGGGTGCTGACGGCATCACTTTGACCGGCGCCGATTCGGCCACGGGGATCGGAACGACGGGGGTCCTTTTCGACCACACAAATCCAACGGGCATAACTCTTACTGGCGCAGACGGCATAACGCTCACCGGTGCGGACGGCATTACCCTCACCGGAGCCGACGGCATTACGCTCACTGGCGCGGACGGCATTACACTCACCGGTGCGGACGACAGCACGGGACTTCAGAGTGTAGATCCTGAGCTTGCCGTTGCTCTTAATAACGCGACGGACGACAGCAACATAAACGCGGTGATCGTCTATCACGCATCGGTGACCGACGCTGACATCGCGCAGCTTCAGCAGCTCGGCATCACGGGCGGAACGCGTTTGCGTATGCTACCGATCGTTTACGTCACGGCAACCAAAGCGCAGCTCCTCGCGGTTTCACAGCTGCCGAGAGTTCGCTCGCTCTACGGTAACCGCACGCTGACGTTCAACTCCGATCCTTACTTCAACACAACCGGCGTACAGCGCGTTGCGCCAGACAACGACCTTCGCCAGGAAAACGGCGCTCTGCCCGTAACCGGGCGCAATGTGACAGTCGCGGTCCTCGACACAGGCATCAACGGCCAGCACGCCGATCTTGCGGGAAAAGTCGTTCAGAATGTTCGATTAGCCGATACGCAAAGCCTCCCCGGCTCGTTTGCTTATCCGGCACCGCTCGAAAATCTCACGAACACAGATCTCGCGAGTGGCCACGGGACTTTCGTCGGCGGGGTGATCGCAGCAAGCGGAGTGAGCTCGTCGGGACGATTCGCGGGTGTTGCTCCGGGCGCGCGGCTTCTGGGGCTCAGTGCCGGCGATCTAAACCTGATGTACGTCCTTTCGGGATTCGATTATCTTCTCGAGAAAAGAGTCAAGTACAACGTGCGGGTAGTGAACTGCAGCTTCTCTGCAAACACGGTCTTCGATCTTAACGATCCGGTAAACGTCGCGACCAGGATTCTGACTGACACCGGCGTTAACGTTGTATTCTCAGCCGGCAATAGCGGTTCGGGGAACGGAACGATGAACCCGTATGCGATAGCGCCGTGGGTGATCGGCGTCGGCGCAACCGATGCGGCAGGCAGGCTCGCGGACTATTCGTCACGCGGCAACTTCGGTGACGCTTTGCAGCACCCGTCGCTCGTCGCGCCTGGAACGAACATCATCAGCCTCCGGAATGCGGCGGCTATTACAGGAATCTCCGGGATTGCGGGTGCGGACACCCAGCGTCTGTCGGCAACCGAAATACCGTACTACACGACAGCGACAGGCACATCGTTCTCGGCCCCACAAGTTGCCGGAGCCATCGCCTTGATGCTCGAAGTGAATCCGAACCTGACTCCGGCCGACGTCAAGGACATCCTAAGCCGCACGGCAACGCCGATGCCTCGATACTTTTTCCACGAAGCCGGCGCCGGGATGCTCAACACGTACGCCGCAGTGCTCGAGGCCGCGTTTCCGGAACGCCAGATGGGTGGATTTCGCTCGACGCTCTCGAGCAACGCCATCCGGTTCGTCACGCGCACATCGCAGACATTTGAGCAGACCGTGTTTCCGAACCTGACCAGCTCAGCGAACGTCGCGATCCCGCAGAACACAATTCAGGTCGGCATCAATATCTATTGGGACCTCAGTGCAAACGATTTTGGACTGAGAGTTTATGATCAGTCGAATTCATTACTGGGTGAGTCGAACTATCTCAACCTGCCTGGCTTGACCGGGCGGCGTGAGAAAGTAGTGCTGCGCAATCCGGTGAGCCAAACACTTCGTGCGTCGATATCGCATTCAGGTTATGTGGGGACAAGCCAGCAAGTCTTTGGCGCGGTCGATGTAACGCAGGTTGAGTATCCGGTCATGCTCGATGAGTCGACCCTCTCGCCCGAGCAAGTCGCACAGGTCGAGAGGAGCTTGCTTGCAAATCTGATGCTGCCGGAAGGCCGAAAATTCCGGCCAAACGCAGTCGTCAGCCGTCTTGAACTTGCTGAGGCATTAGTCCGAGCGGGCTTGGTTCCGCAATACATGGCGTCAGCAGCGATGTTCACTGATGTTCGCGACGCGTATCCGCGAAATGCGGTCGAGAGCACACAGGCGTTCCCGTCCGGTTCACTGTTTTATGATGCGACCCCCGGCAGCAGGTTTTATCCGCTCAATGGAGCCACGAAACTCGCGGCAGCGATCGCGTTCGTTAAAGCCGCTGGCCTCAAATCTCAGGCCGCCTCCGCTTCGCTTCCGTTAACAGTCTCCGATGCCTCGTCGATACCCGCCGCGTGGCGAGGCTACGTCGCCATCGCTCTGCAGCGAGGCTTTGTTTCTCTAGACGGCAACGCGTTCAGCCCGTCGCGCAGCCTCACTCGAGTCGAGCTCGCAACGTCGCTCAATACCCTGGTATCGCAATAACCAACATAGTCTGACTTCTTCTGGTTATGACGAAAGAGCTGTGTGATTGGCACGCGCCGCTCACGAAGTGTTTTGGTTGCGGTCCAGGTGATGCCATTTACAGATTAGCTAGCGGCGAGTTACATTGAAGCTCATAAGCGCGTCGATACAATTTTCAAGGGATTGATCACACATAAGCCGACTCGAGGCCGACCACCCGCTTATCTCACGCATGTCGCCATCTGCGGCATATGAACCGTCCACCAGGAGAAAACATCATGCCTCTGAAAAATTACGGAATCTTAAAAGGCAAGGCTATTGAAGTCAGGCCTGGGGCAGGCCAGAACCCGCACTATCAAGTGTATATGGTCGATGATACGACCGATTACAGGATCGCCATCAACGTCCAATCCCAGTTGTCGCCGTCTGAACTCGAATACTTGATTGACGATCGCTTCAACCACCCAATCACCGCGCTGTTAGAAAAAGTGGCACTCGGCTTCACCAAGATTGCGAGTAAGCCGGGGACAACCGCTCTCGACTACATCCGCGGGAACCTCTTCGACCGCACGAGAATGCGACCGCTGCCGCCTAACCTGCCCGGCCTGGATAATGATCTCAATGAGAAGATCCACAATGTCATGCAGCGCGCTGTTGCGGACGAGGAGGCGGTGGTCTATGCCTTCGGCGAGCGCTGGGGACCAGAAAAGAACAAGAAGGATAAGTACTTCGGCTTTCTGCCGGGCAACGGGATCCACGACATCCACATGAATCAGAGCAACGTGGGCAATTTCGTCGGCGACGATGGTGTGTGGCAGGATGGCGGCGTAATCGTTCACTTCCCGGCTCAGCAGCAGTGGATCGCCATCTTCCTAAAGTTCCAATCGCAGGGTTGGCATACGGACGATAAAACGGGGCACAAGATCGGCGAACCAGAGCCCGTGGTCCCAGCTGTAGTTCCAATCCCATCGCAACCTCCGCCGCTGCCTACGGCTGTTGACCCGCAGGGGTTAGTACGCATCGTCGCTGCGCTCGTGAACTCTGTTCAGTCGCCCGAGATTGAGGTCGTAACGTTAGTCAACGCCTCTCCGCGGGAAATAGACCTGCAAGGCTGGGCATTGCTGGATGGACAGAAAAACAAGCAGAAACTCACCGGCAAACTTAAGCCCGGGGAAGCCCGCGCCGTCCGCGTCGAGAAGCCAGTTGCGTTGTCGAACAAGGGCGGACTAATCACTATACTCGACGAAACCGGGTTAAAGGTTGACGGTGTGTCTTACACCAAAGCACAGGCGTCAAATCCAGGATGGACGATAGTCTTCTGACGCCCCTGAGAAGATCTTCAGGTCTGTAGGGATCTGTTCGGTCCTTTAGCGCTCGGCACTAGAGGGCCTCGCAACTGTAGGCCCTTTTAGTCAGCCTCTCAGGTTGTTTCATTCTTAAACTATTCTAGCCGTCAACACGAATCCTGGGAGAGTCAAACACATGAAACTTCAAACGCACAGCCCGGTCAATTTTGTTTGAGAATAAAATGAGCAAATGAGCTGGCGCCGGTTCGATTCCGGCTGGCTACCAGTCGACGCTAATAACTCACGGCCAAACCAAACTTCATGAATCATAAACGGCGATAGTATTGCTACGCACATCGGGTTCTCGTAGGCTTGTGCGGCCGACTTTAGATTGTGACGAGCTCACGTTCTTAACTCAGCAATCGTGGACAACAAACCCCTCATTGCTTCTATCACTCTCGGTATAGCCGTCATCTCCTTTCTCTCCGACATGCTTAGTCTATTCAATTCGGGCAAATGGATCGCCTTGGGGGCCGTCGCGATCGGATTGGTGGTTATTGTGAGTAAGTCGTTAACAGACAGAAAACGAAATCGTCAAACTCCTCCAAGCCTTACGCGATTCGGCTTCTTCTATGAACCAACACCTGAGTGGCTCACCCCGGATCAAAGACAGGAATTGTCTGATTTGGCTAAAGCCGCATTTGTTTTGCTCCTGTTCGAACAAACGGAAACGGGTTGCTGGGGCAAGAGTTATCTTCCGCGGCATCTGGCTAAAGGTGAGCCAATGCCGCGGGCAATGGGAGCAATCACCGGTACTCCTTTCGCACTAATGGCAATCTCGTCATACGTGGAAAGAACGAACTCAGAAACAAACAGCATCGATGGTGCCGAGCGTTTAGTTCTTGACTCGACCGAATGCACTGTTTTCGACACCCTGGACGGACTTTTGCAGCCCGACGGTAGCTACCTGAAAGGTTACAAAGAAACTTATCCAGGCCGAAAGAAAGATTTCGAGAGTCCTAGACATGAAGCTGGAGCCTGCCTCATCCGGATGCTTTATGGAGAATTGACAGAACGTGATTTTAGAACAATCGAGCGGTTATGTAGGCCTATGGACGATCCTGTCACCTACGATTTTGCGGTCGTCTCCAGATTGTTTTTCCAAGTTCCTTATTTGCCCTCCATTCCTTTTAGACTTCGATTAAGAGTAGCGCTCAAACGAAGAAAACTTCTGGCTCGATTAGTACGTGAAGTTCAAGCGGCCAGTGCTGCTAATATCGCCGGCAAATCCACTATGCGCCATGAGTCCATCAATCAGTGGAGCACTGCCTCGTACATATTACCTTTGGTAACTCTCCCGACCATGTCTAAGGCCACACGTACGACTCTAATTCATCGTATGCAGCAGTTCTTTTCAGCTCGGTCGGCAAGCTCACTGACGGAATCCAGCTTGTTACCTGTCGAAATCGGGGAGGCAATGAAAGGTCAGGGGATAAGCGCCTTTGGCACTGGCGTGGGTTTGCTGATGTGGCGAACTTTGGAACGAATGACAGGCAACAACGATATGCCTTCTAAGCAAGCTCAAAAGATGCTTGATCGCTTCCTCAAATCAGCGGGTGATGCTATTGAGGCACCGATGTCTAATCCAAGTCCTGACGTTCCTGAAGGTTATCTTGGGTGGGGAGCAATTTGTTTAGGAGCGGCGAGTGTTGGAATTACGATCCCGTTTGATGATTGTGTAAAGGCAATCGCTTTAACAACCGAACTCAAACACGAACCTGTGGATGATCGTTCCGAAGCAGAACTCGAGGCAACTTACACGCAGATAATAAAGACCGGCAGATTACTAAGCCCTGGGCACACTGTTCACGTCGCTCGCGCAGCCGCCAAACTCAGCTTCATCTATGAACCTGTGAGAGGGACAAAACCAAAGACCGGCGTCGATTTTCTTGACTTGAATGCTCCACCAAAGTATAAATCCTGACCATTGATATTGACGCGCATATCAGTTTTATGCGATCGCAGCTTTGTGGCAACCTGATTTCTCTCTACCCTTGCAGTTGCTCTCAAAGCCTCATGTTGTTTCAACGAAGAACAAATAGTTCGGTTATTGTCTGATTGGAACTCAGTTTCATGCGTCAGCCAGGATCTATCCTCCTAGTTTCCTGCTACGAATTAGGCCATTTGCCTTTCGCAATAGCCTCGCCAGTTGCCTTCTTAGAGCGAGCCGGCTATTGCCCGACTGTACTTGATCTCTCCGTTAGCCGTTTTGATCGTGAGCAAATCGAGCAAGCGCTTTTTGTTGGAATCTCAGTGCCGATGCATACAGCGCTGCGGCTTGGCGTGCGCGTCGCCGAACAGATTCGGAAGCTCAATCCGTCTTGTCACATCTGTTTTTTCGGATTGTACGCTTCTCTCAATTCTGAGTATCTGCTGCAACACTCTGCTGACTCCGTTATTGGTGGCGAGTTTGAAGAACCGCTGCTGAAGCTCATCGAAGCACGGAGTAACGCGGGGAATGATTCACTTCAAGTCGAAGGTGTGAGCTTTCGCGACCGCACACAGCTACCCTATTTGGAACGACTCAAATTTGCACCGTTGAGCTATCGAGGGCTGCCGCCGCTTTCGAAATATGCTCAGGTGGTGTCCAACGGTACTCATCGTTTTGCCGGTTACATTGAAGCGAGCCGAGGCTGTTTACATCACTGTCTTCACTGCCCTGTTCCACCCGTTTACAACGGCCGCTTCTTTGTTGTTCCCGAGATGATTGTTCTGGATGGGATAAGAAAGTTAGTGGCGTTGGGCGCATCGCACATTACTTTCGGTGATCCCGATTTCCTTAATGGTCCTCGACATTCAATGCGTATCGTGCGGGCCATCCACGATGAATTCCCAAATTTGACATTTGATTTCACAGCAAAGGTCGAGCACCTTCTCAAACATCGAGATTCACTGTCAGAGTTTCGAGAGGCGGGATGCTTATTTGTCGTCTCCGCTTTTGAATCGGTAAGCAACGTCATTCTGAATAACTTGGAAAAAGGACACTCGCGCGAGAATATTTGCGAGCTGCTCGAGGTTTTCCGCGATGTAGGTCTTACGATTCGACCCACCTGGGTGCCTTTTACCCCGTGGACCACGCTTGATGATTACATCGACTTGCTCGAGTTCGTACTTTCCGAGCAACTGATTCAAAACATAGATCCTATTCAATACACGATCAGGTTATTGGTTCCGCCGGGGTCATTGCTTCTTCATCGTGGAGATATGAAACGCTTTGTCACAGGACTGGACCAACCAAACTTTAGTTATCGCTGGGTTCATCCGGATCCACGGTTGGACCAGCTCCAGAAAGATGTCAGTGAACTAGTCGAGCAGTTGATTCAGCCGGAATCCTCTTCCGTCGCGATATTCGAGCGTGTGCGTCGATTGGCCTATGCGGTTCGTGGTGATCGCTATCTTCCTTTCGTAATGGACCTGATTTCGCCGGTAGCGCCACCAAGGTTAACTGAAGCGTGGTTCTGTTGAGCAGAACCGACTCGAGGCCAGTTCGGTCTCCTGCAAAATTTGAGGCATGGCGAACGAGTCTCACTGAACGGAGGGCAACTGGTTTGACCCGCCGTTTCATAGTCGCTGCATATTGGTTCCGTATCGGTGGCCGAGTACAGGTCAACAGATTGATTGCCGTTAGCTGAGTTTGAGTAGTTAGCTTCAGCGGAATGCAAGGAGAAGATTTCTTGCCTTCAACTGCTATAGTCTTGGTAGACATAATTGGCTCAAAAAAAATAGCGTCGCAGCCCGGCGGCTATGGTGAAATTACTAACTTGAGTCGCGGAATGCGAAACTTCCTACGCGCTGAACTCGAGCGTCTGACCTCTGATAAGACCGTAACGATAACAGAGCAAGATTCTCAGGGTGACGACGTAAAATACCGTCTGAACGGCGAGAACTTAGGCAATATTGCCGATGCCTCCATAGGAGCAGTTATCAAAGCATTCTCCAGCTTTCCTGACGGCGAGCGCTTTCGTTATGTGGTCTATAGAGTCGAGTCCGAAATTGATTATCAACCCCGCATAAAGGCTTTTGGTGAAATTTCAAAAACCGACGAAGGTAGGAAGTACCATATCGCCATCGAGGGTGGTGTCGCCATGGCGTTGACTAATACCGGTAGCATTGAATGGTTGCGGAACGCTGCAGGAAAACGAATTGTCCTTCAATTTGAAGGCGAATCATTCACCGGCACCTACGTAAATCTCTGTTGTCCAATCACCACCGAGTTTGGCGCCCACAGCCAGTCCCCATCAGAGGCCAATGACCATGCTGATAATAGGCATAAAGGGTCATTAGACATTAAGGACGGCGATGATTGTAATGAGGCTACAGAGTTATCAGACGCTGGTGATTCAGCAGCACATGGGAATACTCCGTCCAGCAATCCTTCACGGTCAGATATTGCAATCGCCTTATGGCGACGATTGCGCTCCAGACGACGAGGTTTCTAACACTCGGGCGTCGATGACAACAATTGCGGCGATTTTTACAAACTTGGATTCCGGCGACGGTAATGCGAGATGACGTTGGAATCGAAAGCAATAGGTGAAACCATGCAGGATAAACTGCAGGACCTTCTTAAACTTAAATGTCATCCAATATCCATCACGTTTACAAACAACCCACCGACAGATATTGCGAGAATTGATGAGCGCGCTCCGTCAGGTTGCACCTACTGGAAACTCGCGGCTGACGGCAAAGTTTTCTATACAGAAGCTTCCGATCATTTCGGATGTCCGATAGGAGCGTTCACGCATAACGTCGAACTTCCACCCGAGCAGAGTAAAGAGCTGACGGGCATGATCGAAACTATGGTTGGTCTAAGTTACTTGAAGATGGAAGAGATCGCGGCCATTCCTCGGCGTGAGGATTGCTTCCGATTCGCCGTGTACGCGCCTCTTGACGGCACGCCTGTTGAACCAGATGTTGTGCTCATCCGCGGCAATGCAAAGCAGATCATGCTGGTTGCGGAAGCAGCTAACGCTGCCGTCGCTTCTAACGCCAACGGAGTAATAGGCCGGCCCACCTGCGCAATGATTCCGGCAGTGATGAAGAGCGGACAAACCGCGATGAGTCTCGGATGCATTGGAAATCGAGTTTATAGTGAACTCCCGGACGATGAACTTTACCTTGCGATCCCAGGAACTCAGGTCGTAGGTCTTGTTGAGAAGATAGTGTCAATAGTGAACGCCAATCATGAATTGCAAAGCTTTCACCAGAAGAGGATCAATCTCAATCCTGAAGAACCCGCTCAGTAAAGGAGTTCGAAAATGTCGGGGATTAGCACGGGCGACAAGTCTCAACAGGCGAACCATGCGGGTTCTTACGCTGTGGATCGCTGTGATCCTGTAGGACTGACTTTCAGAATTGATGCGGTGGCTGAAGCGCAGAAAAGATCTCGTGCCGCTTTTCTAGCATCTACGATTGTTTCGGTTGTGATTATCATAGCTATATGGAACGCCTATTGGTCATGGTATAGAGGCATCGTTCTAGCGATGGGTACGAAGTTCTCCGAATCTCAAGTGACGAGTGAGGCACAGAGATCTCTATTAAACGAATGGGTAAGAAGTAGAATGATTTCTATACCAATCTTGGGCATCGAAGCCGGAGTTGGTGATGGTGCGGTCATAGGGTCGCTGAGTCTGTATATTATTTGCATCTGGGTCTTGCTAAGTATGCGCCGGGAGAACCACATCATCGGTCTACTCCTGCGTGATACGACGAAATGCAATCCCACGACACGTGATACAGTTTTCCACGGCATTATATCCTTTTCAGTTTTTACTATTGTCAGTAACTTTGACGAGCCTATAGACGATCTCGATCGGGCACCGAGGGAAAAAGCTGTTGGTTTGGTACGTCTCACTTACAAAATACTGATCATGTTGCCGGCTATTACAATTATTTGGTTGCTGCTCAATGACGTCATATCGCTGTTTTTTCTTCCGGCACCTTTTAGAGAAAACAATGCGCCCGTTTGGACGAGTCTTCATTTTGGAGATTGGGTTAGGCGAGTCCTCATGGAATTCATATGCGTTATTGTGTTTATTCCTACTTTAGGGATGTGTTTGAAAATAATTAAGTATAACAACGGCACCGAGAACATTCTGAGACAGTACGAAAGAAAACTACGCGAAGACTTAAAACTGTTCGACTGAATTTGAAGTGATTTGGTTTGCTTTGGGTAACAAGAATTGTCAACCATCGTCCTAATGAAAGCGTTCGAGAGCGTGCCTGGTCGGTACGATCTCGGGATGCGGCTGGTTACGTTCGGCGAGATCGTCGAACTGCGGAGTGAGATAGCGGCTGAAGTTCCTGACAACGCAAACGTGCTGGACATCGGTTGTGGTACTGGCTCGTTGTTGCCGCTGCTGGCTCGACGCGGCGCGCGAGTTGTCGCTATCGATAAATCTCCAGAGATGGTTACGACGGCGCGCGAACGAGCGGCGGCCGAAGAGATCCTTGATTCGGTATCCATCAAGCAGAGCACAGCGATGGAAATCGATCGCCTGTTCCACGAAAACCAATTTGATGCGGTCGTCCTGTCGTTAGTAATGAGCGAGCTTACAGACGACGAGCAAACGTGGCTTCTCAATCAGTGCGCCAGAATTCTAAAACCCAACGGAGTCTTACTCGTTGCCGATGAATTTCGACCCGACGGGTTTTTTAGGCGGGTCGCATTCTCCGCACTTCGTTTTCCACTTCACTTGATAGCGTATCTGTACACACAGATTAAGGGACTAGTAACCCCGAATTGGTGGTGGAAAACCTATTACGTCATCGTTGAGTTGCCGTTGATGTTGCTCTCATTTTTTGTGGGCGAACCGCTGACCGCCCCGCTCGCGGAACCGCATACATTCTTGCCCAACACTTTCAGAGTCGTCAGCGTGAAACATTTTTGGAGTGGCGCTATCAGGCTACTGAAGATTCAGAAAGCAGATCTGAGTCAGTGAAAGACTTTCTTCTCGATGTCTTGCAATTATTCTTCCGGATGATTCCACATCCGACGAAGCCCCGTCTTATCACGTTTGGAAAACCCACGCGCCAATCCCCCGTTCTGGTCACCGTGAACTCTTCCCTTACAGTTCGACGATTGTCGAAAGTTTTGAAAGACGAGGACTGCTATCTGCTGGTCGCACCGGCTGGAGGAATCAACGTTTGGTGCGGCTCTGTCGGCGGACACTTTTCGATCGAGAGCATCATTTCAATCATTAAGACCAGCGGAATTGAAAGTCTTGTGAACCACCGCAGACTCATACTCCCTCAACTCTGCGCACCTGCAATCAACAGCAAGGAACTGAATGCCAGGGCAGGCTGGTCCGGCCAGTTTGGTCCGATCAGGGCAGAAGATATCCCGGAGTATCTGCGTAATGGCAAGCGCGTGACCACTGCTATGACCGAGATAAGTTATGCGCCGAAGGATCGATTGGAAATGGCGGTGGCGATGTCGGGAAGCATCATCGTCCGCTTCTCTCTTTTGCCGCTGATTATCCTGGGTTGGTGGGGCATGACGCGCTTCGCTGCCAGTGTCCTTTGCAGTGCTGTTGTTTTGCATTTACTGAATGAAAGATTGCCAGGATCGACAGATACACGAAAGGCTCTGCTGGTAAGTCCTCTAGCTATATCTTTATTGATACTGATCTCATGGTCCGAATACGGGGTTTCGATTTGGAGTTTAGTGTTCGTTGCTGCACTTACGATGATTTCGACTGTGTTGGTCGGTAACGCACATTCCGGATACACACCGTTCAAACAGTGCAGCTACTCACGCCAGTTTTATGGATATCCTCCGCTCAAAATCGATATCGTTACCGAAGCGTGCACCGGTTGTACTCTTTGTGATTGGGTCTGTCCGGTTGATTGTTTTGCCCCAATACAACAAGACAACAATCGCACAACGTTCATTATGGCGAATCCGGTAAATTGCGTTGAATGTGGCGCGTGCCTGGTCCAATGCCCGACCACTGCCGTCGTTAACCTCTATGAAACTCCGGGCCATTCACCGGAATTGAGTTGTGCTTAAATTCATCACGACGGCAAGCTCTGCGAGAGCATGGAACTGCTATGAAAGTCGACCAAAGCGAGAAGGGTCTCTTTGAAAAAGGGTTCGATGAGGATCTGCCAAAGGAAAGATTAGAGAAGATCCTTTCATTATTTCCTACTTCGGAGTCAGTAACAGACCTTTTGCACGACCTGCGCGAGTCCGATTCCTTCACCGACATGAAGCGAGGCGAGCTTTACCCGGAGGTAATCGGAGGTGTGACCCGGCTTCGGCGAACTATTGCAGAGGTTTACGAAGTCGACATGATGAAGGCGCAACCAAACTTCAGTTGCAATGGGTGCATCGACACTTTTCTGTCCCATATACAGCGACTTGAATTGACCGATAACCGCCGGAATGGATTAATGGTGGCGACGCCAACCTACTTCAGGTATTACCACAAGGTGGAGGCGTTAAGATTCAAACTAATGCCGATCCCGGTCTTGGAGAATCATCACTATCCGCTCGATGAACTGTTGGAAACTTTGAAAACGAGTAAGCCCAGTTGTTTGATACTGGTAACTCCAAACAACCCTACCGGCATCCCCATTCCTGACCACGAATTATTTCAAATACTTGACGCCGTGCCTGATGACCTCAACGTTGCGATTGATCGCACCTGCGCGAATATCGAACCAGAGGTGAGCACAAAAGCGCTGCTCCAGAAATATCCTCATAAGCGACTGGTGATCTTTCACTCTTTCTCCAAATACCACGGCATGTCTCACCAGCGGATTGGATTTTCAGTTTTCTCGAACTCTGATTTGGCAGGAGAAGTTAATCGTTATCTTCCGTTCGGCTTGAACCTGGAGGCACTTTTGAGAGCTACGCATATCCTGTCAACGCTGGGTGAACTCAAACCCAGCGATGAGATTCTCAGCAACATCAGAAGCAACAAGAAACTGATGAGCGATTTCCTTAGTCGTCATCCTGAGTATGCATGCACAGACTTCAAGAGTAACTACGCGATTTTCTTTTTGCCAAAACAGATCGACTCACGGGAATTCCATCGCAGGCTTCAGGACAAAGGAATCTCAGTGATGCCGGGACACGATTTGCCTGAGCCGGATGATTACTCTGTGAGGATACACGTTGGGGGCAGACCAGTTTTTCTTGAAAGAATGATTAATACCATTGATAGTTGGGCGTGAGATTCACTTCAGCCACTTGAAGAAAACGCGTTAGTGGTTTGGGTGATCACACAAGCAAGTCTTCGATCTTCACCGGCAGTTCGCGGACGCGGACTCCGGTCGCGTGGTGCACTGCGTCCGTGATCGCGGCTGCCACACCAGCGAGCCCAATCTCGCCGATCCCGCGCGCACCCAGCTCATTGATCTCTTTATCCGGATAGTCGAGGAAGTGCACGTCGATCGGAGGCGCATCCGCGTTTACAGTCATTATGTAGTCTGCCAAATTGCTGTTGATTGGCGCGCCGCTCTGCGGGTCGTAAGTTGTGTGCTCAAAAAGGGCCATGCCGATTCCCATCACGACCGCGCCCTGAATCTGATTACGGCCAGTAAGCGGATTCAAGATGCGACCGGCATCCATCACCGTTACCACGCGGCTCACGCGCAAACGAGCGATCTCCGGCTGCCATGTGACCTCAACAAAGTGGCAGCCGAACGAATGCATTGAGAACTTCGGGTTAGGAACAAAGGCCGTCTGTTCGGAACTGCCGCTGCCAGTGACCAGCCGTGCGTTCGCTCGGCGAAGTACATCGCCGAACGCAACTCCTTTCGCGACCCCTTCGGCTTTTACGAAGATGCGACCGCCTTCGAGCGCGAGATCTTCAGGTTTGTGTCCAAGGAAAGGTGAGCCGGGAGTTGAGACGGCTACAATAAGCAGCGACACGATCGCCTGGTCGGCGGCCTTAAAGACCGCTGGGATCACTGAACTGGTGGCCAGCGAACCGCCAGAGATTGGACCATCTGGAAGGGCGCTGTCCCCCAGCTCGACTTCAATCTTCTCAACCGGCACCCCGGTCTTCTCCGACGCAAGCTGGGCCAGGATCGTGTATGTGCCGGTGCCGATGTCCTGCGTGGCACAGGCAACACGGATAGATCCGTCATCGCGCAATTGCATATTCGCTTCGGCTGCGAATCGTCCTGCCACCCATGCTGCTCCCGCCATGCCCCAGCCTAGCGTGAAGCCATCTCGCTTCATCGAGCCGACGACAGAGTTGCGTTTGGACCAGCCAAATTTCTCCGCGCCAAGGTTCAGGCACTCCACGTAATGGCGTGATGAAAACGGAAGGTTGAGTGACTCGTCGATCTTTGGTTCATTAAGGAGACGGAAGCGCACCGGATCGATCTTCAGTCGATCGGCCATTTCGTTCATCGCCGATTCGGTGGCGTAAAGTCCGGGTACAGCGCCGGGACCACGCATATCAGCAGTCGCGCCGATGTTCCGCCGCGCGCGTCCGAAGGTCACGCGCAGATTCGGAACGCTGTAATGGAAGGGCGTCGCTTCACCACAGTCCTCATGATAATGATCGATCATCGACATGTGGTAGATGTAATCATGGTGTAGCGAGACGAGTTTGCCTTCAGTCGTTGCGCCCAGGCGGATGCGCTGCTGCGTGCGCGCGCGGTGCCCAACCGTCTGGAACATCATCTTGCGGCTAACGACCAGCTTCACTGGTTTGCCTAACTGACGTGCCGCAGCGGCAGCAAGCGGAACGTGTGTCCACGGATAGAGTTTGCCCCCGAATCCAGAACCGAGAAACTTCGCGATAACGCGTACGTTCTCTTTGGGTAATCCGAACATCTGCGACAGAACGCTGCGCATGTTGACCACGCCTTGAGTCGAATCATAAAGCGTCAACTTCTCGCCATCCCAGATCGCGGTGGTAGAGTGGAGCTCGAGCGGATTGTGCGTTTCCGCTGGCGTGACGTAGGTTTCGTCGAGCTTGACGGGTGCACTGGCGAACGCTGCTACGGCGTCGCCCCGGTGACTTTGCAATCGCTCTATTGGTCCATAGGCGGTAAAAACGACATCAGGATCGGTGCCTGCTTCGAGGCGCGACTCGACATTCGGTTTTTCTTTGGTGTACGTCGCACGGACTGCATCGGCCGCAGCCTTGGCGGCTTCGAAAGTATCGGCGACAGCGAGAGCGATGTACTGGCCGTAGTATTGGATCACATCATCCTCGAATGGAGGCCGGCGCTCGAGGCACACGCGATCGAAACCCGGCGCAGGAGTCGAACGAAAGATCTTGCCGATATTCGCGCGATGAAAGACCGCACGTACGCCCGGCGTCTTCTCCGCTGCCGAAGTATCGAGTGTTAGCAATTTGCCATTCGCAATCGTGGCTTCCACCGGCACGGCATACAACATTCCGGGGAAATTGAAATCTGACGTGTACTGTGCCAGGCCTGTGACTTTGCGCGCGCCGTCGATGCGCAACGTGTCGCGTCCAATCGGAGAACGTGATTGCTGTATTGTCGCCATGATTGCTCCTGAAAATTCAGCTGGCAGCGGCCGTACGCAGCGCATGCGTTAGGCAGCGCTTGGCCAATTCGATCTTGAATCGATTCTCGCTTTGGGGTTTTGCGCCTTGCAGAGCCGCTTCGGCAGCCTGACGAAAGATGGCGTCGTTTGCAGGCTTGCCCGTTAGTGCTGCTTCGGCCTGTGGCGCGCGCCAGGGTTTTGTTCCCACTCCGCCAAGCGCAATCCGGGCGCGAGAGATCTTGCCATTCGAGATCGTGAGCACAACTGCTGCCGATGCCAATGCGAATTCATAAGACGCGCGATCTCGCAGTTTTAAGTAGAGGTGTTTACTTCCGGCAGTTGGTGGCGGCAGCGTGATGTGAGTAATTAGATCACCTGGCTCCAACACGGTTTCGCGATGTGGTGTGGTACCCGGCAGGAGATGAAAATCGCCGAACGCGATTGAGCGGGTACCCTTCGTTCCCTGAATTTGAACTGTTGCCTCCAAAGCAGCCAGCGCAATGCACATGTCTGAAGGATTGGTCGCGATGCAGTGCTCGCTGGATCCGAGGATGGCGAGCGTTCGATTGTGCCCGGTGATCGCTGGACAACCCGTGCCGGGTTCGCGCTTGTTGCAGGGCATGGCGGTATCGCGGAAGTAGACGCAGCGCGTCCGCTGCAACAAGTTCCCGCCTACGGTCGCCATGTTGCGAATCTGGGCCGAGGCTCCTTGCAGGATCGCTTGCGACAGCACAGAGTAATCGCGCTGCACTCTGGGATGATAAGCCAGATCGGAATTGCGTACTGTTGCGCCGATTCTTAGGCCATGGTCAGGTGTGTCTTCGATCTTATCGAGTGGCAGGCGATTGATATCCAGAATGCGTGAGGGAGTCTCAACGTTGAGCTTCATAAGGTCTATCAGTGTTGTGCCGCCACCCATGAATCGCACGTCCGCGCCCTGTTGTGCCGTCTTCGATTGTGCAGCAGCGGTGATCGCCGCCGCGGAATCTGCTGGTCGGATGAATTCGAACGTATGCATGGTCCCTCCTGCTCTTCTGTTTTTTAAGCGCCCTTCCGAACCTGTTGAATCGCGGCGACAATGTTGGCGTAGGCGCCGCACCGACAGATGTTGCCGCTCATCAGTTCCTTTACTGCCGCATCGTCGGGACCACACGGCTCTTTGAGCAGCGCAACGGCTGACATGATCTGGCCAGACGTGCAATACCCGCATTGATAGCCATCACTGGCTACGAATGCTGCCTGCATCGGGTGCATTGCTTCCGGTGTCCCAAGGCCCTCGATAGTCGTGATCTCCTTTCCGTCATTCATCAGGGCGAGATTGAGGCAAGAGAGGACGCGCTTCCCGTTCACATGCACCGTGCAGGCTCCGCACTGACCGTGGTCACAGCCCTTCTTTGTTCCGGTGAGTGCAACCGTCTCACGAATACAGTCAAGCAGCGTAGTCCGTGGATCGACGCGGAGTTCATGGTCCTTACCGTTAATGCGCAGCTTAATCGGGACGGCGCCCTCGATGTTCGGTCCTGCTTCAGTCAAAGCAGAGTTACTTTCTACGGAATCACTATTCGCAAGTGCGGGTACGTACGCCGCAACCATACTTGCTGCCACACTACTTCCGGTCGTCAGAAGAAATTTACGGCGAGTCGGATTTGGCGGATACGATTGCGTATCGTCGTCTGACATAAAGCCTCCACTGGAGAGAAAATGTTTGTTGAAGTTTCACGTATCTTACAATGCGTCGTGCAGTAGCGTCGAACAATTCTCAATTACTCAGCGAGCACTTGATGAACGAAAGAGATGGCAATCGACCCTTCGCCCACAGCCGACGCGACGCGCTTAACGTTGCCACCGCGAACATCGCCCACGGCAAACACACCCGGCAGGCTCGTTTCAAGTAAATAAGGAACGCGAGACAGCGGCCACTTGGCGCGATCCAAATCTTCCTTTGAAAGATCGGAACCGGTCTTAATGAAGCCGCCGTCATCGCACGCCACACAACCTTCGAGCCAGGCTGAATTTGGCACGGCGCCGGTCATAGAAAACAGCGCGCCGATCTTATGCTGCTCAACTTTTCCGCTCGTGTTATTGCGCCACTCAATCTCCTCAAGATGATCGTTCCCGCTCAAGGCAATGACTTCAGTGCTGGCGCGCAATTCTATATTCGGGCTTTCTTCGATCCGGCGGATCAAGTATCGCGACATACTCTCAGCCAAACTATCCGAGCGTACGAGGATATAAACACGACGCGCGGTTTGGGCCAGAAATACCGCCGCTTGTCCAGCGGAATTTCCGCCACCAACGATGACGACGTCTTCGCCGCCGCATAACTGTGACTCGAGATGTGTCGCGACGTAATAGACGCCGGCTCCTTCAAACCGAGACAAATTCTCCAGCGAGAGTTTTCTATATTGGGCGCCAGTGGCGATAACGACAGTTCGGGCTGGCACTTTCTCACCATCGTCCAACTTCAACGCATAAGGCCGCCGGTCACAAGCCAAACCTTTAGCGTGTTTCGCAATCAACATCTGGGCGCCGAACTTCTGTGCCTGCGTGTAAGCATTTCCGGCCAGCTCACGGCCTGAGACTCCAGTAGGAAACCCCAAATAGTTTTCAATTTTCGAACTGGCGCCAGCCTGGCCTCCCGGAGAGTTTCCCTCAATCACCAATACGTCCAGGCCCTCGGATGCACCGTACACGGCCGCCGCCAATCCCGCGGGCCCGGCCCCTACGACGATCATGTCGCGGACGTGCGTTTGATCGATGCCTTCGTTGAAGCCAAGGCAATCTACGATCTCCTGATTGCTCGGATTTCGCAGGACAATAGTACGACGGCAGATCAGCACCGGTAATTCGTCAATAGCCACGTGGAACCGATCCAGTAACTCCTGGACCTCTGCGTCGCGTTCGAGATCGATGTACGCGTAGGGCTGATAGTTTCGAGTAAGGAACTCTTTAATGCGAAAGGTATCGAGCGAGTGATTCGAACCAATTAGAATTAAGAAACCAATCCCGCGAGCGATTAATTCAAGTCGTCGCAGAATGAAGGCTCGCAGGAAGATGTCGCTCAGTTCACTATCGGTTTGGACCAGGCCCGTCAGAGCTTCACGTTCAATCTCGATGAGTTCTCCGGCTTCGCTGGCGCGAATTCTAACCAGCGAACGACGTCCTGAAAGCATATTCAGTTCGCCGGTGAACATTCCGGGACCACAGACGGCGTATGTTTGTTCCCGGTTCTCGTTCAGGCCAAGGATTTCGAGTTTGCCTTGAACTACAACAAAGAACTTAATTCCCTGCGTGTCCGGTTCGACAACGACCTCGCCGGCCGTGACCTTTCTTAATCGGCCGTGCGTCAACACTCGTGCTTGTTGTTCCGCGGTAAGGACGGGAAACATTTCGTCCGGTAATGAGCCGGGCAGTGATGCAGATCTTGTTTCCATCAGACTACGATTCTTTTTTGGTAAGTAGCTTCTGAATCAGCCGCTCGCCTCGTCATAAACCCGTTCGCCAACGCGCGTCCAACTGCTTTGCCTCAAAAATCCGAAATCATTCTTGGACACAGTCATCTATGAAGCAGTGTTCGCTGTCAAGAGTTTTGTAAGCACACTCTGAACGTGACGCCATAGCGCCTCTGTTGTTTAGTTTGTCGCTCTTTGACATGAGACTGATAGTTTAGTTTTACCGCCGTTTGCGTCCTCAACTGAGCCAGGCTGCAAGCCACGCTCAATCATCTATGCGGTCATCGTCCATGAGGTTTACTTCGCTCTCTCCGGAGCTGCCCGCCGCGCGAGCCCTTTCACGCGGTCCTCCTCACAGATCTGCCACCAACTGGCCCAAATTCATTTCTGCATCTCGCGTCTGGAAGCCGCGTTTCATCGCGGCCTGCATCCGTCTCTGGTACTCGGGAGTGCCCACACCCTCCAGGAAAAGATCGGAGTCGCGCTGAATGTCTTCGGCGGAAGCGAGAGCGATCGCGTTGACTCGATCCTTGACGACGGCGTGGCCGGCGGCTGGAAAACTGGCAATCCGATGCGCGAGCGAACTTACGAAATCGCTTAGCTCGTTCGCCGGCAATGCTCGATTGATCCAGCCGTAGCGTTCAGCTATCTCAGCGTCATAATCATCAGCACTCAACATTACTTCGAGCGCCCGCGCGCGGCCCATGAGACGTGTGAGGTGTTGAACGGCGCCCGCTCCGGGGATTACGCCAAACGCCGGCTCGAACTGACCAAAGATCGCGGACTCACGCGCGGCAAAGCGCATATCGCAGGCAAGTACGAATTCACTGCCCACACCGCGAACGCGACCTTCGATCTGCGCGATGGTAACGAGGCGGCTGGCACTCATGTACCGAAGGACCTGGCCGATCGAGGGATTTCCGTCGAGCTTCGCTGCCGCCTCGCGGTTCTCCTTGATCCGGGTAACGTCAACGTGGGAAATGAAGTAGTCAGGATCCGCGCTCTTGAACACAATCACCTGGACCGCATCGTCGGCCTCGGCTCGCTGAATGAGTGAGACCAGATCGCGAATGAGTTCGGGTCCTTCAAGATTCATGGGCGGGGCCGAAATTTCCATGAACAGCACGGCCCCTTCGTTCTGAACAGTAATCGTCTCGAAAACCATGCGACCGAGTACACTACAGATAGAGTGATTAATCTATTAGACCAAGGTATCGATCGATACCTTAGTACTAGCTAGCCCAACGAAATGGATTTCCACCTGGTGCTGTAGCCAGATTGGCAGAATCTAATGCAGCACTCCGAGCGCAGGTAAAGTTGTGGGGATGGGCTGTCGTGGAAGATTCAGCCAGAGGGGAACTATATAAATCAAATTTCTCGGCTTGAATGAAGTGGAAGCCTAGACCAGGAAGTGTCAGTTGATCGGGCGCGAGGCGATTAGCAAGCTAACAAACCCATCACAACGGAACGTGCCACGCGCGTGCCGGTCCAACGACGGGATAATCAACAGCGATAATTTCATTCAATCGCTTGAAGGCCGAATTAATGTTTCTGCTTCAGGCTCATACGAAGACGACACAAGTCGTGAGCCGTCATCCAAGCAGTAAACGATTCGTGAATCAAAGTATGCTCTATCACAGGTCGGGCAGGTTTGTGCTTCGAGAAGCTTCTCTTGTCGCCTTGAGACCAAATTGTTGATTCTGGAAATTGCGTTAGGAATACAAGATTCGAATTTTCTCTGGCGCTCGTGATTAAACTGGCCACGTTGAAGTATCGGCTGTCTATTAAAACCGCCTGTCATTATCGTGAAGTTACGAGATGCACGATATTCGTCAGAGTCTTCTCCGAATACGTCCTTTATGGTCATCAAAATATTAGACTCGACATTCTTGACTCGTTGGTCGTCATATTTGATACGTTCATCGGCTAACGCCTGAAGATCAAGAATACGTAGTCGCAGCTTTTGAGTGCCGCGGTTGAATTGACCGATTGTCCAGTCTAGTGGTGTTCCAAGCATTTCAATACTCCTTGTGGAAGATCCAAGCTATCCTCTAACTTTTTCTAGTTCGTATAACAGATGTGGATTTCAGTTTTTCTTGCACATCACGAGTTTAAGTTGATAGAGTTGCACGGTCAATGCTTAATATGGTTGGCTTTAACAATCAAGAGGTTGTTTAATCGACAGAGGCGATATTCGTTATGAGAGGACCTGCTGATAAGCAGATATAACTCGTGAATAGGCAACAAGTGTTACGCACGAGACCGGTGCCGCCTGAAATCGCGGAACTAATCGCAATTGCAAACAAGCTGCCGCGCGCGCGCGGTGCAAGCCACGACCGGGTTGTCAATTCGCACGTTCATGAAATTGACGACGAGGCGCTGCGGTACTTCTTAGGCCGGGCCATAGAACAACTGCCCACTGAACTAGAGGTTTTCGTCAAGCCAGACGATGGCTTGTTGGAAAACAGTGCTGAGGGTTGGAAGAATATTCTAGGACCAGTCTTGTTCGGTTGCGCAATCGGAGCCTCTGATGGGCTGCTTTGCCCGGAACCGCTTACAGTACGCGAATTAGAGAGCCGGCGCGGGCTGGAGGCCCGTGGCCTGATTTCATTTCCTCATCAAGGAAAGGCATTCTTCGGAGCAGGTGAACTGAAGGCCATGCACCAGAGGTATCTCTTCCTTTTCGCGGTCCGAGAGATTTTGCACGCAGCATCCCGAGCGCACGTTTCGCTCGATGAAGCGCGGCATCGGCTGCTTCTTTACCAAAGTTATTCAAACCCGTCATCAGCCTTGAGCCAAGTGGAATCGTTGCGAGGTCGGTTTGAGATCAATAAGAGCGGCAAGAACAAAACCCACAAGCTCGGATACGCTAAGCCGGCAACAATTTGGATCCTGGAAGAGATTGAAGCTGAGCGCATCCGCGAGTGCGAAGTATGTGAACGCCTCTTTTGGGCGGGGCGCCTTGACCAATCTGCCTGCCGGCCGCAGTGCTCCAATGTGCTAAGGGCGAGAAGATGGCGCGAGAAGTATGACCCTAAACACAGGGTGCGCCAACAGAAAGCTGTCGGCGCGAGCAGAGTCAAGCCTACGGCCAAGAAGCGAAGGAAGGCGATATAGCTATGCACCGCGCGGCTGCGTGGCAGCGTTTGTCCGACGAGATACAGAACCCGGGAGGGAGTAACCTGCGCTGTCGAGGTATGTAAGGGAACTGCCGCTGCCCGTTTGAAAAAACGGTTCCGGACACAGTCTTATTCAAGCTGGTTTTTGCCCAACGATTTGGAGAGGCCTCAGACTTTTACGTCTCGCAGGTGAATGAAGAAGTACGTTTGAGAATCCTATACTCTCCGAGCGCTGAGAGGACCCAAACGGTAAGTGTAGACGAAGCCCAAAAGCAAGTTGCCTGATTTGCTGGCAGACGCCTTGGGTCGGGAACGAAGTGATAATTACAGAGGGCGGGACACCGGTGGCGCGCCTGGTTCCGGTTGTGGCTGCCTCCAAGAATAAAGCGGGTTGCGGATCTAAATCGAGGCGCAATTTCAACCAGCGAAGATTTTGATGAACCCTTACCGGATAAGTTTTGGCTGGGCAACAAGTGAAGCTTCTGCTCGACACTCACATCTTCATCTGATGGGCCGACCAACTCAATTGACATGCTAAATCGTGATCCCTACTATTCCAGCATGAATGCTGACCTGCTCAACCGGATAACTTCCAATCCACGCCAGTGCGGTGGGCGTCCCTGCATACGTGGCATGCGCATTCGGGTCAAGGACGTGCTTGACATGCTGGCCGGCGGCGCCACAGAAACGGAGATTCTTCAGGATTATCCTTATCTTGAAGTGGAGGATATTCGCGCCTGCCTTGAGTACGCCTCCGCTCAAGTTGATCACGCAGTGGTGATGATCGGACCGTGACTTTCCTGATCGACGCTCAATTGCCACCAGCGCTGGCAACCTGGCTAATCCAGCAGGGACATACAGCCCAACATGTCGATGATCTTGGTCTGCGTAACGCTGATGACATCGCGATCTGGAACCGGGCCTCAGAGGGTGGCGCAATCGTCATTACAAAAGATGAAGATTTCGCTGAGCGCATCACTCGCACGACAACTGGTCCTGTGATCGTTTGGCTTCGGATCGGCAACGCCACCAATCGCGTCCTCATTCAATGGTTGTCGCCGCGATGGCCAGAAGTAATCGATCATCTCCATGCTGGAGATCGGTTAATTGAGGTGCGTTGATATTGCTATTCAGTCTCTTACGTTTTTTCCAATCTGAAATCTCAAGCCTCGCATAATCACGTCACGCCGCACGTGCTTCCGATCCTCCGGGTGTGACCACCGCTCGACCGACCAGACGTCCGTGCTCGAAATCATCGTATGCCTGCTTCACTGCGCTGAGAGGATAACGATCGACGAGGGACTTGATTCGACCCAGAGCTGCCATGTTGACAGCACGGAGAATCTGACCTCGGGAACCAGGACGTATGGCGCGTGTCCTCCATCGTAACCGACACCGGGGGCGCGAATGGCTTTCTGATACAGGCAAAAGTCTTCTTCGCGGATCGGCACATGTGACAGCGTCCACAGCTGGCCCATGACGGATTCACAACGACGGCATCGCCACGCTGGAATCCCTTCACCCCCGTCCCACTTCTTCCACCCAGCCGGCGATCTCGTGCCCGAGAGTGAAGGGCGGCGGCTCATCCTTCCGGTAGCCAGGGTCGCGAGCTATGACGATGAAGTCGGTATGACAAAGGCCCGAGCCGGGGACTTTGATCACCACTTGGCCAGGGCCCGCGTGAGGCTCGGGCTCTTCCTGAAACTCTGGTTGCGTCTTCTCTTTCAGCAGTCTGTACGCGAGCATCGCATTCCTCAGTGCGACCCGGTTTACGAATCCGGGTCAGTACACTACAGGCGAAGCGATTAATCTACTAGACGAAGGTATTGATCGATACTTTGGTATTGGCCACTCAGCTTTCGCTCGTTAAGAATGGTGGCAAATGAAAGGGTAGCAAGGGCTGAAGTGCAACCTCACACAGTGAATATCGAAATCGCTCGGCGTCTATGTCTTGATCGAATTGTTCAATATTTGCGCGAATGAGACTTGCCGCGTCAGCTTCGCTTGCGTCCACTTTCGTGCTTTTTAATCCAGGTGTTATCAGTTCACCGACTCTGGCTTTTGATACTGGCTGAGGTGTAACAAAAACCGCGTCGGCATATTCACTCAGAACCAAACGAATCTTATCGATCTTCGCGGCGCCAACGAATATAAATTGCAAATTTCTTTCTACATCTTGAGCAATGCTTCTGGTTCGAGTTAATAGTCGATCAAATGCAGTCCGGTGCCGAAAAGAGTGAGCTAGGATCGCCACCTTCTTCACGTCGGAATGAGTTCTTAGCCAGCCAATTATGTTTCTGTAATCGAGATCGCTGCTGGCATTGAAGAATAAGAACGGAATACACGGCACGCCTAGTCGGCAGAAGAGGTCATAAGTTCGAAAGTTTCGATCTTGGTTGAAAATCTGATCGCTACGCGGATCATCATCGTAGACAGAAAAGGTTGCGCTTGTAACAAATTCAAAATCCAACGCGGCAAGTCGCCGCCAAACGTCACGAACTATTGAAAAATACCAGGCGTTCTCGATCAATGGATCACTTGCGGTTATGAACAGGGCCAAGCGGCCTGTTTGCGGCAGGTGTAATCCGTCACGAAGTGTCTGGGCGTTACGATATTTGAAAGTCGCGTCCGGATTCATAATCGACCTCAAGTAAACACCATACAGTCGGGAAGGATCTAGTTCCACACTGTGTGGCATTCCCGATTCCAAGACGGGTATGAAACCAGGAAGTGATAATCGACTGTGCCTCGAAGTTTGCGGAGGAATCCGCTCAGCAGTTTGGAAGGAGTCGTAGAATTCGTTTATTCGCTTCGGGTCATGGCAACCTATAAGTCCCTCATCTTTTTCGAGTTCCATTGACGCACGCGTAATTGCACCTTCACATCGACCAAGCTGGCCGTAAGGACAGTTATCGCAAGCCGGCACTCGCAGGGTGCGTGGGAGAACTAGCTGAAATGACAGACCAGCGGGAGTTGTGGCTTGTGGCGTTAGTTGAGACAGAGTCTTACTCGCACCTCGTGAGGGGTATGTTTCAGCACGGTCCCCGTTAACCTTCCACCGCCCCTGAGATCACGCAGCTCTATAAAATAGCGAGCGGCTTGTGAGGGAGCATCACCAAGATCGCCGATTTGTGAGCGAACAGTTACTCTCGCGCCGTTGAATATTCCTGAAATTGCCATTCCGGCACCTGCGTGACGAGCGGCATCGGTCAAGCGCACCAAACCGAACCTCTGACACTGTTCGTGTAATTTTGAGCCTCGACCATTACCAGACGCCGCCGTCACTCTCGCCGTATCTACAGCAGTTGTGATCTTTGCGCGTGGAATGCGGATAATCCCTCGGTCGCGTTTTCTTCTACCACCAGAACCCATCGAGCCTACCTCCTAACTTCACTGGCTTTGACAAGCCCTGCAATGCGAGCATTATACACCGTTTTATGCGTGAGACATGAGAAAAAACCCGGATTTTATTTTGCGTCAATCGTTTTTGTTTCGAACCACTAAAGAGGAGGCGAGTGAGGACTTTCAACGTGGCGAGCCTATTCATGCAAATCAGCGAGCCAATTCAATCCACTTATGCTCGGCATGAAGAAGTATTCGCCGCCGCGTAGCACATTGAACGTTTCGATTCCGCGCACGAGCCGCCTGACCGGATCTCTCGGTATGGTGAAGGTCGCGTCCTCTTCCTGCAACCCAATGATTGGGTCACGCTCGTCACCGATACCGATGAAATTGCCGTCGTTGATCCATTCTTGTTGCAGGAATTCAATCGTGGCCATTGCTTTGGCGCTGATGAACAGGAAGATGGCCCCACGCGGCACTTCGTCATCTGCTTCAGAGAGAGCATTCGGATCGTATAGTGGTCCATAGGTGGTGCCGCGCCTTATGAGTCGATGCAGGTTCACGTCCGTTAACCGAGTAAGTTTTGAGTCGCGCGGATTCATGCGCCGAAGATGGCATCCGAACGGAGCCTGCCGGCCACGCGGATCGTTCCCGTAGTTAAAGTCGTTGTTTAGTTCGTTCACCGCGTCGTTGGAATCAAATGTTAATGCTCTGCGGAATCTTCGATGGAAGCAGAAACTCGTACGGCGTCCGCGTCTTGTTCCGCTCATTGATCTCCTCTTCGATCTTGAGTAACTCTTGTTGGAACTTAGCCAGATGAGTTTGAATTACCGGGTCGGCAAAGTATCCGTCGCCGTAATCCCCCAGTCTCGTGTAATACACCGAGCTCAATAGATACAAAATGTCCAACAACGCCTTTGCAATATCCAATGGCGGCAGGAATTTCAAGAAGTCACTTTCACTGAAGCCTTCTTGCGTCAGGGACGACAACGGCGAATAGCCCGCCGGTGGCGCCGCAGGCACATAGCTCATAAGCGGAGCCTGCGGAAAGTTCACTGCAGCATGCTGCGCGCTAGCGGTAAAACAGATCAGCGTGATCAAGTCGACCAATTCTATACGCTGGCTAATCCGGTTTGCCGCCCCGATGTTGTTCAATCTGCCCCCATCGTGCGCGACCAACTCCGTTACCCAGTTCTGCAACTCCGTATCGGCTTGCACCGCTGCATCAGACGTGTAGTAGTGGTTCACGTAGTTTTCCACCCATTGATTGATTGCACCCCATACCAGCAGAGCGTCGTCGCGATAGGGGTAGTCCGGCAAACGGCTGGCGTCGTCCACGCCGCGCCGAGCCAGCGTTTGTGGCAGCGTTGAGGTGTTGATATTCAGCTGATAGCTCTGCGCTGCTTTCACGGCGAACACGCGCGATTGATCGATGGAACTTGCCAACAACAGATCTACCAGGCCTCGCGACGCGAGCAGACCCAAGGCACCTTCATTGATTGCGAGCGTGCCTTCAAAGTGAGGCGTGAGCAATTGAAAGAGCGGATGCGTGGGCGACAACTGGTTATGCGTAGCAATAACGAACGGTTCGATGAACAGATGCGTCTGTCCAAGATGGCTAGCGGCTTGATGAACATTGGTATCCGCAACCTGAACGATGCTTTTGGCCATGAACCAGTTATCATCGTTGTGCGGCAGGAAGATCGGATTATCCGGGCCCGGTCGCGGCCCGCACTGAATCGCCACAGGAACAATGGATCGTCCGCGCGACTGTCCGTCTGGGGGGACCGCAAACAAAGCCAGTGGCGCATAGTTGAACTTCTGGCCCGCCGGAAAACTGCCGTTCTCGGCTCCGTCAAACGCGGAATAATCGGCTAAATAAAGCCGTCCGTCGGCCAGCGCCTTCTTCAGCGTGTCTTGAATCCCCATCACCGCCTGATACTGTTCATCAGTAATCGGCAGTCGGTCGTCCAGCGTTTTCATCCGCTCAATTGTTAACGGATTCGGCCCCGCCACCCGCATGGCGGCAAACTCCGAATCCTCTCGAAAATTCTGGCTGACCGCCGGCAATGAAATGAACTGAAACACCTGGTTGTAATCTTCGAGGCTGGAAGCGGGACCGGAAACAGATCCCAACTGCTGAATGATCCGAGCGATGTCGTACAAAGTTTTAAGGTTGAGAGTCTGCGCCAAAGGCTCTATTACAACTTCCAGCAGCGCTTTCAATTGGGGCAGCGTAGTCGGCGAACCCTGCTTCTCTGACTCCATGGCAATTGCGTTAGCCAGGTCACGCCCAGCTTCGCCGTCCAGTTGCTGAGCGACGGCCTGTATATTTTTCAGCACTTGTTGAACGAACTCGATATTGTCGCCCTTGTTTTTGACTCCGATCATGATCGTGTTGATGAGAATGTTCAGTACCGCCCGCGCGACCAGGTGTATCCAATCCGGCCGGGCGGAAAAGGCTTCTACATCAGGCAAAGCACCAGCCATCGCCAGGGGCGGGAGTCTGGTGTAGTCATAGGTGTACTTGGTTGAGGGCCCGGTGGTTTCTGTCACGGCGCCCGCGGCACTGTTTCTTTCAGACATCGTCGGCTCCTTTCAACATTACTCTGCAACTCAACATTACTCTGCAACGCAATGGCTACTGTTTGCTAAATGGTCGGGGCCACGGGGTACGGCAGCACCTCATCTGCTCTTGCGGGCTCGGTTTGCGGCTGATGATTGATCGTCCGGCGCACCTTGGCTGACGCGCTGTAGATCCGTCGCACCTGCATGATTTCGCCAAGCGGCCTGTGTTCCTCAGTGACCCGCCACTGGTTGAACGCTAGCGCATCCGTCTTCTCGAAATTCTCGTTCCCCGAAATGTCCTGGCGCGGGATATGTACCCTTCCAACCGTCACGAAGGGAGAGAGCGTTTCCGGCCATTCCACCGTTGTATCGTTGACCGGCATCGCTTGGAGATCGGTGCACAATTGTACTTGGAGGTCGAAGTCGAAGGCACTGGCTTGCAGTTCGTCCACCACGGTCGGATAGAACACGTCCGGCTGACCGCGTAGGTCGAGTTCTCGATGGATCACACGCGTAGTGTTCTGCGCGGCCGGCGCGAGGCGTATCTTCGCGACGTAGTCGCCGTGACGGAACGCGGCCATGCTCCAGAACGTCGACAACAGCGGGTTGCGTACCGGCGTTTGCGCCAATTTCACGAACGCGAACAGCTCGTCCCATGCCCAGTCGGACTCCGCAAACGTGCCTTTGCCGGTGAGAATATCCCTGAGCAGCTCGTGGAACCCCGCTTTGCCGCGCGCCCGGTACTGGGGCGCCTTGAGGCCGATCTCCTGAAGCATCAGATAGTGTTTCGCCGTGTTGGCGGTGAATATCGAATTGTTCTTGAGCACGAGGTCGAAGGTGCCCGAGTCCGGCTCGTCCTCAATCAGCTTCGAGCCGGGAACATCGAAGATCTTCGTGGCAAGTCCGAGAACGCCTCCGAGCGTAGCGTCCGCCCCCAAATGGGAGGAGGCGCTGGAGAACCGGATCAACGCACCGTGGCGGCCTGGCGTGGCATAAATCCCCTGCGCGTAGGGCGGCGGCACGCTGCGCAGAATCTGGACCTCCGCTTTGACCACGCCGTAGGTCTTCGCGTGCGCGCCGCGTACGGCTCGCCCACTACCCTCGACCACCGGCGATTCGCGGACCGTCTTTTCCCAGAAGGCGATGATCTTTTCCAAGAGCTGGTCGAGATTGGGATCGATGGTCTCGATCTCGGGCGTATAGCGGACGAATTCCGTTGGCATTTGTTCAGTGCTCCTTGTGCTCGATCGAGCTTGTTTCCGCGAGATTTCCGATACATCTCAGCGCCGACAGCGAGGGCATGACGAAGTACCCGCGCCGGCGCTGATCGTCTCGATGCCGTGCGCGCCGAACTGTGTCGCCGCAGGCTTCGAAGATTGTCATGCCCGTTCCTCAGCAGTGCGCTCTACGCGCTGATGTTGTCGAGGAATTCGTCCAGCGCCTTTCCGTTGCTCAAGCCGTCGGGTACCCGCCTGTGTCATTGTTGCCACTCCTTTCAGGTTCGTCGGCATTACACTCCGAGTGCGGAAACTAATCTATTAGACGAAGGTATCGATCGATACTTTGGTATTAGAGGCGATTAGGGGATAGAATCCCCGTCACTTAAGTTCCCCCTTTTGAGATACTTGCTGTAACTACAGAGGCCTGAGGGATCGGCCATGAAGAGATCCGCAACAGCTTCGCCCGCAGAACAAGATAGGTTCGCTGAGGAGCTTGATCGGCGCGTAGCCCAACGCACTGCGGAACTAACCGCAACTATCGAACAATTAAAACGAGAACTTGCCGAACGTCAGCTGGCGAAAGAGGTACTTCGCGAAGGAGAGCTTTTTAGCTTGATCGTTGAGAGTATTCCGGTCCCGGTTGCGATCACCTCACCGACCGGTGAGATCGAGGCGCTCAATAAACCAACTCTTGACTATTTCGGCAGGACATTTGAGGAATTGAAAGGTTGGAAGAGCTCCGACGTAGTTCATCCAGACGACCTTCAGCGCACGGTGGCCACGCAGATCGAGGCGCTCCAAACGGGCAGTGCCTATAACGTTGAGAGCCGCCACCGCCGTGCTGATGGCATCTACCGCTGGTTCAATGTGCTTGGCTTGCCCTTGCGGGATTCACAAGGACACATCCTCCGCTGGTTTATCCTGCAAATTGATATTGATGATCGGAAGCAGGCTGAAGAGGCATTACAGTCTGCCGAACGCAATTTGAGCCTGACGATAAACAGCATCCCAACCTTCATATCAGTGTCGCGACCCGATGGGACGATACTCGCGGTGAATCAAGTGGCGCTGGATTACCACGGTATCACCCTGGAGGATGTGCAGAAAGAGGGCTTTCGCGCCGGGTTTTACCACCCTGACGATGTGGAAAGGGTGCGCGAGGATCGCAAGGAGGCCCTCAAACGCCAGCTACCGTTCGAATATGAGGTGCGCGCGCTGGGTAAGGATGGTAAATACCGCTGGTTCCTGGTCCACTGCAATCCGCTACTCGATGATCAGGGAAGAGTAGATCGATGGTATGCAACCGCGTTCGACATTGAGGACCGCAAGCGAGCGGAGTGTCTACGCGCTGCGGAAATGCAGACGCTACAGATGATCACCGACGGCGCGAGTCTCCCGGACACTTTGAGTTACGTCTGCAGTTCCATTGACCTTCAGATTTCGCCGTGGTTTACAACAATCCTGTTGATTGATCCGGACGGAAATAAACTGTGGCCGGCTGCGGGTCCGAAGGTACCGCAGGAATGGGCTCGCGCAATAACCCCGCTACCAGTCGCTGCAGACACGGGCTTGTGTGGTACTGCCGCATTCCTGAAGACGCTTGTCATTGTGCCGGATGTTGCGGCTGAAACCATTTGGCGTGAGGAATATCGTGGCCCAGCCCTTAAGAACGGAATACGGGCGGGATGGTCACAGCCGATACTGACGAAAGATAATCAGGTGCTCGGTACGTTTGCAGTTTATTCGGCTGAGCCGCGCGTGCCGACGGATGAGGACCTTGCTTTGATCCAGGCAGCCGCGCGGATCACCCTCATCGCAATTGAGCGCCAGCAGTCGCAGGAAGCTCTCAGAAACGCGCTTGCCGAAATCCGGAAATCGGAGTCCGAACTTCGGCAGGTGATTGATGCTATACCGGCAATGGCGTGGTCGGCGCGTCCGGATGGAACCGGAGAGTTCCTCAACCAGCAGTACCTCGATTACGTTGGGTTCTCAGCCGAGCAGGTAAGCGATTGGGGCTGGACGGCCGCGATTCATCCTGACGATCGCCAAGGTCTCACTCGGACATGGCACCACATCATGGCTTCGGAACAATCAGGCGAGGCGGAAGCGCGGCTTCGCCGGCACGATGGGGAGTATCGCTGGTTCCTGTTTCGTGCGAGTCCGGTGCTCGATGACTCTGGCCGCGTCATCAAATGGTACGGAACAAACATCGACATCACCGAACGAAAGCTCGCCCTGGAAAGTTTGCAGGCGAATCAGGAGCTCTTGGATCTCGCGCAAAAATCTGCCGGCGCGATGGCCTTTGACTGGTATGTTCAGAAGCAGACTAACCACTGGTCGCCTGAACAAGAAGCCTTGTATGGATTGCTGCCGGGCAGTTTCGATGGCACGTACCAGAGTTGGAAGAAGTTGATTTACCCAGCAGACTGGCCGGCTTTGCTCACTGCTATCGAACACGCGCATGAAACTGGTGACGTTAGGGCGGAGTTTCGCGTCAAATGGCCAGACGGAAGCGTGCATTGGCTGGCGACGAACGGTCGGATGTTTTTCGATGACCAGAGCAAACCGTTTCGCATGGTCGGATTCACTACTGATGTCACGCGCCGAAAACTAATTGAAGAGGAGCTTCGTCGCAGCACCGCCTTTCTCGAGCAAGCGCAACAACTGAGCCGCACGGGAAGTTTTTCCTGGCGCGTCGCGAACGACGAAATCACCTGGTCAGAGGAACTCTATCGCATTTATGAGTTCGATCCGGGAATGAAAATCACGCTTGAAGTCATTCGCACGCGCGTGCACCCGGACGATCTCACCTTGTACGAGAAAATGGTCGAACAGGCACGCAACGGCGCTGATGATTTTGAATGGCAATACCGTTTGTTGATGCCTGACCAGTCGATCAAACACATGCATGCCGTGGCGCAGGCGACGCGGGATCCGACTGGTCAGCTTGAGTACATCGCGGCAGTTCGGGATGTTACCGCCCGCCGGTTGTCGGACGAAGCTCTGGACAAGGCGCGCTCAGAACTCGCACACGTAGCTCGGGTCATGAGTCTGGGAACGCTGACGGCTTCGATAGCACATGAGGTGAATCAACCCTTGTCGGGCATTATTACCAACGCCAGCACCTGCATGAGAATGCTGGACGCTGAGCCACCAAACGTCGACGGCGCGCGCGAAACCGCGAAGCGCACAATTCGCGACGGCCGCCGCGCTGCTGATGTGATCACCCGACTGCGGGCGCTATTCAGTCACAAAGATGGAACGATGGAGTTAGTCGATCTGAATGAAGCAACCCGCGAGGTAATTGCCCTTTCCCGCACTGAGTTGGAAAGGAACCGCGTGATTACGAAGATCGAACTCGACAACGAACTGCCTCTGGTAACAGGCGATCGCGTGCAACTGCAACAGGTCATTCTCAATCTGCTGCGGAATGGCTCAGATGCCATGAGCGATGTCGATGATCGTCCGCGCGAATTATTGTTCAGAACTGAGCTGGAAGCAGCCGATCGGGTCCGACTGAGTGTTCAGGATGCGGGCGTAGGCTTCGAGCCGCAAACGCTCGAGCGGCTATTCCAGACGTTCTACACAACCAAAGAGGACGGTATGGGAATCGGTCTCGCTGTAAGTTGCTCGATCATCGAGAGTCATCATGGTCGTTTATGGGCCACTCCAAACGATGGTCCAGGAGTGACGTTTTCGTTTTCGATTCCGTCGGCGGTTGAGACCTAGACCGATCCGCCCTTTTTCGGCTGCGAGATGGGAAAAAATTCACGGCCAGATTTTGTGAGTCACCACTCCCGAACAGCTCAACCCAACGCCTCGATACAAAGCGCCATCCGCTCTCCATGCGAATGAACTGGTCATGAAAGGACAGGACCAATCAGCAGTCATGAGCGCCGCTAAAGTCCAACGCAAAGCAACGGAAGCGTATCGGCAAAGGCTTGATGAGGTCATCGCTGCGCTCAATACGGATCCACGGTTAGGCTTGAGCCAAGTGGACGCGCGGGCGCGGCTCGAAAAATATGGCCGGAACGAATTGACGGCCGAAAAGCCTGTGCCAGCCTGGAGAAAGTTTCTCGAGCAGTTCCAGGACGTGCTCGTCATCCTGCTGCTCATAGCGACTTTGATTTCGGCGGGCCTGTGGCTGTATGAGCGCGAAGCAGCGTTGCCTTATGAAGCAATGGCGATCTTCGCCGTCGTCTTGCTCAATGCAATCATGGGCTACATTCAAGGGTCGCGCGCCGAGCAGGCGTTGGCGGCGCTGCGGCAGATGTCGGCGGCGCACGCGACAGTCATTCGCGACGGCGGGCGGCAGAGCATCCCAGCGGTTGAGCTCGTACCCGGCGACATCATCCTGATCGAAGAAGGCGACACCATTCCCGCTGACGCCCGCGTGCTTCAATCTACGGCGCTGCAAACAGCGGAGGCCGCACTAACCGGCGAGAGTCTGCCAGTCGCAAAAGATGTAGATCCAATAGCGGGAGACGTTGGACTCGGCGACCGACACAACATGATCTTCAGCGGCACTTCGGCCACCTACGGGCGCGGAAAAGCCGCCGTTACGGCCACCGGGATGCAGGCTCAGATGGGACTGATCGCCGGAATGCTCAAAGAAGCTGCGACTGAGGCCACACCGTTACAAAAGGAACTCGCCCGCACCGGTAAACTTCTCGGCATCGTCGTCGTGGTGATTGCCGTCGTCATGATCGTAACGATCCTACTCGTCGAAGAGGTGCGCGGATTCTCGGCGGTTTTTGACGTCCTCATTTTAGGAGTCGCGCTCGCGGTGGCGGCAGTGCCCGAAGGCTTACCCGCAGTGGTGACAGCAGTTCTTTCGCTCGGCGTACAGCGGATGGCGCGGAAAAATGCCATCGTGCGGCACCTCGCAGCGGTCGAGACTCTCGGTTCGGCGAACGTAATCGCATCGGACAAAACTGGAACGCTCACGAAGAATGAGATGACAGTGCGTGTCGTCGTTACCGCGAGCGGGCGCGTAAGTTTGAGCGGCACGGGTTACGCACCTGAAGGCGAAGTGCGCAGTGATGGAACTGGAACTATTGACGGGCCTCTCCGGTTAGAGTTGGTGCGAACGCTCTCCGCCGCCGACCGCGCCAACAACGCAGTCTTGCAAGAGCGTGGCGAACGCTGGATGGTGCAGGGTGACCCGACCGAAGGCGCGCTAATCGTCGCGGCGCGCAAAGCCGGACTGGAAGATGAGTGTCAGGGTGCCCGGTTCGCGCGCATCGCGGAGGTTCCCTTCTCGTCTGAGCGCAAATTGATGAGCACCGTCCACACGGACGCCGAGAAACTCGAGCGCTTGCTCGCTTTCACAAAAGGCGCGCCCGACATCTTGCTTGGGCGCTGTTCGCACAACCTCGTCGGAAGTGAAATCAGACCTTTGACAGCCGAACGGCGGGCAGAGATTTTGGAGCTTAATGAAGGACTAGCAGGCGAAGCACTGCGCACACTCGGGGTTGCTTTCCGCTCGCTGTCTAAAGATACGTTCAAGAGCGAGGAGGTCGATGAACGCATCGAGCAGGAACTCGTCTTTCTGGGATTGATCGGCATGATTGATCCGCCGCGCGAGGAGGCGAGGACGGCCGTTGCGCGCGCCCGGGCTGCGGGCATTCGCCCGATAATGATTACAGGCGATCATCCTAAGACCGCAGCCGTCATTGCCGAAGAACTCGGCATCGTTGAAAACGGGCAAGCAGTTACGGGCGCGGAACTGGAGACAATGCCGGAAGAGACACTGGAACGGACAGTTCAAGAAGTATCCGTGTACGCGCGCGTCAACCCCGAACACAAGCTGCGGATTGTGAGAGCGTTACAGCGTCAGGGGGCAACGGTAGCGATGACCGGCGATGGCGTAAACGATGCACCTGCCTTAAAGACTGCCGATATCGGTATAGCAATGGGCATCACGGGCACGGACGTTTCCAAAGAAGCAGCGGATATGGTGCTGGCAGACGATAATTTCGCCACCATCGTAGCCGCAGTAGAAGAGGGGCGGGCCATCTTCTCTAACATACGAAAGTTCCTGCGCTACCTGCTTTCGTCGAACATGGGCGAAGTAATGACGATGTTCTTCGGTGTGCTGTTGGCTGACTCCATAGGGCTGACGGCTGAAGGTGGCGTCGGCGTTGTGCTGCCGCTGCTGGCGACTCAAATCCTTTGGATCAACCTCGTGACGGACGGTGCACCGGCACTAGCACTCGGCGTTGATCCGGCGGAAGCGGGTCTGATGCAGAAACCGCCACGCGCGAGGAATGAAGGAGTGATTACCCGCAAAATGTGGGTGGGCATTTTTTTCGTCGGCGCGATTACGGCAGCAGGGACGCTGCTCGTACTCGACGCCAGCTTGCCGGGCGGTCTGATCGAAGGTTCAGGCAACATGCGTTACGCACAAACTATGGCTTTTACTACGTTGGTGTTCTTCTCGCTCTTCACCGTCTTCAACGCGCGTTCGGATGAGCGTAGTGCATTCGTTGGATTGTTCTCTAACAAATGGCTGTGGGGTGCCGTGCTGTTGTCGCTTGTGCTGCAAGTAGCCGTAATTTATGTACCTTTTTTGCAGCAAGCGTTTTCGACCGCGAGCCTGAGCTTCGGCGATTGGCTCCTCTGCGCCGCTGTTGCGAGCTCCGTGTTGTGGCTGCGTGAATTGAGCAAGATGGTGACACGCCTAACGGTCAATAATCGTTTTGTAATGAACATGAGCAAGTGAAAGAACATAGACCACCAACCAGGAGAACTCAAGTGTTTCATGGCTGCCAAATGCTATGAACGGGAGAGAGTAAGTTGATGAATAGGACCCGAATGGAGGCCTTTGATGAGAGAAGATGTTGCCGCAGTCAACGTCACCCGGTCGTATACGCTCGCCGGGACGAACATCGCGATCTTCACCTTCATGCTGTTCTTTCTGTACCCGAGATTTGAGAGCGGCAGGATCAATCCCTTGTTGTTCCAGGCCACGCTGATTGCGATGGGTGTCGCGACCTTCTCACTCGTGTTCGCGACGTTGCACTACTACAGGTGTTCGCTCGGCGGAAGGATGAGTGACACCGAAAGGACGCTGCAAGCCCGGCGAGCGGATCGCTTCTGGCTTATGGGTTACACCACGATGTTCCTGGCGCCAAGCCTGGTCCTGTTCCTGATTGGGCTCCATATTGTCGCCTCTGTCTGGCTCGCCTTCTGGCTTTTGTACCTGTTCTTCGTGGTCCGCTACTTCCCGAGACTTCAGACGCCGCCGAGCGGCCAAATAGCATGAGGAGCCCGAAAGAAGGTTGCGTTAGCGTTCCAACGATTTGTTGGTCGGAACGTCACGGCAAGTACAACGCATGTGCCGTCAAATTTGTTGCCCAAGTGAGAGGTTACTTCTGTTTGCTGGTTAGCTAGGTGCTCTGTCCGACCTCGATGATATAGCCGTCAGGATCGCGGATGTAGCAGCGCGTCTCGCGTTGTTTGGGTATTGGTTCTGTGATGAACTCCGCTCCTCGACTTCTCCATAATTTCAAACAAATGCGAACAGCAGTTCATTATTGAAACCCTCCTGATGTAGTGAAAGCCAAACTCATCAGAGTGCCACGGATTTGGTTTGCATTGCTGGAACACGCGCGTCGATCCAGTCGTTTATGTCCGCCATCACGATCTCCTTATCAACATCATTCAGCAAATCGTGATAGTGTCCCTCATAAAGTTTCAGAGTTTTGTCCGTTGAGCCAGTGGTGTCGTAAAAGAACTGGCTACCGCTCGGGTTCGTCGCCTTGTCCTCCGTGCCGTGCAGAATGAGTACCGGAAGTTTGATGAGGGGAAATTCTTCATTCAGCCGGCTAGCGGCATCTATCATCACCTTGGAAGTCTGCACCGGCTGAGACTCGTTCTGAATCAGTGGGTCATTGTTCATTGAATCGACAACCAGCGGATCGCGGGAGAAAACTTCGTTCTTCAAGGGGAAGACATGGGTGTGCTTTGTGATGTAACTCAATCCCTTGATAAACGAAAGAACGATATCTGGCACCGGCAGATCGTATGCGAAGCTCTCGCAGATTAATCCGTCGATCTCTGACTGATGGTCGAGCGTATAAACGCACGAGACGACGCCGCCCGCGCTGTGACCGAGAAGAAACACCGGCAATCCAGGATTTTCCGATTTCGCGGTTCTGATAAGCGTCGCTACGTCGTCGGTATAGTCTTCGATCTTTTCGACGTAATAACGCTCGCCTTCGGAACGCCCGCGTCCGCGCAAATCGATCGCATAAGCCGCCAAATCTTTCGCCGCGAATTGCTCGCCGACCCACAGATATTGCCCGCTATGCGAATTAAATCCGGGGACGATAACGACCACGCCGCGAGTTTGCCCTTCCGGCTGCCACGAGCGAGTAAAAATTTTGAGTCCGCCGACTCCTGCGAAAGTTGATTCCTTCATTTCTTCATCTCCTCTCCTAGCTGGTGATATCCGAGACAGACTCGGAGTTGGTTTGCGGTTCGGTTGATTTCATTCCGGCGCCGGCACTAACACCGGAGCGCCCTTGTCCTTAATGAAGAACACGACGAACTTTGCCGGTTTGGTGCTGCTGGCGTTTCTCCCCACGACGTGAACATCTTCGGGGCCTTCATAAAAAGTCTGGCCCGGTGTCAGCGTCACTTCCTTTCCACCTTTCACCTGCATGATTATCGAGCCCTCCAACACATAGACGAACGCATGTGCATTGTGCCGGTGGATGGGATCCACGCTGCCCGGTGGATA
>Ga0209215_1000081_pt1 | contig 60330 bp, 53 predicted proteins | sample TexAe_OM2H0_M2_FD_187938 | JGI IMG/M metagenome (GOLD analysis project Ga0209215, IMG submission 187938) | Forest soil microbial communities from Davy Crockett National Forest, Groveton, Texas, USA - Texas A ecozone_OM2H0_M2 (SPAdes) (version 2) | ecosystem: Environmental > Terrestrial > Soil >... | reverse complement strand
AGTAAACAGAATCCAACACCGAAGGTGTTCGCAAATTCCAGCCCAGGGTTGAGCTTTGGCAACCCTGGGACAAGGAAGTTCCGGTAGCTCATCAAACCCCGAAGGGGTTCGCTAACGCGGCTAACCCCGATGTGGCGAGGTATCCTCGGCCATTAGGCACTTGATCCCAGGGTTGCCAAAGCTCAACCCTGGGCTGGAACTGGCCAACACCTTCGGTGTAAAAATCTTGTCAGGAAAACAAGAGGTTGTTGGTTTGTTTCACAAAGGAACCAGTAAGCCCCGGGCCAAAGTGAGTTAATCATCCTGGAATTAACCAGCCTAAATCAAAAATCGGTGTGAATCTGCGGATAACTTCCGGACAACCCGAAACCACCTCCCCTGCCTCAAACCATCACTTTCCCCGGACAGCTCACAACATTCTCAATCTTTTTGGAGGTCCCGATGAACGCTAAGTCCGTCCTTCCGCTTCTCCTCCTCTTGGTCTCAACCACCCAGATCACATTCGCAAACGAACCACTCGAAAATCTGGCACGCAAAGCTGCTGCTGAAAACACCGCAGAGTCCGTACCGGCCATCGAGGAATTAAGGTCTCTAGGACCAGCAGGTTTCCAAACCCTGATGCGGCAATACGCCCACCAGATTGAAGACCACATCTCACACCCGAACATTGCTCCATCCGCTGAGTGGGCACGTATCACCGCAGCACTCGACTCAGTCAGTCAACAAAAGAACAGTTACCTATCTGGTCTGTACTGGTATACCGATCTGAAAGAGGCGCAAAAGGCTTCGGTCCAAAGCGGCAAGCCGATTCTGAGTCTGCGTTTGCTCGGTAAACTTACAGATGAGTTGAGTTGCGCGAACAGTCGCTTCTTTCGAACCGCGCTTTATCCTGACAACGAGGTTGGCTCGATCCTCCGCGATCGTTTCGTACTCCATTGGGAATCAGTGCGTCCTGTGCCGGTGATTACGATTGACTTCGGCGACGGACGGAAACTTGAGCGAACCGTGACTGGTAACAGTATTCACTACGTTCTCGATTCCTCAGGACGACCAATTGATGCAATGCCTGGTCTATATGGACCAAGAGCTTTTGCGCGTTCACTACTGCAAGCGGAGAACCTGTACAAATCACTTGGTGATAAGACCGAGGTACTCAGACGAGTAGCTCTGAATACCTACTACCGGGATCGTGTAAATAAGATCTCGCTTGACTGGTTGGCCGATAACACGAAGATTGGTGGCAAACCTCCGGCAGGAGTGCTGGTCGACAAGGACAACAATGGCCAGGCGATCATGATCATGCCACTGGCAGTGACAAAAGCGTTCTCCGAAACAACTGTCTTGCGTGCAATGACAGCCGGAACTGAAGCACTTGGTCAAATAACTGACGAAGCCGCGTGGAAAAAACTCGCCCTGCTACATCAGAATGACGCGGTATTGGATGAACGAAGCATCTCCTTGATTGAAAAGCAGAACCAGGGTCTGAGAGCGAAGCAGATGAATAAGCTTATACAGAGATTTCAGGATGCCATCGCTCTCGACACTATCCGCAATGAGTATGTGCTGCGTCCCAAACTTTATTCCTGGATGTCGCTAGACCGTAGTAGGGATGACCTCTCTAAACTTAATGAAAGAGTTTATGCAGAGTTGTTTCTAACGCCGAGTTCGGATCCATGGCTCGGCTTGTTGACTCCAGAAATCTACACCGCAATCGACAATGGAGGAATCGTTAAGCGATAAAAACAACCATTGGTCATATATCATTTGAGATTTCTCATTTGACATTGCTTGATGGTCTTCAGGCCACTGGCTTGCCCAGTGGTTGTTCACGTTCGTTGCTACAAGGAGCTCCTTTCCTTCCGGCGCGCTTGCGCGCGGAGGAGTGAGAATCAAGAATCGGTTATTAGCAACGAGCGTAAAGAACCACTGGGCAAGCCAGTGGCCTAAGACCGTCGAGCAATATCAAATGAGAAATTTCAAATGATATATAATGATATATGACCAATGATCTTTTCCCCCGTTCCACATTTCTTACTTATCAGTGATAATCCTGCCTGCAGTTCTAGATACAATCCAACTCTTGTGAGATCAAACAGATGCTCCTAAAAGTGGTGCTCGTCATCATTTGCTTCCCCGCCTTCGTTTCCTCACAGACAACCGTACAGGAAAAGGTTCGCAACTATCGTCGAGGAAACGAACAGAAGATCGTAAAGGAGTTTCTCACTCTCCTGGAGATCCCGAATGTAGCTTCCGATACTCAGAACATCCGTAGGAACGCAAACCTAATTCTCGAGATGATGAAGCAACGTGGTCTGAATCCACGTCTACTCGAGGCAAAGACCGTAAATGTTCCGCCGGTGGTTTATGGCGAATGGAAAGCTCCCGGGGCACAACGCACACTGATTCTCTACGCTCACTACGACGGACAACCAACGGATCCCAAGCAATGGACCGGAACCCAACCATGGCAACCCGTCTTCCGCTCAACGGCAATCGATGCTGGTGGCCAGATTATTTCCACAATTCCGGAGACTGGTCCTATCAACCCCGAATGGCGAATCTATGCCCGATCGGCGTCTGACGATAAAGCCGGAGTAATGGCAATCCTCACAGCTTTTGACGCACTCAAAGCCAGCGGAGCCACATTTACATCAAACATTAAGTTTGTGTTCGAAGGTGAGGAAGAAGCGGGCTCTGCCAATCTCGGCGAAATAATATCGCTGCATAAAGATCTACTCGAATCCGATGCGTGGATCATTTGTGATGGACCAGTTCACCAGTCCGGAAAGAAGCAGGTTGTCTTTGGCGCACGCGGCGACGTGAATGTTGATGTAATGGTTTTCGCTTCCAAACGACCATTACATAGCGGGCACTACGGAAACTGGGCGCCAAACCCCGCAATGATGCTTGCGCGGTTACTCGCAACCATGAAGGACGATGATGGACGTGTCACAATTGCAGGCTGGTACGACGATACGGAACCATTGGGTGACGCCGAACGACAGGCAATAGCCGAAGCACCACAATATGACGACGAGTTGAAATTACAACTTGGCCTTCGCCGAACTGAAGGAGGCGGAAAGAGTCTGCTTGAACTGCTCAATGCTCCATCGTTGAACATAAACGGCTTCAGCAGTGGCGACGTCGGAGCACTTGCAAGAAACGTTATTCCAACGACTGCGGCAGCGGTTTTGGACCTGCGACTGGTGAAAGGAAACGATCATAGGAAACAAGTACAACGGCTCACAGAACACATTCGCAAACAGGGATACTTCGTGATCGATCGAGCACCAACCGACGCCGAACGAGCGCAGTATCCATTAATTGCGAGTGTCAGGGCGAGGTCCGGCGGTTACAACGCGGAGCGAACGAAGATGGACCTTCCGATCTCGCTCAGTATAATCGTGGCTGTGCAATCAACGACCAGTGACAAGATTGTTCGTTTGCCGACATCAGGCGGAAGTCTTCCACTATCGATCATCACCGAGCAGCTCAAAACTGTAACGATGTCCGTGCCAATTAATAACTACGACAACAATCAACATGCTGAAAATGAGAACGTGCGAATACAAAACCTTTGGGACGGCATCGAAACGTTCGCCGCATTGATGACTATGAAATGAGGCAACTCAAGGAGGCTACAGGATGGATCAACTAAACCTGCCTGTCTTACTTGGCACAAATCGCAGGGAGAGCCATAGTGCCAAGGTTGCCAAGTGGCTCATCGGCGAAATGCACAAGCGAACCGACATCCTGACGAGATTGTTTGACGTGGGGCATTTTCAGCTCCCACACGACGACTACGGACAGGGGATCAAAGACCGCTTTCCGGAGTGGCGAGACGCAATTATCAACGCGGACGGGTTAGTGATAATTGCCCCCGAATATAATCACGGTTATCCCGGTAGTTTGAAGGCTGTACTCGACTTGTTACTGCGGGAGTACATTCATAAGAGCGTGGCCTTCGTAGGGGTCTCAGCTGGACCATGGGGCGGGACTCGTGTAATTGAGCAAATGGTACCAATGGTTCGTGAACTTGGTCTGGCAGTTACATTCACCGATCTAAACTTTCCCAAGGTACACAAAGTATTCGACGAAGAAGGAAAGCTTCTCGATGCTGCGTTTGAGAAACGAGCCAGCGACTTTCTTGAAGAATTGGTGTGGATGAGTCGAGTATTGAAGTGGGGACGAGAGAACGTGTCGTCTAAGTATCATTTAAGAATGTCCGATAAGCCTTAGCTTGTCGAAACACACAGAAAAGTTCCGCGAGATATGAACAATGCCCACCCGCGAAGTGCTAAATCACCGCGGGTGGGCCTTATTCTGAAACACCTACTTTATTCTGAAGAAACTACTTTTGACAGGCACGACAAGCTAAAGCTTATCGGACACTGTGTTACAAGGTACAGCCAAAAGACTTCACTGCGGTCCTTTGCGCCTCAATTGTCTGCTTACATACACCTGCTAAAGTCGACTTAGTTTGAGGATTGTCAGCCAGTTTCTTCCATGACGAGCGCCAGTTTGCAAGCGCGGTCTTATACTGTGCTCTCACTTGCTCCGGCACCTTCGTCGACACGCAGTTGTCGTAGGCAGTGATAAACTCGTCGCACTCCGCTACTCCGATTTTCTCGCCAGTAGTGGCCACTGTAGTCGCCGTTGTTGCTGCCGGCGATGCCGCAGGAACAGTCGAGGTAGGAGTGGTGGCGTTGCGGTTTGTAGTTACCTCTGCCTTGGAACACGCCAGAAACAAGAGTGCCCCGAGGCAGCCGCTGATTAATAGGATAGATTTAGACATATTTGGTTTACTCGCTTCCACAGGATGGCAAAGCGCGCAGATAATACACCCTGGCCCAACTCTTTGATAAGAGTCTTTATGGTTTTACAAGACATTTGTAACGTCCAGCCACACTAGAATGTCTATCTCTTACATTTCCAACAGCCAGTCCACTAAATGCTGTATCGCCGGTGGTGGACCAGCTGGGATGATGCTCGGTCTGCTACTTGCCCGTGCTGGTGTCGACGTTCTCGTACTGGAAAAGCACTCCGACTTTCTCCGGGACTTTCGTGGCGACACGATTCACCCTTCAACACTCGAACTCATGCATGAGCTCGGGCTGCTTGAAGAGTTCCTCCAGCGACCGCACCAGAAGTTACATAAGTTAGCTGGCCAAATTGGAACCGACACAATCCCACTCGCCGATTTCTCTCACCTGCCAACCAAGTGTAAGTACATCGCGTTCATGCCCCAGTGGGATTTTCTTGATTTCCTTGCGGACCATGCCCGGACTTATCCGACGTTTCATCTCGAAATGGACACAGAAGTAACCGGTCTGCTGAAAGATGACCATCGGATCGTAGGCGTTAAGGCTGAAACCCGGAATGGACCAATTGAAATCAGAGCCGATCTTACGGTTGGATGCGATGGCAGACATTCAATCATCCGGGAACTCGCGGGACTTAAGGTTGAAGAACTCGGCGCTCCAATCGATGTCTTATGGTTCCGACTCGCGCGTTCTCCGCAAGATCCGGTTCAGGTGCTGGGACGATTCAATGCGGGCAAGGTGATGGTGATGCTTAACCGAGAGGATTACTGGCAGTGTGGCTACGTAATTGCCAAAGGCTCATATGAACCGCTGAAGAAAAGAGGACTGGAGGCGTTTCGTCAAGACATCATCGGCGTTGCTCCATTTCTGCATGACCGGGTTCAGACGTTAGTCGACTGGAGCGAAATAAAACTACTTACGGTTGCCGTCGATCGATTGTTGAAATGGTATCGAACAGGACTGCTCTGCATCGGAGACGCGGCTCATGCGATGTCGCCGATTGGTGGAGTAGGAATCAACCTGGCTATTCAAGATGCAGTGGCGACGGCCAACCTTTTGGCAGAGAAACTACTGAAGGATGGAGTATCCGATATCGATCTCGAAGCCGTGCAGAAGCGACGACTCTTTCCCACTAGAGTCACTCAGGGCGCTCAGGTGTTTGTTCAGAAGCGTGTTCTTGGACCAGCACTTGAAAGCTCCGAACCAACGTCCGTACCGTGGGCGTTGAAGTTATTTCGGACCTTTCCTTTCCTTCAACGCATTCCAGCATACCTGGTTGGACTCGGTGTCCGTCCGGAACACATAAAAACTTTGTAGGGGCGTCCCTTCATGGGCGCCCCATCGTCGGTGCCCTTCAGTAGGTCTCACGAATCAACCCTTCAAGCTCTTCTGTCGGACCGCGTACGTCCTCGTGCGCCAACTTACCAAACAGGCCTCTTGTCCTTGGCAAATATGTTAACTAACCTTTCAAGTCATCCATCGCGCGGTTGCCAATGATTCTACAGAACCAATCAATACCACCAACGGCAGTTGGTGGATGGTTCAGATCTTTTCTACTATAAGGCTCTCGACTGAATGCGGCGCGCGTAGCGCGCCGGAGGCTAGATAAAGACCGTTTGTAGAAAAGATCTGAACGTTCCACCAACTGCCGTTGGTGGTATTGGATTAGTTGAAACATGAAAGCTTACTGAGCGAACCTCACATTATTGCGCGCTCCGGCGTAAGAACCTGATCGAGGTTTCGCAAACTAGCACCAACGGTCTGTTTGGTAAGTTTGGCGCACGAGGACGTACGCGCTCCGACAGAAAAGCTTGAAGGGTTAAGGCGTCAGAGACTACTAAAGGGTTTCAAATCAGGTTTTGTGATTGGAATTATTGCCCACTAAATTCTCAGGCTCTTATTAGAAAGGGGAACCACCCACAAGGTAGCCCCACTAATCTAAACGGTTGTCCAAACCATTCAGCAAGGTTACGATACGTGCACACCCTGCAAGCCCTTTCGAAACTAACAGTACTAACGGGAGACCGAACTATGAAGAGACTACTAAGCCTGGCAGCCTTATTGTTTGTGTGCTCTACCTGCACAAAATCGCAGGACATGAGTGGGCATCATCACCCACCGACTCCTAGCCCAAGCACGGCTGACGCCAATGAGACTCAGGATTGGGCCAAACAAAAACTTGCTAAATCATCTCGACACCAAGAGTGGGTAAAGATCAAAAATGGGAATCGCGAAGTTAATAGCTTCGTTGTATATCCCGAGGTTAAGACTAAAGCGACCGCAGTGATCGTCATTCACGAGATCTTTGGCATGAGCGACTGGGTACAGAGCCTCACCGATCAACTGGCTGAGGCAGGATATGTGGCAATAGCACCGGATCTTCTTTCCGGCATGGGACCAAATGGTGGTGGAACGAGTTCGCTCGACCGCAACGGTGTGGGCCAGGCAATACGCGACCTCCCTCCAGATCAAATAACTGCCGATCTGAACGCGGTTGCTGAGTACGTCGGCAAGCTTCCGGCCGCGAACGGTAAGGTAGTTGTAACTGGATACTGCTGGGGTGGAAGTCAGTCGTTTCGATACGCGACGAACAACCCTAACATTAAAGCCGCGTTCGTCTTTTATGGATCGGCCCCAGCAACTGCCGATGGCACTCCGGACAAAGCAGCTCTCGAAAAGATCAAAGCCCCGGTTTATGGTTTCTATGCTGGTAACGATGCCCGTATAAACGCAACCTTGCCAAAAACGAGTGAAGCCATGACCGAACTTAAGAAGACTTTCGACCCGGTAACCTACGAAGGGTCCGGACACGGGTTCATGCGTGCCGGAGATGCTCCCGAACCAACTGCGCCAGCAGCAACTGGAAACAAAGAAGCGGATGACAAGGCTACTGCGGACTATCAGAAAGCCCTGGCAGCCTGGAAGGGCAACAAGAAGGCCCGTGATGAAGCGTGGGTTCGATGGAAGAAGTTACTGGCAGCAGCTTGAGTCTTCGATTTTGTCATTAGTGGGTCAGTGCCAACTCTCTGCGTATGTTCGATATGCTTTAGCTTGTCGTCGTGATTAGTGAAAGTTTAACAACGATATCGACAACCAAAGCACATCGAACATACGCAGAGTTGAAAACTGACCCACTACCGTTTTTGTCCCGTTCTTTACAATTGTTTTCTTTTAAGTGAAGATCACGGACCAAGCACTTACGCTTGTTGTAACTTAGCACTCTCCCTAACGACCTCTACCTGAACGGAGATCTGCCTATGAAAATCCCCTCACTGCTCTTAAGTCTCTGCGTCTTTGCAACTGGGTTTGCTCAAACCCCGACACCGGCGCCCTCAACACAAACTCAAACAAAGCCACAGTCCCAAGATGCAAAGCCAAGCCCAAGCGCAACCCCGGAGGAACAAGAAGATGTCGTGAAGATCACGACTAATCTGGTTCAGGTGGATGCAGTCGTCACAAAAGATCGGAAGCCAGTTACAGATCTCACGGCTGATGATTTTGAAATATTTGAAGACGGTAAACGTCAACCCATTACAAGCTTTGCCTATGTCTCTAATGTGCCGACTGGCGCTGCAATTGGAAATCGTAGTTCAACAACCGATAAGAACGCACCACCATTCCCTGGAAAGCGACTTAATCCCGGGGACAGTAGACGCATGATTGCTTTAGTGGTTGATGACCTCGGTCTCTCAGCCGAGAGTTTGGCGCGAGTTAGAATGAAATTGCGCGAGTTCATCACAAAAAAAATCGACCCGAACGACCTGGTGGCGATTATTCGCACCGGGGGCGAAATGGGTGCGCTGCAACAATTCACCAACGACCGGCGAATGCTTGATCGCGCACTGGGCCAGGTCCGGTGGAACCCGTGCAGCCGCGTGGGGATCGGTATCTTTGAGGCGGTTTCTCCAGGTTTCACGATTAACTCGGTAGGCATCTGCGGCGGGTTCGCTTCAATCTATAAGACCATGCTTTCGCTCCGCTTTATTGTCGAAGCAATGGGCGCGTTGCCCGGTCGCAAGTCCATGGTTGTTTTCTCAGATAGCCTGCCACGCGAGGATCAAGAATTCAATCTATTGCCACGCGGTATGACAGACGCCCTCGAAGAAAATCCCACCGTCGGCGTGGCTGACAATCGAGATTATTCGTCGCTGTTGCAAAGGATAGCCGAAAAGGCAATTCGTTCTTCAGTGGTCATTTATACGGTTGACGCGAGTGGTCTTATGTACACAGGGCCAACTGCCGCTGATGACATCAGAGGAACCCCAGCTCAGGTTAATGCTCAAGTCAATTCTCTAACGTTTTCTCGTTCGCTCTTGCTGCAATATCGACGAGAGGGCGCTGATTTGATCGCCCGTCAGACCGGAGGCTTTTTTGTTCGCAACTCAAATGATTATCAGTTGGACCGCGTACTCGAGGATCAAAGTGGTTACTACCTGATTGGCTATCGTCCGACCGATGAAACCTTCGACAAGAAGTTTCACAAGATAAAAGCACGAGTGAAGAAATCCGGGATGACGTTGCGCACGCGTTACGGGTTCTTTGGCGTTAGTGAGGAAGAAGTAGAGAAGAGCAAACCTACAATCACTGATAGAACCACACTAGCCTTGATGTCGCCATTTTTTTCACAAGACATCGAAATCGGACTGACTTCGTTCTTTGCTCATAGCAAGGACAAGGGTTCGTTGATTCGGTCGTTTGTCTTTATTGCTGCGAAAGACTTGCAATTCAATGCAGCTCCTGAAGGCTGGCACAACGCTTCCCTTGAGTTGCGTACCATGATTTTTGGATACAATGGGAAGGTAGTGGACCAACAGACGCTTAATCGAACAATTAGTCTGAAAGGTGAGACCTACGAGCGGGCATTAAAGGAAGGCATCACTGTTCAGTTTGAAGTACCTGTCAAACGCCCGGGTTTGTATCAGTTCCGCGTAGTTGCGCGAGATGAAGCAACATCGCTAATTGGTTCTGCTGGACAGTCTGTCGATATACCCAACCTCGCGAACGGTAAGCTTGCAATGTCGGAAATAGTAATTCGAGGCGAGGGTGAGGAGGATAAGAGCGCCAACCCGGCACTGCGCCGGTTTGCTCCAGGCGCAACCTTTCAGTTTGTTTCGCTGATATACAACGCGAATAACAAATCCAACCAACCACCACGTCTGGTTATGGAAGCGAGACTCTTACACGACAGTAAGGTACTACTTACCAGCCCTGAGATGCCGATAGAAATGGCCAATCAAAAAGATCTCAACCAGGTAGTTGCACCGGGTGTCATTCGTCTTCCGACTAATCTCGAGCCAGGCACATATTTTCTGCAGGTAAAACTGATCGACAAGGTTGTAAAAGATCAACCAGTAGTTGCGGTGCAATGGATCGACTTCGAAGTAGTTAAGTAAGGGTTAACTGCTACCCTTCAGGAACCCCCTCGTGATCACTACGTAGCTCTTCTGTCGGAGCGCGTACGTCCTCGTGCGCTAACTCATCCCACATTCAACGGTAAAAAACATTGGTCCATTTTCAATTTGATAGTGATCAATTATTAATTAACTTGGAATGTTGGATGAGTTGGCGCACGAGGACGTGCTCCGACAGAAGAGCTTGTGTGGTGATCGCCGTAATGCGACTAAAGGGTAACTAATTGATAATTGATCACTGTCAAATGACCATTGACCAATGAATTGTATCCGACAGAAGGGCGACATTAACTTCTATGAATAAGAATCAACTACCTCTTGCGCTGCGTTGATTACTTTCTTACGCAAAGATAATGGATCTAATACCTTCAGATTAGGTCCAAAACCAAGCGCGTACTCACACGCAATCTCTTCAACATCAAAACCAACCTTGACTGTAAGCCAACCATCAGCATTAGTTTCACTTACTTCTCCTACGCGTGCGAACCTACCTGCAAACCTTATCCGCGGAAAAACCGTCGGCGAAACGCTGAAGGTAGCGACGTAATTTGGCAGCGATGATTTGAACGTCCTCGTGGAACTTTCCCAATAAGTCGCAAGGTCGAAGTCCGGAGGCGTCTTTGCCGTACCTTCTATCACCTCGGCGTGCGAAATACGTGAGACACGATAACTCCGCAGACTCTCGTCCACTCCGGCAACCAGGTACCATGCACTTCCCTTGGCAACCAGTCCGATTGGATCGAGTTCTCTAGTAACTGACTCACAACCTGGACCACGTTCATAAGTGATTCGCAACCGGCGCTCAGTCCAAACAGCTTCCTGGATAAGTGGCAACAACGGCACAGCCTCATCATGTCGCGACCAACCGGCGGTGTCGACATAGATGCGCTGACGAGCGCGCTCGGCACCACGCCGGTAGACTGATGGCAGTGCTGCCAACAACTTCAACGATGCTACCTCTGAAGCTTTTTGAAGACGTAGATCAGCAAGTAATTTCGGCGGCTGCGTCACGAAAAGCGATTGGACCTCGGCTTCATTCAGCCCGGTCAGATTTGTCTTGTAATCTCCTAACAGTGACCATCCTCCGGTTGCGCCACGAGCTGCAACCACCGGAATGCCCGCGCCACTTAGTGCCTCCATATCGCGATGAATGGTTCGTTCAGACACCTCGAGTCGCTCAGCCAAAGACCGCGAGCTAAGTTGATGATTGACCTGTAAGAGCAAAACAATCGAAAGCAACCGATCAGCCCGCATTGACGCACCTCCCGTCCTTTTGTTAGCGCTGAGATTTTATCTTAGAAACCTGACAGGAGATGTCATGTATGGCGAGATAAAATCCTGGGTCTGAAGTGCAACTATGAAATTTGCTTCGCTCCGGAGGAGCTAAATGTTTATAGCAAGCCGCAGTAGCTTAGATAACCTCGCTCCGTCAGGAGCGAAATATGCCTGGGCGTCATAATTCGTCGCAAACAACATTGCGCTTCGCTGGAAGCGCGCAGTTCGGTGAATCACAATGCTATAAACATTTCGCCCCTCCGGGGCAAAGCAGTTACTTTCTGGAATTAACCATGAACAAACGAAAAATCATTGTCTATATCGCTACTAGTGCTGACGGTTATATCGCCCGTCCTGACGGCAGCGTGGATTGGCTAAATCGACCCCGGACTGCCGGCGATTACGGCATGGGTGAATTCTCTAAAACGATTGATACGATCTTATGGGGACGGAAGACGTATGACATCGCAAGTGGTTTCGGGGAAAAAGGCGGAGGCTTTAGCTCGAAGACCAGGAACTATGTTTTTACTCACAACCCGCCGAAGTCATACAAAGGCAAGATCGAATTTGTGAACGAACCAATCAAGGAATTCTCAACCCGCTTGCGTGCTCAACCTGGTAAAGATATTTGGATGATGGGGGGAGGCGGAGTGATCGCTTCATTTCTCGATGCAGGTGAAATTGACGAGTTCATGATTCATGTCATACCTACATTCATTGGCGACGGCATCCGGTTGATTGAACCAAGCCGCTGTGATGCTGAGTTGACGTTGCTGTCGACTCACGAATACTCGGACGGCGTGGTCAGAATGCACTATCAGGTGGTTAGAAAGTAAGCAGCGAAACTCTTTAGTGACTGCGTGGCGAAAATGAGACGAGCTCTTCTGTCGGAGCGCGTACGTCCTCGTGCGCTAACTCACCCAACATTCTAGCTAGTTGAAAATTGATCATTGTTAAATATCTATTGACCAAGGATTTCTTCCGTTGAATGTTCGGCGACTTAGCGCACGAGGACGTACGCGCTCCGACAGAAGAGCTTGTGTGGTGAAAATGGGCAGAGCTACTAAAGGGCAGCGAACAGAGAGTTGAGACTGACCCACTACCAAAGATTCACCGCAGTCGCAGTTGTTGAGGGTTGTAGCGCAGTTTACTTGCACCCTCGAGAAACCGTTGCTGCGGTGAAAAGTGTTCTCTGTGTCTCGGCGTTCTCTGCGTCTCTGCGTTGAATTTGGTCGCACGTTACATAACAACGCAGAGACGCAGAGAACGCCGAGACGCAGAGGCCGCCACCTACTCTTTGGTAAGCACTTCGCGGAAAAACTCTACTGCACGTGGATCGCCAGTTTCCCCCAGCGAACGAATAGCCTGTTTTCTAACCGCCTGATTCTGATGCGACTTCGCGATCTTTATCAATAAGGGTACCGATTCTTCTGACTTACGTTCGGCGATTGCACGTACAGCCTGCATCTGCACTTCCACATCACCTTCCGAACTCTGCGCCGTTTGACTCAAAAACTCGAAACTGCGTTTTCCTGCGCGTTCACCGAGCAAGCGAATCGCTTGTCGTCGCAGTTCAGGACCATCGCCGTCACGCGCAACTTCAAATAATTTATCCTCAACTCGCGCGCTCTTGATTTGAGAAAGTGATTGCAGGATTAATCGTTTAACTTCAACGTTCGACTCTGCAGTGTACAGCTTCAACAACTCGTCGACTGCAGATTCACCTCGTTCACCAATCAATCTGATTGCCTGCTTGCGCATTTCAAAATTGGGGTCTGCGCGAGCGACTTCACTGAGGCGAGCCTGGGCTTTTGCGCTCTTCGTTTCAGCCATGGCCCGCAAAGCAGCTCGTCTAACTTCACTGTTCGTATCGTTGGTGTAGATCTTAAATAGTTCATCCGCGGCATCATCTCGTTCGAAGTGGCCCAACTGGCGTACTGCAATGCGTCTGGATTCAATATCCTGATCGTTTTTCACAACAGATAATAAAAACACGTAGGCGGTTGGTCCTTCGTCACTATTTCCAGCTGCCGAAATAACTCCTTGATGGACCTCCTGGTCCTTTACGGTATCGTAAAGACCCTGAAGAGCTGCCATCGTGCCGCGATCATGACTCTGGCCGATTGCGTGTGCGGCCTGGCGTCGCAGCTTTGTATCTTCTGCGTCGCTTCGAACCAGACTGGTCAGAAATGCAAGCTCGCCCCCAACCTGGCCCAGCCAGTAGATTGAAGACGAGCGAATCTTCTGATTTGGGGAACTGGCAACAAAACCTCTCAACATTCCTCCCACACGCGAATCGTCATGTAAAGCGATCCCCAGCACCGCACGCTCGCTCAACATGTCGAGTGGAGCCGCAGCAGCCAGGGCGCGAAGATAATTAAGACTCTCTTCGTTGTTCGCACGACCTAACCAGTAAACGGGATAACCGCTGTACTCACGCTTGCGCTCCAGGTTGTAGATTTCCATCCGAGTAATTTGATTCACTGAAGGGTCGCGCAGGAGAAAGACAGCGAGATTTCTCGTCTCAAGCGTTACACCACCTGCAGTTGAGCCAATCAGTACAGAAGTATCCCCCATCGTGTTCATCGTTCCATGAAACTCGCGGATGGAAACATCAACCGCAACACCGGGCCGCACATCGAAAGAATAAGCCGACCAGTAAGGCGTTTGCCTGGTTCGACCTTTAGCATGTGCAGCTTCGAGCTTACTCATGAGGTCGGTACCTTCAACGGCAGTGAAACTCTGTACTGCCTGTTCTGACGACTGGGTTGGCAGGTCATCACCCGCAGCCGCCCGAATAGTAGTTCCGGCGCTCGCGACAGAGGTCACTCCCTTACTCCCGGCGCAGGCAAATCCAGCGAAGGTTAAGATCAGCGCAAGCGAGTGAATTGCTCTTGAATACGACATGACTCGGTCTCCAGTTGTGGGTTTGGAAAGACTTGGAAATCCTCCGTGTCCGACGGCGCGACAGTCAGCTTACGTGATGAGTGTATGGAGAGCTCACCACCACGCCGCCGGACACTCGGGAGCCTTGTTACTTCAAAAGGTCTTCAAGGAACTTCAAAGCTTCGGGATCTTTGCTTTCACCGAGGTATCTAACAGCTGTCTTACGTAATTCCACCGAAGGATCGTTCCGTGCAATCGTCATCAGTTTTCTCACTGCGATTTTTTGCTTGGAATCGCCAAAGGCACGCAGTAATGCCGTGCGTATCTGCAGGTTTTGATCAGTATCGTACATGGCCACGAGCTGACTAACTGTTTGTTCGTCATCTTTATTGCCTAGCACTCGTATAGCGTAGGCCCGGAGTTCAATCGGATCGTTACCGCGCGCGATTTCAAAGAGCTTGGCAATCGCACGTGGATCTCCGCTATCAGCAAACGCTCGAAGCAATCCTTGCTTGATCTGTGGGTTAGTTTCCGAAGAGTAGAGTGACAGGAGATCGTCGAGAGCCAAGCGTCCTCCTCGGTCGCCCAGTCGTCGAATCGCCTCCATACGCAACTCGGGTGTGTCTCCTTGTCGGGCAACTTCGAGAATCTTTGCGCGGGCCTTTGGATCGTCTCGCTGCGACAGCGCTCTCAGAATCGCGGCTCGAATTTCGGGTGACTTATCAGTGTCGTAGATTCGGATCAACTCATCGAGCGACGCGCTATCTTTAAGCTCTCCGATATAGCGTATTGCCAGCAGCCTACTCGGCATGTCGTCGCCACCACGAGCGACCTCGACGATTTTGGCTGAACCGCGAGCAGTTCTGCTCTCAACCAGCGCACGAAGTATTTGCGACCGAATCTCCTTGGTTCTGTCTACGTCGTAGATCTTGATCAATTCGTCAACAACCTGATCGTTGTTCTGTTCGCCAAGTCGCTTGATTGCGGTCAGCCGCAGTTTCAGATCAGGATTGCTCCGGGCTATGTCGAGAAGAAGCGGAACAACACGCGCTCCACCATGAGAGCCCAACATCGAGACGGCTGCAGACTGGAACCCCTGACACTGGTTTGCCGGTGACTTGATTGATTCAGTGACGAGATTGATCGCTCGTTGTTCGTCTGCCTGAAACAGACTTTGAAGTGCCAGTATCTTGATTTCGCAATTATCTCTGTTCATTGCGTTGGTAACAGCTTCCTGGCCTCCGAGTACAACCAGCATTGCTTCCGCTTCTTGTCTCCAGCTGGAATTGGGGAAGTTATTGATCAACTTAATCAATGGGGCTTTCGCTTCCTCTTTTCTTCCCTGTTTCTGTAATGCATAGCCGTACCAATAAAGCGCGGCATCCATATCTCTGTCTTTAGGATAGGCTTTCATGAAATCAAAGAACTTGGCGGCAGCCTCTTGCCACTTCTGGGCCTCAATCAAATCGCGTCCTTCGCGAAATGCCTGCATCGATGCTGGATTTCCTTTAGTTGATTGCACAAAGCGATTGAGTTTCACGATGTCCTGGTCATAGCCATAGGCACTTTGCGAATAGCTCACGATTGCGGCACAAAGACCTAAGAGAACTAGCACGGCGGTACCGATTCTTACTCTGGTTAGATTATTTATTGGTAGTTTCATTCGTTTCCGTTTCCTTCACGTAGTCTGACGATCGGTTCACCGCACAGACACAGAGAACCCGAGAGCAAGCGCAGCAGATCGAGCGGTGATCAGAAATGCGTTTCATGTCTCCATGTTCCCTGTGCCTCTGAGGTGAGTCTTCAAAAGTGACGCGGTAGCGCCGGGTCAACGTTAGCTGGCGAGTTGTACTTCTAAGACTCACCCCGCGCTACCGCGCTGCAATCCCCTTGTTCTCAGCAATATCAAAGGACTAACTAATCGAGAGCACGAGCAAGCGCCATTGAGTTGACCTGCAACAGGGCAACGATGTTCTTGCGTTCGACTCGATCCTTAATTACCTGGACATCACTGGCTTCCGGCTTGGCGGGTAAGTTGGCGATGTCCAGGAGAATTGGTTCAAGGTTTTCGAGCAATGCCGACGTCTGCACATCACCGGCTGAATCAGCCTCGCGACGCAACATCATGTTCTGATAGACGAGCTCTTGGGCCCGTTTCTTCTCATAGCTCACTTCGGATTCGCCGCGTTCATTGAGTCGCACATTTCTGAAAGCGCGAAGTAACAACTCCGATTTCTCAAAATGCATCGCGGTCATTGTTTGTGTATCACCTGATCTAACTGGATCGGGAACCGTTGCAAACTGTTCACCTGGTTTAGGCGAGCGTACGGGACGCGGCGCAGGTTTTTGCGGTTCGGGTGTCGTAGGTTTTGGTTTATCAACCTGCTTGTTCTTAGCGGGCTGACCCTTTGTGCCGTTGTTTTCCGAGTCATCTGGCGTTGGTGCTGCAACTCCGCTGGCCGTACTTCCCGGGCTCGGAGATGCCTGGGCCACTTGAGCGTTTCGCGATGGATTGTTTGCTTGATGAAAGAAAAGCAATGCAGCAATTACGCCGACAATAGCCAGCGTGGCAAAGGCTGCAGCAGCTGGACCAAACGCCCACCCAAAACGAGGCGCAGCGGGTGCGTCCTTGGCAGCCATGATCTTCTTGAGTTCACCACGAAGCGGGACAGTTTGACCTGAGAATGCGATTTCATTGATCTGATTTCGCAGATTGAGAAACTCAGAACGCACTTGCTGACATTCACTACAGTTCAGGATGTGACGTTCGGTTTCGCGTGCTTCTGCGGCCGGCAATTCGCCATCGATCAATAACGAAACTTTTTCTGTGAAATCACAATTCATTTATGTCTTCCCTTTAGCTTGCCCCTGCTCCAAATGTCTTTGCCCTTTTGGTCCAACGCTCTCGCAACGCTTGTCGAGCTCTAAAGATGTCAACCTTCACCTTACTCTCCGATGCGTTCAACACCTCGCTGATCTCGCGGTAACTCAGTTGCTCCTGTTCTCTCAACAACAATGCGACTCGTTGGTCTTCAGGTAATGTTCGCAACATGTCCAGCACGAGTTCTTTTCTTTCCTGAGTCTCGTATTCCTGCTCCGGATTGCGTGTCCTGGGACTCATCACCTCAACGACACGATCAAATAACCGGTAGCGCGTGTTCGACTTGCGAAACTCATTGATGGCCAGATTCCGGGCTACCCGGTAAAGCCAAAAGCGGGCTTCTCCCACCGGAAGTGTTCCCCAAGCGGTGCGGTGGAGTTGCAGGAAACTCTCCTGTGCCAAATCCTGCGCCATCGCGACGCGGCCTCCCAATAAACACTCGAGAAAGCGGCATAGGCTCGGGTAGAAGTCCTGAAACAGCATGGTGAACTCGTCATCTTGGCTCGCCATAAGCTGCGCTACGTCTCCTAAAACACGTGGGTTCAAGAAAAGTTACAAGGTTGGTGAGAGATCCTGCCTTAATGGCAGCGGTTTTTTCTGGTAATGCGGACAATGAGCGACTAGAATCTCGCCAAACTTAATCCTATCAAGCATTTGGTGCGGTCAATAAAATCTTCAGTTCTGCCCTCAAGGACCTATGTTGAAACGCTACACCTTCTGGCTTTGGGTTGCGGTCACCTTACAATTGATTACCTGTGTAGTCCATTCTCTCAGTTTATTTGTCGCCCCGGTCCCCGGAAATCCAACCGAAGCTCAACTATTGGATTTGATGACGAATTACAAAATGGACATGGGCGCAGGAATCTATCGAAGCTTTTTCGACCTGTTTAGAGCATTGAGCTCGTGTTTCTCGTTGCTCTGCCTGCTTGGTGGGCTAACAAATATCTACTTGTTGAAACGCAAAGTTGAGGGAGGAATTATCAAAGGATTGGTTGGGATTCAAGTATTGGTCTTCGGGATCTGTCTGGCGATGATGTCTTTGTTTACATTTCTTCCACCAATAATTTTGACTGGTCTAGTGTTCCTCACGCTCACAGCTACCTATTTCACCGCCCCCGATCGCGCTTCAACTCCGAGTTGATTGCAGCCAAAGGCATTTCGTCGCGTAGCGACGGATGAATTTAGCTCGGCGTTTTAACGCCGGGTCGATGGTGTTTTGAGAATCGCGTCGCGTAGCGACGCTTGAGATTTGACTTGTTTCAAGCGTCGCTACGCGACGCACACGTTTCTATGGCTAACCCGGCGTTAAAACGCCGGGCTACATTCATCCGTCGCTACGCGACGAAGTCTCCTATGTGCGAAGGGAGATGCAACTTGACCGGGCTGGCGTTGAAATTCTGTATCTTTATTGCTATGCCTTTCTGACTCTTCACTTCCCAAAAGCGCACGCCCTTCTACACATTGTTCAGAATCTTCATCGCTGTTCCAGAAAAGATCTGGTGCTTCTCTTCATCAGAAATCTCTAAAGCCTCAATCGAAGGCACTGCACGATCAATTGAACCTAGCAAGTGCGGATAATCACTTCCCATTACCATGTGATCGGCACCCACGATATTGCGGACCATCGAAAGCGTATGAGCGCTAAACGAAACGGTGTCGTAATAGAGTTGCTTCAAATAAAAACTCGGCAGCTTATCAATCTTGACGCGGCAATCAGAGAAGTCGCGAAAACCGTTATCCATTCGTTCCATCAGGTATGGTATCGCACCACCAAGATGACCAATGATCCAGCGAATGTCGGGAAAGTCTTCAAACAATCCGTCGTAACACATTCGCGCAACCGCAAGACTCGTATCAAAAGGAAATCCGATAATTGGTCCTAAGACATACTCGCGGAAGCCTTCAGAGTTGGCAGGCAACATCGGATGAAGAAAAATACATAGCTTCATTCGATTCGCCTCTGCAAAAAAGGGCCGATAGGATGGAGATGTAAGCGGCTTTCCACCGATGTTGCTTAACAGAATCACACCATTGAGTTTGAGTACTCCAATAGCGCGATGAAGTTCCTTCAGGGCTTCATCAGGGGCGTCCATTGGAATCGAGGCAAAACCTTTGAACCTTTTTGGATAACGTGAGATCAAATCTGCGTATGCATCATTCATCAAGCGCGCTACTTCAGGTTGGTGATTAGCATCAGTGAAAAACACATTGGGAGTCGACAAGGAGACCACTTCAACGTCAATGCCTGTGCGGTCCATATCTTCAAGTCGTTGCGAGACATCGGTCATCGCCGGCGTCACCCCAAAGAAACGTGCACCCCGATACGTAATGATGGTCTGACCTGAAGAACTCTTATCGAATGAAAACTCCGAAGGCAGCTCGCGGATTCTCTGGAAAAACTCTTGAGTGTAAAAGTGGGTATGAAGGTCAAACTTTGTCATGATCAAAAACTCAAGGGACGTGAATCACAGGATCAGATCGTAACGCTCTTCCGTTCGGACAGAACCCCAAATATCGTGAGTCACCTGCTCGGTTAGTACAAAACCTGCCTGGCGGTACAAATGGCCGGCGACTTTGAGCTCACTTACTGTCCAAAGATAAACCGACTTAAAGTGATGCGAGCGGCAAAATTCGATCGCTTGCGACAGCAAGCGGTGGCCCACTCCTTGTCCTCGCAATTCCGGGTCGATAAGAAACCATCTCAATTGGGCCGTCTGATCTGGTTGAGCGACAATCGCAATCGAGCCCAGAATTCGTTCATCAATTTCCGCGATCGCCCAGAAGTCCTTACGTGCATCGTATAACTTCGCAAACTCACCCAGACCCGAAGCTACATAACCCTCAAATGTGTGATCCAAACCAAACTCGGTCGAGTAGAGTAGACCATGCAACCGAACCACAGCGCCTAAATCTCCCGGCAGTAAACTATTCCGAACTCGCACATTCGAGGGCATAAGCTGGCAATCTGAAAATACTGCAACTGTCGGAAAACTATTTTCGGCTCAATTGCCACACCATACAAAAACCCGCGAGATCGCGAACAGATCTGCAGGCATGATGCTTGCACAAACAACACTCTGTTGACACTCAGTGTTCACTGCAGTCTATCAATAGAGGAGCGTAATTGAACATGACGAAACTCACCCCACAACTACTGTTACCGACGATAGTGTTACTGACGGGTCTCAGCGTCAGCGCACAAACCACGGAACAGAACATTAATGTCACTATCAAACCCTCACAAACCGTTGAAGAACGTGTAGCAAACGACATGAAGGAAAAGGAGCTACGCAAAGCTGCCGAAGAGAAAAGGGCAGCTGAAGAATCCGCGCGGATCGCGGAGACAGGTCCGAAGGCACTGCTGAAGAGAGCCCGCACAATTTACATCTGGTCCGACACTTCTTTCTTTGACGATATACAGCTACAAAACGAATTGCGGAAGCGCGATGAGTTTGAGAATTGGCAGATGGCCATAATTGATGGAGGCAATAGTCACAATGTTGCCGACATCGTCGTGCGGATCGATAGGCCACTCTTTACCTATGACTTTACCTACCAAATCACGAGCAGGGCTAACAATATTGTCCTTGCGACTGGAAAAGTGGTTGCGTTTGATGGGAATGTAGCGGCTCCACAATTGGCCGCGCGGATAATTGAAGAAATCAAGATTGCCCGCGGTGAAGCAAAAGCAAAGAAGTAGCTTTCACTAATTGCTTTTGGGTTTTGTAGACCAGCGCTGCTTTTAGGCCACTGGCTTGCCCAGTGGTCCTTACGCTCGTTGCTAAATCGCTTAGCTTGAATTCCATTTCTCCGCGCGCAAGCGCGCCGAAAGGAAAACCGAATTTCTTGTAGCAACAAGCGTCCACACCACTGGGCAAGCCAGTGGCCTAAAAGCAGCAGCTGGTAACTTTCTGAGTTGAAGGGAAATGAAAGTTGAGTCCAGGTGCCTGCCCCCTTTCCAATTGCAATTACCTCATGGCCGACAATTCCTACTTACCTACAAACTCAAGACCATTTCTTGCTGGTCCAAGATCACTTTGAATCCTCTGGCCAGATAAAAAGCGTTCGAGCCGACCAACTCTTTATCAACATTAATCACTTTCAACGCATCAACTGACGCCACCTCACTCTGCAGTGCAGACAGAATCGAAGATCCCACACCATTCCGGCGGTGAGATCGAGCTACCGCTAGTTGCATTAGATTGCACGTAGGCAGAAACACAGCGCCGTAGCCAATACATTCACTACCCTGAAAGGCCGCTATCACAACCTTCTCATTCGTCAACCTTTCAACAGAATCAATTGAGTTTTGCCAGGAGGGATAACCGTCCCAAAACGTTTCCAGCAGTTTCCAATCTGGCTCACGAATAGCCTTCATCTCGAGCTGGGTTGGTCGCGACACTATCGAAAGTGCGTCCGTCAGAAACACGTTCAAGCGACGCACTTCCTTGAAACCCAACTTTACATACAGGGCAACAGCTGGTTCATTTGTACTAATAACTTCGAGAAGACACTGTTTCACCCCGCTCTTTATCAGTTGCGGCATCATGAATGCAAACAACTCTTTGCCTACCCCACGTCCTCGGAACCCTGGTACTACGCCTGTTCCCGCGTCGTACGCCGTAAATAGACCGCGCCAATCGCCGATTGCATTAAGACTGAAACCAATCATCACATCATCACTAAATGCACCCACACTCAGCTCGAGATCGACTCCGTCGCGGACCAGTCTTTGATGAAACTCATCTCGACCCATTTTCATCGGCACGACGTAGTCGGAGAATGCTGTGAGAAAGCAACTGTGTAAGGAATCAGAGTCAGCTGAATTTAGTAAACGATAGGTGATCAAATCGGAACCTTTTCTCACTGTTAGCATGTGTTGACCGCCAGGCCTCAAACGAAAACACTCTTTTCTTTTTCATAAACCAGGAAATGCTCTCGTCGCAGTCAGAAACTCGGAAATTTCCGCACGTATGAAGGGTTTCACTCCATCACGGCCGGTTAGTTCGAGCCAGAGAGCTGAATTTTCTGGTTTTACAATGATCGCGAAACCAAAAAACGGACAGCAAAGTCTTTCGAGTTCCACAAACGCGGCTAACTTTTCTAACAATACCGGCTGATCCGCGAGTCGAAACGCGTAGCCATTATCGAGTTCCTTAATTTCAATAACCCGCGGGAACCAGTAACGTGCATTTTCCAAATGCGACTCACGACGATCTGGCTCGATCGCTGTCATAACGCAGGCAAATTGTGATTCTTTTTGCATCTCTTATCTTGGTCGTTAGAAATGTTTAAAGGTGGAAGAGGGACATATCGGAACGGCAACGTAATCGTAACATTCGCAGAATACGAGCGAATGTTATAGTGTCGGTTCGTTCTACGTTGTTCACAAGCCTTCCCCCGACGTAACGCAGCGGCAGTCGTGCGCAAGCAAGGTGCCCAGCCCACCTGAATCGAAGAAGTAAAGAACAGAAAGAGGAAAGCAGCAGTGACTACTCAAGCAGTTGCGAGCAGTGACGGACGCAACCATCGCACGAACATCAATAAAGACAACTGGCTCGGGTTCGTCGGAGACGTTGTTAACTTCAGCGGAGAAGTTCGCTTTAAATCCATGCTTCGAATCGATGGTCGATTCTCAGGCAATGTTACGTCGACGGATGGCACTTTGATTATCAGCACCGGAGCCCAGGTGACCGAAGCTGTTATCAACGTTGCAATCGCCCGAATAAACGGAATAGTCGAAGGCGATATTCACGCCACTAAGGAATTGATACTAGGCCGTACGGCCGACGTCAAAGGACAAGTGGACGCGCCTGCTCTGATAGTTGAAGAAGGCGCACGCTTTAATGGAAGTTGCCGTAGGACCAGCCCGGCGCCTACCGCTAAACCTACCTAGAAAAACGACGAACGATTAGCGCGATCGGCAAACCGATACAGAACATAATTATCAAGCACGGTACGATTCGCGCCGTCACCGGCACTGGATTCCCGGATCTCCTCACAAGCGACAACGGGACGACTACAAAAGCCATAAACGAATAGACCAATACTCCGTACAACAAACCCGAAATGAGCGGTTGTGCGATCAGGAACTTCAATCTTCTACTAGCCAGATAAAAGACGGTGGCCCATGTGGTGGCAATGAAGTAGTGCAATACCGTTCCCAGGACTGCCATTTTCGCGCCACCTGCCAATGCTGTTGGTCCAAGTAACCCGCTGGCAATAAATCTCATCACCTGCGTCGGAGTGGTACCGGAGCGGTTGTAGGCTTAATACAAGCCGCCGTCATATCCATAGTTCCGGCAATTAGACCAGCTGTAAGAATTGTTGGTATCGCTTTCGATTGTTGTCCTGAGAAAGTTGTTGAGATTGCACTCATCGCACGCACCTTTCTTGTCTAGTCTCTAGCAACCAGAAGCAGTCCAACGATACAAAAACATACGCCGAGAGCATTCTTGACTGACAGCTGTTCTTTGAAGATCAGAATGCCGATGGGAATCAGGATCACAGTTGCCGCCACATTTGTTGCCACCGCGGTCAAACTAATTCTCCAGCCAGTTCGATATGCCAGCATGAAACCAACTTCAATTGCAGCCGCTCCAATTCCCATTGCGTAGACTGCCCAATTGGAATCCTTGAGGGATACGACCATTGATTTGTTGCCTGAATATGAAAATGCGGAAATAGCGCAAACCAGGATGCCGCAAACGTAGGCAACGATGGTCGCATGAAATGGGTTCATTTCACCTGGAATGGATTTCTGAGCCAGATGATAAAGGAGCATGCCTCCGACGGTTAGCGCAAACGGGAAGTAGACGTTACTCATATTGGTTTTTGATCAGTTCAGGCGGTCCGAAAACTTTCGATCTCGCAAAGACAGCTGCACTTAATACCCAACCGAGGGTAAGTAGCTACCTTTTGGTTCCTGGTATTCTCCGATCGCCATGAGGTTCATTGGTTTGACGACGCGTATTCCTTTGCTAAGAAACCAGCGAAACAGGTTGCTGCGCCTGGTTGGCAGCAGAAACGAGAGTGACTGCCCGTTACTGAGCGAGCCAACGCCAGTAAAGAGATTTTCCATGTCTTCTTCGGTTTCTGCCACTGCATGATTCAAGGGCCACATATGCGGCGATGAAGTGTACGCGACCAACCTGCCATCACGAATGGCAACAAAAGACGTTAGGAACGGTGGGACACTCTTAAGTTCTTCAAGGCGATCAAAACCATGCACGCTACGACAGAGCGTTGCACAAGCGGATAAGTCGCCTGCTTGTAGTGGACGAACCTCAACGCCATTCGACATCTCTCCATTAATCGTTCCTTCGACAAGTGCCAGAGGTTCTTTAACATCAAATCCCAGCGAGGTATAAAGCGAGAGCGACCTCGAGTTGAAGGCGTCCTGGACCAGCCGAATACCTGCGCTGCCCTTGCCGCGCTCAAGCACCGCTTGCATTAAAATTCTGCCAACGCCCTTCGATTGATCGTTAGCAGCGACTGTGATCGGTCCAACCGCCCGGATTGCGTCGTACTCCCAGAGGTGATTTGAGCCTACGATGACACCATCGTTCTCAGCAACGACATTGAAAACATGTGGACTCTCCGAGAATGCAGCCGTTAAACCTATTGCTGCTTCAGGCGTGGGAAAGTCCTTCGGGAAATTGTGGGCGCCCGAAATACCTTTGAAAGCTTCATAACAAATCGTGCCGCATTTCTCGACATCTTCGGGTCTCATTGCCCGCAACTGAATAGTCATAGAATAAGATTGCTCCGTAAAAGATCAAAAATCGCTGTCTGCAGTTCACCCATCTGGAAGTAGTCTTTCACAACCGTTACTGCCTTGTTCTCGTCAAAGCTGTCGCAGGTATAAATAATAGTTCTATTTGATCCACTGATCGGAATTAACCGCTTTGTCGATCTTGTCTTCAAGTTCTGTAAGACTATCCAGCACAGGAACTCCTCGACAGCCGTGATAGTGATTTATGGTTTTTGTCTTTCCTTCAAAAGTCAGAGATGTAATCGCGCCGGGCGAATCGGTCCACCATTCAGGGCATTCCTTCCCCTGACTAACGTACGAGCTTCGAAGGTTCACGTAGTCAATACTCTGGAACTGCGCGATGAGATCCTTGAGCGCCTTCTGGCTGATTTTTCCGCTGGCCTTCCCTTCTTGTCTCACATATTCCTTGCCTTCAAACAAAACGTTCCCGTCTTTAAAGATCGTCAATTTATAAACCGGGCAGGTACCAAAACATCCCGTTCGCTCGAGGGTGATGACACTTGTCGAACTTGTTCGAGCGGCGTCATCAACTGCTGTCTGTCCGAGTAGAAGGAGCAAGATAACCAGGAGTTTCATGATTTCGAACACTCTACCACGAGAGTGAGGGGAGAATCAGTTCAATGCCCTTTTTGTGTGCGGCAAAACCTGGTGGCCGCTAAACTCTAGTGGTCCTGAGCGAAGGTCCTCCAAAGTATTCCATCCACTCCAGACTGGCAACGCTGTGACACCAATCAGAATGCCTAACATTACAAACGCGCCTCGCCCACGTACGTAACGCACCAATGCCAATGAGGTCAGGACCGGCAACGCGAAACACAAACCAAGCCGGCTCCAGTACAACCAACGCCAATTGTTAGGGGTTAACACTATCGCAGACGTGAGAGCCCAACCGAGCAATGGCCCAAACGCACACGACATTAACCAAAAAGCTCCGATACGATCCAACCAATCACTCTTTAACTTAACTGGCGAATGGTATTGAGGTCGCTCCAGAAAGTGCAGACCGACAGCCGCCAGCAGACAATAGGCAACAAAGAATACGGTGAGTCCCCACCCTAATGGACCAACCTCACCAAATTGCAAATAAAAGGTTAGGGGTAACACGACCACTACGGCGGGAATGGCCAACAACCACTTACGAACATCTCGCTCAATCGAATCGGGATCAGTCCCGCTGCGGAAAAACTTACGCGCAATCAAACTGGGAACGGACTTGGAATCGCTCTTTGATGATGAGTCAGCTTGAATCGACTTACGCATTCTTACCAGCTCCGAGCGGTCAGTGCGTCTTACACATTTCCTTGTGCGAGGAATTCATCATAAGCAGCTCGCGCGAGTTCAGCGATAACTTTTTCCTGAGCTTCGATCGACACACCGGAACCATTAATTAGTACCGCGATTGCCACATGTCCCCGACCATTTGGGAGTGTAATGATTCCGATGTCGTTGGTCGCAACATTCGCCTCGCCGGAGCCAGTCTTATCCGCGACTATTGTGCCGGCAGGAAGGTCGCCACGTATGCGTTTTAGACCCGTGGTGGCACGTTCCATAAAACCAATTAGCAACGACGACGCCTCTCTCTGAAGAATCTCTCCTTTTTGGATCCGTAAGAGTAGGTTGGCGAAGTCTTCCGCCGATCCCAGATTAGGTTTCGCATTGCCTGTTGAAAGCTCGCGAGTGGTCGAGTTTACGTCGATGTTTTGAAATCCAAGCGACCTCATCTGGGCCGTGACGGCATTCGGACCACCGATCAGCTTTAGCAATTTGTCGCTAGAAGTATTGTCGCTGCGAGAGATGGACAGCTCGAGCAACTCTTGTACAGAACGTTCAGCAGGCTTACGCCAGAGATCAGTGTTGTACTTTGAACCCGGCGCCACATCATCAGGTGTCACCAACAGCTTTTGATCAAGCGAAATACGTTTTTCTTCAACGGCCTTTAGAACGGTCACCGCAAGCGCCATCTTAAAGACGCTTTGGAGCACCAACTTTTTTGTACTATCCAGCGCTGCGCTCTTGCCACTCTCCACGTGAATAGCCATTACGCCAACAACGCCACTGGCGCGTTTAGATATCTCTTCAAGGCGTTTAGTCAGCTTTGACTGGTCAATATCTGGCTGACGCTGGGCCTGGCTAACGGTCTTCGAGCTACATGCAGGACTCAAGCCGGCAAGAAGTGCAACTATGAGTACTCTGCTCAGAAAGCTGTTTCTCACGGATACCTCTTAAGCTTGTTGAAAGTGTGGGACAAAAACCTCTGCGACAAAAGTTTCATACGACGTCGGCGTCGTGTTGCTCGTTGTCCTTGGTTCCAGTGATTTTATGAGACCCGAGTTTAAGGCTTCGGCGAGTTCAGCGATCACGGCGGCGATGTCGCTATTTAAGCCAGCTTGAATCAACGCCGATCGATAAGCCTCATCAGGCATTTGCGTATACTGAAGATCTGGTTTACCGATCGCCCTCCCAATAATCGACGTAACTTCACCCATATTTAGGTCTCGTTGTCCTTGCAGCTCCTTCGCTTGATGGCCCTTGAAGCTTAGTTGCAACAGCGCGTCTGCTGCTGCCCCCGCAATATCTCGAGTCGCGATCATCGGTATCTTCAAGTCCTTTTGCAGTGCATCTGCAACGACTCCATACGACCTAATAATCCCTGAAAACTCGAGCGTGTTCTCCATGAAATAAGCGGCGCGAAGATGAAGTGTGTTTAGTTCTTCAATGCTGTTTAAACGTTCTTCGAGATAGTGTAGTCCGGCAACAGGCCCGGTGCCTGCTGCTTTGTCGGCACCAATGCTACTCAACGTAACAACATTGCCTACACGCGACTCCTTGATGGCGCTAACGATTGCGTTTGCTACCACATCCTGTTCTGCCCTGTAATCATTGCTGGCCATGTTCGGTGGCACCATCGCGAACACTGCCTGCCCACCTTTGAATGCAGCAGTCAACGCGCCCTTGTCTAGAAGGTCGGCCACCGCAATCTCCGCGCCCTGGTCCTCAAAGGATCGCAAACGATCTGCACTCCTACCAACAACTCTTACCGGACGCCCAGCTTCAAGCAATGTCTTCGCAATCAAACCACCAGTGTGTCCACTGGCCCCTGTAATAACAAACATCCTTCCCCCTTTATGATTTGCTCACATCTATGAAATACAGATCTGTGGCGACGGCGAAATCGTCTTTGCTGAGTGAAGTTTTCATCGTTTGCCACTCAGTAGTAGGTTGAATTATCTGCCACGAATCCACCTTGCCGACTTTTACCGGCATCGCAAACTTCTGCTCATCCACTTTCCACCGGTAGGAAACTGATCCATCTGCGAACTTTAGCTCGAGTACCGGCAACGCTGTGCGTCGCAGATACTGATCAAAGATGGGAGTCAAATTCTTGCCGGTCTGTTGATTAAAGAAAGCTACGACATCTTCAGTCATAATGTTCTGATATTTGAAGTGTTGGTAAAACTCCTTCAGCAATGCCCACCAACGCTTATCGTCATCGATGATACTTCGCAGGGTGTTAATGAACAGCGCGCCTTTGAAGTACATGTCTTGCGGAGGCGTTGCGTTTACACCACGCTGCTGAACGATAGGACGGTGGTTTTGTACTTTCGGTCTATAACCATTTGTATACTTCAATCCGTCGGCTTTGCCGTACATGAACTCGACGTAGAGACATTCCAGATAGGTGGTCCAACCTTCGTGAATCCACATGTCAGACGTGTCAGCTGCTGAAACACTGTTGCCGAACCACTCGTGGCCGCTCTCATGGATGATAATGAAATCGAAACGTGGACTGATCCCAACCCCAGTCCAGTCACGTTCGAGATAGCCGTTGGCAAAGTGATTTCCATAGGTAACGGCGCTCTGATGTTCCATCCCCGAATAAGGAGCCTCGATCAGTTTGTAACCGTCTTTCTTAAACGGATACTCACCAAAATAGTGCTGAAATGCTTGAAGCATCCCCTTCGCCTGCGCAAACTGTTTTTTCGCCTTCTCAAGATTTTCGGGCAGACAATAGAAGTCGAGCGGGAGATCTCCCAGCTGGTCAGAGAAATGCTCGTAGTGACCAATGTTTAATGAGACGTTGTAGTTATTGATTGGATATTGGACCAGCCAGTCCCAGCGCGAGTAACCATTCCCCAGATCGGTCTTACCTTGAAACTTACCATTTGATACGTCGACCAGGTCATTCGGGATTTCAACGCTGATCTGCATGCTCTCAACTTCATCACGCCACTGATCTTTGTTGGGCCACCAGATCGATGCTCCCTCACCTTCACAAGCTGTATTGATCCATGGACGTCCATACGGATCTTTTCTGAAAGCGATACCGCCGAATCTCCCTGTTTCAAGCGGATTTCCGGAATAGAAGAAGTCGATACTGTAGATGCGGCCAGCTGTTAATATTTGAGGAAAGTCGACAAACACGGCGCCGCTGTCGCGCTGATACTTTAGTTCAGTCTTTCCAAACAGAATCCGGTCGACTTTGAGGGCTTCGTGAAGATCAAGTTGAATTCGATTATCGTCCTGGAGCATTTTGAAGCGGATTGTAGTGCTTCCACTCAAGTACTTACGTTCCGGTTCGACTCGAACGTTCAGATGATAAAAGAGTAGATCGTTGTTTGCTCGATAACGACCATATTCTCCTCGCAGAATACTTGACCGTGCTGGCGGCGCTGGTGTTTGGCCCGTAACCGGAGCCATTTGACAAACAGTCCAAATCACCAGAAACATTATTAGTTTCTTCATCAACAGGTTTCTCGCCTTCAGTAACTCAGCTCTTCAACCACACCGCCAGGTTGTGAACGTAGGTCTTAATGTCATCAAGCTTCTTCGGATCTTGCTCGATCTGATGTCCAGGCGGTTCTACCAGAAAGGTTGGGCACCCCATTGAAATGTTCCAGTTGTAGTCAACGAAGTGATGAAAACTCGAGTCGGCAATCCCGCGACCTAGATTGTTGCCGTGCTGGTCGTCATCTCTTTCAAATGCGACAGCCAGATTGAATGATCGTCCCGTTGTTTGGCTCACTCCAGTCGCGATTACTCGCGCGTGTAGTTCTCCTTCAGGCACTCCCACTGCTCCTTCGTGGGGATGAGATGGGAAATACTCAATCGTAGACCCGTCTGACCTGCTTAAGAGTTCATGAACGGGTGCCACTGCGGTAATCAACTGATAATCACCATTGTTTCCCGAGTGATAGTTAGGCCAATCAATATGAAGGTTGCCCTGATCGTCGCGCGTATGACGCGTCTCATCGGGTTCCTGCTGTTTTGTGTGAAAGTGGTGAGCGGCACCAACTCCTCCGAGGGTACATAAAGACGACCCCAGGTCATGGTGATCTCGCGTCGTCATTAATCCTCCACCACGTTGGCGAAAGCGCGTGATTCCGCGGCAGTCAACTTCGGTTAGACCATCGCCAACATCTACGGCGAACAACCACAGCTGATCAAATTCTGAGGAATCAAGTTCACTTAGCACTTCATCGTCACCAGCGGAATTTGCCGCACGATTGCGAGCGGTGACATCAAATAGTGCGTTGCCTTGCGAATCCTTTAACGAAGCCAAATGTTGATGTAGCAAGGAGAATCTACCAACGTGCCAATCGTCTTCCCTTGCCGGAATGGTGGTCTGTAGCAGGACCTTTGTTCGTGAATTCATTGCTTCCCTATGCTCACTTTCTATCGCGCGATGCTTCAATTGATGACTAGAGGGCTCTAGCTTTCAGGCAACGTATATTCAAACTCGTATGAATGTGCCCCATCATTAATGTTGATTGCCATCTTGCCTGTTAGACCAAGTAGTTCGTCGGTACCAGAGTCAGGCAGCACCGTAACTGAAAGGTCTCCGACGCCTCGAGTCATTACTCCGTTGTGTTGAAGATAGAACGTGCCACGCTTGCCAGCGATGGAACCCTGTACCTTTTCGAGTGCGACATAACCAGCAGAACCTTGAACGGCAGTGCTCGCCATGATCATCTGACCCTTGCTGGTTCCCTCAAGATCGCCTCGGAATTGCTTGTCAATCGTCATTCTACCCACTACGGGCTCACCCTCATCAGATTGTGGGATCAGTTTTACTTCAAACGTTCCTGTTGCCCTATTTGCCATGCTTCTCCCCTTCTAAAATTAGTCGGAAGATTGCGCTTTGATTGGTTTGTTAAGTGCAAAGATAAGATTCAACTGAGATTTGAACAAGTTGACAGGACTGCAACAATGCCGGAGCGCAGGCGTCCCCGCCCGTTCGTCACAATAAGTAGCCTTTGATAGTGGGTCAGTCTCAACTCACTTCGTAGCAAACCGACAACTTCTTGTTTTCCTGACAAGATTTTTACCCCGTAGGTGTTGGTCAATTCCAGCCCAGGGTTGAGCTCTGGCAACCCTGGGATCAAGTGCCTAATGGCCGAGGGTACCCCGACACATCGGGGTTTGCTGCGTTAGCGAACCCCCGACACATCGGGGTTTGATGAGATACCGGGACTTCCTTGTCCCAAGGTTGCCAAGCTCAACCCTGGGCTGGAATTTGCGAACACCTTCGGTGTTGGATTCAGTTTACTCACCCAGAATTGCCACAATCTGGTCGAGGACCATTCTTGCTTCCGGCAATGGACCAAGCATCCAATTATGAACCATCCCTTCGTACTCACGATAATCCAACGACGCGCCTTCAGCGGCGGCTTTTTCTCTAAGCCTTCGACAGTCTGGCAATAAGATGTCGCGAGTTCCGATATAGAGAGTGATCGGCGCCAGATTCTGTAGAGTGCCGTAGACCGGACTGACTAGATAACTTTTTGGGTCCACGTCTCGCGCGTACACCTTACCGCCATAGGTCAATCCAATAACTCCGAGGAATGGATCGATCTTGTCGATCGCTTGAATCTCAGGATTCGATAATGTCGCATCGAGCCATGGCGAAAGAAGGATCAGACGCCCCGGTTGTTCCAACTTTTCTTCGCGTGCCTTTTGTGCCAGCGCCAAACTTATCCCACCGCCTGACGAGTCGCCCATTAGCGTGATGTTTTTGGCACCTACTTGCATTGCAAGTTGCTGGTAAAGCGTAAGCATCATTCCTATGGTGTCGTGAACACAGTGCTCTGGTGCGTGAGGATAATTAGGTGCGACCACACCGCAACCAAGTCTGGTAACCAGTTTGGATATGAATGTCCAATGTTGAGGAGAAAAGCTATTTACGTACGCGCCTCCATGCAGGTAAATGATCACGTTGCCGTTGGCGCCATTCCATGGAGTGATGGTCCATACTGTGTGTCCGTCAACATCGCTGGTTGTCACTCGATGTTCTTTTTGTTGGCGTCGAGTAGGTTCCGTGTAAGTTCTCTCGCCCCTTTCAACTCTCTGCTGTAGCCGATTAAGGGTACGCTTCATGCGAATTACATGAAGGACGACATTGATGACCTTACTCTGCAGACTGGGCATCTGGATTTTCTATTAAAAGTAGGACAGCTTGAGCTGAAACGAGTTTCACCCGGCTGGAGCGCATTCAACAACGAAATAACCAGATGACTGACGAGCAGCTGCGGTTATTGATAGACCGGCCGCATGTGCGAGTCTCTCAAACTCAGAGAGTTTTCGCTGCTTCCCGCCAACCAGTATCATTTCGATGGTAAGAATCATGGGCCTGGTGTCTGGTCCAACGCCGCCGAGTACCACTACACGACCATTTGGCTGCGCCGCTTCTCGACACCGGCGCAATATCTCGATCGATTCACGGTCTGGCCAATCGTTAATAATCCCTCGCAGATAATAAATGTCCGAGCCCGTGGGCAGTGGATCAAAGAAACTTTGACCGGAGGTCTTAACTCGATCCTCCACGCCTGCCGCGCGGAAATTGTCAGTCGCAAGAGCAACTGTTCTGGGCAGATCAACCAGAGTTCCGGTGAGATGTCGATGGAGTCTCAGGACCTCAGCAAGCATCGCTCCAGTGCCTCCAGCTACGTCAACAACATTCCGCACTGATTCCCAACCCCCGGTTATTTCGAACTCACCTTTTGGAGTGCCATGACCGGCTGGTCCAATAAGAGCATCGAACTCCGCCGCAAGCGACGGATGAGCATTCAGGTCCTCCCAGAAAGGGAGTCCGAAAACATCTTTGTATGCTGGTTCGCCGGTTCGAACGTACTTCAACATTGTGCTCCAGACTCCGGCAAGACGTCCTCCCAAACCATCAAGGTCAAGACCCAGTCGCCAGGACGGCTCGAGCAGTTTTCGCGCTGGTTCATTAAGAGCAAAAGTTCCTTGTGGCGTTTCAAGGAAGACTCCTTTGCTCACGAGGTGACCCAGAATACTGTGAAGTACATACTCATCGCAGTCAGCCGCTTTCGCGAGTTCCTCAATTCGAGTGGTGCCTGCTTGAATGTGTTCGGCAATTCTCAACGTGGTGACAACATGAATACACCAGGGTGTACAGAGATCCGTGAGCGATTCAAGATTTGCAGCTGCTTGTGATGCCATATAGTCCTCAGTAAGAAAAGAAAAATTTAGGACCCAAGTTCGGAAACGTGAATCAACTTCGAAGATCAGATAGAATCGAGCGCACTGCGGTTCCCCGCTATGAGTTTCGTGACGACAATTCGAAAAGCACCAAAACTTCTTATGAGCACCACGCGCAAGATCCTTTTGCGTCCCAGTGAAGCTCTGCTCTTGAGTAAGATGGCCTGGTGGGTGACCGTGCTCGAATTCTCGACTCGCATCTACTCGCTGCCGCACGCACTGCAACTCGTGGCCGGGAGAACGCTTCAAACCGAACCTGTTATCGACGATCTGGCACAACAAAAACTAGCCACCACTATTGATTCTCTACTCGCAACGGACGTGCTCTGGTTTAAGCCAATCTGCTGGAAACGCGCCGCTGTCCTGCACCGATATCTCTCAAAGCAGGGATTGCAAACACTAATCGTATTCGGTGTGCGCCACGAAGATGACGGGAAGTTTGACGGACATGCGTGGCTCGAAGTTGGAGGAAAGCCAATACTTGAGAGTTCCCCACCGGAATACACTGTTACTTATAGATTCCCTTCTCAGAAATCGAACCAACCTTCAACTGGTGTACCTTCAAAATAGGAAGAGGCGCGTTGGTAGCGCCTCTTGAGTAATCCAATAGCAACCTGACTTACGGCAGCGCTTCAACATTAATAAAGAACCGAAAACTTCCCGTCTGTTGAATTCCCAGGAGGAATCGCAGATTAATCGAAGCCCCAGCGGCCAAGGGCGTCCCTAGTGTAACGGTCCCGGCTGAGTACGTTGAATTGAATGCGCCACCAGCTGGTTGCGATGGCGGCGTTTCGAGTGTTGTCCCCAAAACGGTCACAGTGCAGGGTGCGGGACCTGGCAAGCAAGTGCTTGCGTCGGTGACTCCAGACACAACCAATGGTGTCGAAGTGCGAGCTCGCAGATCAGCAAAACCAGGTGGCGCTGGGAATGTATTGATGTCGATTATTCGGAAACGTAGTCGAGTTACTGGAGCCCCCGTGCTATTTACAAAACGTCGACGAATATCGAGTGTGCCAGAGACAGAATTATTCTGGGGGTCGGAACTGAAATCTCGAACTCGATTGGGAGGATTGGAAGCTGCCGTCGAGCCATCTAATAACAGCACTGCAAAAGTTGTGTTTCGCAGTATCGGCGACGATAGATTCTCTGGACCAGGCGTTCCCAATCGCTGGCCCGCTCCAACACTAGTCCCTAAAGTATCGACAAACACAAAATCATTGGCGTTGTTATTGGTGTCTTTAGGTAGACCACCCGAACCGGGTGCACAACCGAGTGCGCTACCAAAAACCGGCGTATTATTTGGACAAAAGCTCCTAGAGAACGAGTAGTCATTTGCGGATACGGTAATCGCCGGATACCCGCTACCCTCCCTGTACAGCGCATTCGCCTCGGCGGTCGATCCTGCTGCGTCAATTCTGGTCGCGAGTGAAAAACTTGCGGCAATTGTGGTATTGAACAGCGCGATGCCTGTGTTGTCAGCGACATCACCTGTATAAGTTGCGTCGCCAGTTGCAGTCGTACCATTACCGGCAGGAGTGGCGGCAAGCGAATAGCCACCACTGTTTACACCAAGGTAGTGGCCTCTTCCCGGAATTACAGTTCCACTAGGAATTGTAAAGAGTATGGACCCGCCAGACGCCGCAACAGCATAGCCGGCCGAGCCATCCCCGGTCGTCACGGTATGCGGTGCGGTTGAGGGGTTGTAGATCTCTACAAACTCATCAGTAAGACCACCTGGACCACTAAGACGCAGCTCTGATATCAACAGATCTCCATCACCTGCCGGCGCTGTAACCTTCGCCCACCACGTTCCCCAGCGAGAGTCGTTAATTCCCTGGCCCGTCGCACCAACTCGCAACATCGGGTATTCCTGGATGGTCCAAAGATCGCGATCGTTAACTGGATCGACTACCGAGTGACTGTAATCGCCCCACCTATTGCGAGTTCCACCAAAAGTTTTTGAGTAATAGTCCTCTCCACTTTTGAAAACAACTGGAGCGCGCATCGTACCAGCCGGATCGGAACCCAGCCTGAAAGCGTATCCAGCGTCGGCGTAACCGTCCGATTCAAACTCGCTGAACCCGAATATCACATCGTTATTCTTGTTGACTGCCAGGCTCGGATACGCATACCACTTACCACCATTCGTTGAGGTTGCGGTTGGATCCTCCACACGACCACCGTCAAAGAATGTTCCATCCGGATTCAGAACCGTCCATTGTGCAGCGGTGTGAGTAAGTCCGCCTGCAGGCAATCCTACTGTTTGTGGATAATAGATTTTTCCATTTCGGAAGATGACGTTTGAACGAATAAAAGCGTCGCCACTGTCTAACCCTCTAACAACAGCGGGACAAGTCTGCGTCGGTACGCCAATGCCAGGCACACACTGTTGCGGTAACGTATCTCCTCCGGGTTGGGTCCATCCTCCGCCGGGTCGAACTCGGCTGGTTGGATCGATATTGAATACAGGAGCGGCAGGAGTCCCAGTTAAAGTGTGAAGGCGATAAGTCGCACCTGCACTACTAATGTGCGTCGGCATGTACAGCGTCTCTTCTGTTGGGGAGAGAGTGGTTGCTGAATGTAAACAGAAACCGCCGATCGCTGCAGTTAATCCAGTAAAAAGAACTCCGTTAGCGGTTCCAGCGCGAAGTGTTGGATAGTCGAGCGCAATCATCTTCCCCGTAATGAACGCTCCTGTGTTTATTGTGAAGGTATTCCAATTGATAGCGATCCAATTCTTGTTGAAGCCGACCATCGGAAAGTCAGCCCATTCACCACTCGCATTACAACCCATTGCACCCGGCGCACAACCGACAGTAAACCGGAACAGTAAATATGCGCCTTGAGGATCTGGCGTCTGCGAAATGCCAATAAGTATTGATGAGTTTGCCGACTGTGCGCTTGAGACTGCACCGACGATCCAGCGGTTGTTGTATGGATCGTACTGTACACGCGGGTCAAAAACCCCATTTGCACCCGTTGCGGCCCAGAAGGCCGTAATGCCTGCCACACTTAACCTGGCACCGGTAGTTTTATCCTGCACGACGATGTTGTTATTAACGTAGCTAACCACCTTGTCCAGGCCTACGGCACCCATCGTATCGGGTGGAATGGTAAAAGTGCCCACGCTACCGCCACCAACTGCTTCATCAAACTCCCCTTGAAAAGTCTGCGAGGGTGCAGGAGATGGAACCAATGGCCCAGCGATGTCGACAGGCGACTGAATATTTGCTTCGGGAGTTGGCTGAGGTCCAACTTCCTCTATAGTGCCCGGAGCTGGCATCAATTGAACGTCATTACTTGATGACAAAACCGCCGTGCTAATTTTCCTTCCAGTCTTTGACGACAACGACCTCATCTCGACTATCGCTGTCTTAACGGCTGTTACCCGAGTTGATTGGACCTGTTGTGTGTCTTGAGGGGAAGCACTCGCGGTCGTGTCATTTCGCAATGTGTTAACCGGAGTATCAGCACTTCGGGTTGGTGCATTTATAGTTGAAGGAGTTCCCTGAAAAACCGGCGCCGTGTAAGTTGGCAATACGAGAGGAACAATCGTCGTCCTTTGTCGCTTATTCTTCTTCTTTTTAGTTGAGCTCGGTTTCGCTTCTTTCTGTTGCGCGTTGATTTGAACCGCTGAGCCGAGAACGAGTGTTTGGGTAAGAAGGGCCAAACATGTAAGGATCGAGCTGAGACGAAAGATGTGATTCGGTCTTCGTCTATGCTGACGAGACGATTTATAAACACTTATACCGATTAAGGTAATCATCGATCCTCTCCGAACAGTTCTAATAACTCTCTCGTTGGCAACGAGTACTTTTGGTACTTAAATCCTGGAACAGCCGATTTTGATCTTGAGGACTTGTTATGGAGCAATGACAGCATAACTTTTGGAGCACTTCCCAGTCTGCAGGTTTACTGATCCAATCAAATACCGCGGTTTTTCAATTTCTTCTTCAGATTTGATCACGTCAACCATTCCGCTTCCAGATTTGCGCTTCTCGGGCTGCTCGCGTTCGAGCTCTTCTTTAAGCTCGCGTTCTTCGGCTTTCGATAGTTGCTTGTTGGCGACGAGGAGTAGTCGCGCCTGGCCATCCACCGGACCATAATGAACCGACGGCTTCTCAAATGTCCCAAGACACGCTCTCAACATTCGCAATGCGCGGGAGCGCGATATCGTGGCTTTGATTTCCGTTGTTCGACCTAGCATTTTTGAAATTGAATGAATATCAACTCGGCGGTTGCCCTCGGTGTAGTAACCGATGGAATCCGTTACGAAAGTCTCGTAATCGTTGATCGCAAGTCGCCAGGTTACCCGTCGGTCAGAGACTTGGTCCAACACTTTCGCCAATTGAAAATGCGCGTTGAAGTACGACTCAGAAATTCCCGTTTCAAGAATTGCTTTTTTGGACCCTTCAACCAAAGCTTGTTGAGAATGGTTGAGAACCTGCGCCGTTGACGCTTTGGTTACCGATTGTGCAGCTACACGATCTACGTGCGAAGACGCAGCAACTGTTGCGATTACAACCAGTGACAAGAAAATAAGTTTCCAGATTCGTTTAGTGCTCATGTTACAGAAGTACTAATCTGCGCATCGACTTTGCTGAACGAACTCCAATGCCGAACGCGTAGTAAGCGATACTCACGTTGGAACAAACTCAAGCGAACAAATTGTCGTGAACGGAATCATGACTGCCAGGCTTTGGGGATGAACTTTTTCTCATGCAGTCAAGCGGTATGATGCAAGACTTTGTAGAGTAACCTCGTCACTGAAAACACGTCAATACAATGTGTAGAGGCGTCCCTCCCACATCCAAATAAAAGGAGGGACCGGTTTGGTCCCTCCTAATTTCTTTATCTTAAGACAAGAACTACGGTAGAGCTTCAACATTCAGATAAAACTTAAATGAACCTGTTTGCTGAATCCCAAGCAGGAATTGCACATCGATAGACGATCCATTGGCGATTGGTGTAGCCAGCGTCACAGTACCTGCAGAAAGCGATGAGTTGAATCCACCACCATTGGGTTGCGACGGTGGTTGCTCAAGAGTCGTGCCAGAAACAGTTACGTTGCTGGTTCCGCTGCCGCATGGTGGGCGGTCTACAGTGACAACAACTGAGACAGAGGTTCTCGGACGTAAGTCGGCGATTCCCGACGGTGCCGGGAAGGTAGTTATATCGACAACGCGAAAGCGCAATCGAGTGACGTTCCCTCCTGTGTTGTTCGTCACCGTTCGTCGAATAGATAGTGTTCCGAAAGTCGAGTTGTTCGCCGGGTCCGAAGTAAAGTCGCGAACGCGGTTTGGTGGTGACGCATTAGCTACACATGGATCAAGCGCAGTGACCGGGAAGCTTGCATTTCTTTCAATCGGTGAGCTGAGATTTTCTGGTCCCGGTGCACCAAGTCTCTGGCCCGCTCCAGCAGAGGTGCCGTTTGTGTCGACGAAGATAAAATCGACTGCGTTGTTAGTTGTGTCCTTTAGCAGACCTCCGGTTCCGCATGCACCAAATGTTGTGATTGAACCACTCTTACCACAGTTATCTCGATAGAAGGCGTAGTCGATCGAGAACGGAGTTAAAGCCGGATAACCGGTGCCTTCTTTGTAGAGAGTATTCGCTTCCGACGTCGAGCCTACCGCATCAATACGATTGGGCAAGGTAAAATTTGCAGCGATGCTGGTGTTGAATAAAGCGATTCCCGCGTTGTCGGGGATGTCGGTGGTATAAGTCGCATCACCCGTGGCAGTCGTACCATTGCCGGCGGGGTAAGAAGCAAGACCATATCCAATGCTGTTCACGCAAAGGTAGTGACCTCTGTTTGGGATGACGGTGCCATTTGGAATGACGCAGCGCGCTACTCCATCGGAGGCTGCAATTGCATAACCAGTGCCACCTCCGGCGACCGTATGGTCCGCACCGGAACCGTTAAAAATTTCGATGAATTCATTACTCGCGGCATTCGGATTCGGACCACGAACACGGAATTCCGATATGACCAATCCCGCCACGAGAGTGGTGTTTGGATTTGGATCCTCGGTTGGGGAGATTTTAATTCCAGATGACTTTGAAGCTTTTATTGCACGTCGTGTTGAGTCGGGAATCGCAGGTGGAACGATGTCGAGATTGCCGCCTTCAAGCGGCGCAATCCGAACGGTGTTAGCTGCAGGCGTTGAAGTCTGAGTTTGTAGCACTGGGGCTGCTACCACAATAAAACCAGGCGAAGGAATTTTTTTCTTTTTCTTTTTCGAAGTTTTGGTGGAGGCTTTTTTGGTGCCTTCAGGGGTACTCCCGGACGGTTCCTGACCCAGCGATGTTCCGTTGGCGATACTCACTTGTGAAACAGCCAACAACAGCCCCAGGGTGACAAAACCGACTGAGAGTCGTACGGACTTTTGCATTCGCAGTCTCCTTTCAACTGGCCCACAAATGGCCAAAGAACATCGCAAACTAACACGTGGGTTAAACAGTCGTCAACGATATTAATCTGCAGGACATACGAATTCTTAATGTGGTATTAGGGTTTAGGCCATATTTTAGGCGGGTTTGGTCAAAGGCCAACTGGCCAGATAACCAAAAACCTGGATGAGTAGTGGGCGTGCGTTAAACACTGTCGCCTGAGCTTGCAATGGACATTTCGAGCCAAGAATTATTGGTAAATGGTCATTTACGTCTTGCACAAAGAAGTTCAAAATCCCACCCACGGAAGTGGGTGTTCGTTCAGATCCTTTCTACGAAATGCCTTTCATGGTCGTCACTCTCAAATCCCACCAACGGCAGTTGGTAGAATGGTTCAGATCCTTTCTACGAAATGCCTTTCATGGTCGTCACTCTCAAATCCCACCAACGGCAGTTGGTGGATGGTTCAGATCCTTTCTACATAGAGGTCTCCTCTTTCCTCCGGCGCGCTTCGCGCGCAATAGGAGAATGGTTAGCTTGGTAGAAAGGATCTGAACCATCCACCCACTCCCGTGGGTGGGATTTAGACTTTTTGTGCAAAGGCGGTCATTTGACAATGATCAATTATCAATTCCGTAGTCTTTAGTCGCCGCACCGCGAATACCACAAAGCTCATCTGTCGGATGTTCTCGCGCGTGAACCCAACATTCCAAGCAAATTGATAATTGATCATTGTCAAATGTCCATCGACCAATGATTCTTTAGGCTTGAGGGTTGGGTGACTTAGCCAATGCGTCCATCCTTTTTTGGCAGTATCTCCTCACAGATTCCCAATCAACGAATACCAGATACATCGCGAGCTGATAAGGAAAGAAGATATTCATCAGAAATAATGTCGAGACATGGAACACAATTCCAAACAATAGAAACCACCAACGTAAACGACGAACAAAGATTGCAATCGGAAAAAGGAGTTCCCAGCAAAGTACCAGACCAACAGCAACTGGCAAGTAATTGCGGATTTCGGGTAACCAAAAGGCCAGGCGAAAACTTGTGTCGTGGAGGTTGTCAAGCGAGTGATAGATTGCGAGGGAAGGAAGGTTGTCAGGACTAAGATACTTGAGACCGCCAACTCTTAACTTTATGAGTGCCGAACTGAAATAGGCCCAGCTCATCAACAACCACATCAGCAGAATCGGATAACTGTAAACAAATCCCGCACGAGTTACCTTAGCCTTCGACTTACGGATCGTAAATGCATCGCCACAAGGACTGAATGCAAGTATTGCGAGGTAGTAAACAGCAAGCATTTCATCATGATTGAAATGTCCAAAACTCCGTAACAGCCCCTGATAGAAAAGGACGAGTAGGAAAGAAAGCTTTGTTGACACCGAAGTCAGAATCCCAAGGGCACCAAGTGTCAAAACGAGAACCATGGTCCATTTCAGGATCGACATCCCACCAGGAGTAAGAAGCTTGACGTAGCAACTCCAGGGTAAGAGCTTCATGACTCCGGTGGGTCGGAGGATCGTTGCCGGCAAAGCACCTAACGCGGAAAACGAGGTCCATAAAACTGACAAGAGGAATATGCCATGAACAACAGCGCGCATCACGCCCAGCGAAAAGGCGTTTCCGGGCACCAGGCGATTTACAATTCCTTGCGCCACGATTCCTGGAGCTTGTCGTAGTCAGAGTAGCGGCCGCTCTCCCAGCGATACATGTCAAGACGAACGGCCTTCAAACGTTGAGGTGATGTAGTCGATTGTTTGTCGTTGTAGAGTTTTCCCCAGGCTTCAAGCAAGTCGGGGATGCGCGCGGCTGGAGGGAGATTCTGCAACCCACCCACCTGGTTCAGTAGCGCCAGGTTATCAGGATGCAGCGACGTGAGTTTGAAGGCCTGATTATCAACCGTTGCGTTTACCATGGTCCAGTTTCTTGCGTATAACGCATTAGTCAGTTTCGCCGCACGGAGGTCGATGATCTCTCCAGAAACGGTCTCACCTCGAAGAACGTAGTAACTCCTGCCTCGTGCAGGATCACCACTCTCCATCATCACATTCCAAGCCGTAAAAGGATAAAGGTTCCGGATGTAACGAAACGACCAGAAGAGAGGAAGAAAGATAACTAGGGTAAGAATGGCGTATTGAGTAATCCAACGCCGTTCAGACTGAAGATTCATGTTGGCAGTTACTCGAACAGCTTGTAACTCTGAAAATTCTCAACAACGCGGCGGACACTTTTTGCCGCATGTTCCGGTTCAACTTCATAAGTTAATGTGACATCGTCGACGATTTGCTCGACTGACTTCCCCGACTCCAGGCCTTTCCAAACCAGCATTGCAGTCTCATTCAACTGAAAGTACTTTTTCGTGTTTAGATCGACCATTATTCCTTCACCGCCATCGAAGTCGGTAACCACTACGTGCTTACCCGGTACCAGATTGGATGCATTCATAGTTTTCTCGCGCTTTCAGTGTGTCATCTTGCGATTTATTTACGACTCTCGATTTACGAGCGCTCGCTTTGCTTCCAGTGCGTTATATGGTCCAGCGCACCATTCTGCGGCCATCTGTCGTACGAGGTTCGACGCCTGGGTTCGTTTGGAGATGCTGTCGGGAATAAAGTTTTGTCCTGACGAGACATCTTTCGAGTAGAGCTTGCTGGTTGCGGTTATCGTCGCGACTTCATTAGCTTCGAGCTCGACTCGAAAGAACCGAATAATTTGAAGTATCACAGCTAGTGACAGTTGATTGTAATTCAGCAACATACAATTGTCGCTGGCAAGACTTTCTACGGTCGAATAGAAGTTCCCCAGCGTGCGGGCGCAAAGCTCCTCACGGCTCATCTTTGAAACCTCAACTGACGTAGTACCCGCCAAGGCGCCAAGAACACGATTATCTTCATCTGCAAGCCATTCGGGGACTGTTGTCAAATTCGACACTATTGTCTCCACCGGATCTCGGTACATAAATAACCAGGGGACCTCGGGCCAAATTCTTCTGATCCGTTCAAGTTGCACTACGCTGCAACACGAGAACTTCACAAACAGATGTTGCTCATCACCAGCCCGCTGTTGGCCCAATACTCGGACAAGACTCCGAAGAAAAACCGAATAGAGCTTTTCTCGCAAGTCTCCAACAGAAGTATCTGTTATGAATCTCGCAATAAGCTTGTCGATTGCAGTTGCTTCCGAAATCACAATCGAACCGGATAGGGCCTTGCAGGTATTCGCAACGAGCGTTGAACCACATCGAGACGAATGAAAAATGAAGCCGGTGGGTGCAACACTCTCTACAACTTTTTCTACTTGAAGTAACGCGTCAAACTCAGTGAATCTTTGACCCCGGTCGGGTTTCGCTGTGATCGCACGCTTGATGGTCTGAGAAAAGAATGGCTCCGAAAACTGCACGTCAGCGAGATCCATCCAGCGAAGTCCCGGGCGCCCATCGACTACGACAGCGTCTACAGGCAACCAGCCACGAAGACTCAAAACGTCGTCGCTTGTGTTCAGAGAATATTTGGTGAGATCACTCGACAGCGAAACCATGATCAAGTTGAACTGTTGTATACCGGAAGCGATCGCGACGTAGTGGTTGAAGCCACCTCAGTTGAGTGCCAGGGAATCTTGCCAAAGCTTTGGAGGCAAAACAAACACGGTGACCCGGTGTAAACATCGGGAGTGATTCCACTAGTGCGCAGGCCGAAGAGCGTTGCCCTCCTCCTTTCGAGTTGTTCCGCAGCAACTAGTTTTAGCTTTTCGTAACCTTCTGCAAACGACTCGATCTTGAGATCGGCAACTACGTCATGTTCGAGGGCCGCACCGCGAAAGCCAGAAAGGTTACAACACAAAGAGAGGCGGCCCTGAAAATCGATATTCATACTTGTCCCGGCAAGGGGTGAACACGGCGCGCGATCCTCATCAATATTGTAGTAACCAACATCAATTCCAATATTCATCTTGAAGATACGATTCAGAAGTGCGACTTCCTGTTCAGCATTTCGTCTCTCTTCCAATGTCAGCGCGGAATCTTCACCCGACGTCGGCATAACGTGTGCAAAATTCAGGGACGTAGTTCCCAGCTTTGCGGCAAACATTGCGACTTGCTCAAGCTGGTCCACCAGGTCACGACGAATTGTCATCTTGATGACGAATGGAATGTCGCTCATGTGGCAACGGGTAAAGGCTCGCACCAAACGATCAAAAGAACCTGAACCACGCCAAAGGTCATGACTCTCTCGCGTTATTCCATCCAGGCTAAAGGCCACATGAGTGACGGCATCACGATGAGCTTTTAACGCCGGCCAGATACGGTCGAAGTGCCAACCATTCGTCACAAAGCTAACTGTCATTCCCGCATCGGCCACAACGGAAAGCGAATCTGCGAACTGAGGATGAAGAGTCGGTTCACCGCCTGTAAAAATGATCTTTTTGATTCCGGCAGCTTCACTTGCTTCCTTGATTACACGACGCAGTAGATCGAGCGGGAAAAATTCGGCGTGATTGCTATAGAGGTTGTCTTCGGCACGAAAACAATAGCTGCAATGCAGATTGCAGATGTTCGCGAGTTCGACGGTTATCCGTTGTGAACCGTAATCGTCACTAAAGCTATTAGACGTGTACATTGATTTAAAGCTGAGTATTTTGTTTCAGCCAATCAGCAGCAAAACCTGGACGAAGCAAGTCAGTTCCGGAAAATAGATCGAACGCTCTAGTTTGACGAGCGAGCCGAGACAGTACCGCGAGGTTGGTATTTGCGATTGCTCGATCGTAGGTGGCCCAGGGACAAGCTCTAACCAGTCTCATCATTGTCTCCGCCTGGGTCAACTCGTTTGCCTTTGTGTCATCTACTGCACTGATCACAGGGAAGAGCAGCACTGCGGGAATGACGCTTTGTGAATGAGTCCGTGGAAACAACGTTGCCGGTTCAAAACAAGTTTTAGTATTGTTCTCAGCCGCCACTTGAACGGGAGAGTCTCCCAGATTCGAAGGCAAACTTGCAACTGCGATCTCAGGAGTAACTGCGAAGAAACTGCGGAACCCACGAGCTTCAACGCCTTCGCCGGTATTACCCAGCAATAATTCATCATCTGAAAGATAGTGCCAGCCAGACTTCGCTAACTCGAGTGTCAGAGTGGACTTCCCGCTTCCGGACCCTCCTATGATTAACGCACCCTTACCGGATTCAGGGCTAATCACTCCCGCAGCATGAAGTTCGAATAGACCGCAGCGACGAAGGGCAGCGCACACTGCGAAGGAAGTGACTCGTGCAAGACCTGCGTCAGGAAGGTCGGGTAGATTGCGGAGCCAAACTTTTACTTCAACTGCCGCATCTTGGTGCAAGAACAATAAGGAGTGACTCAGATCGAGGTAATAAGAGTCTTTGTTGGAATAGCACTGACCGCCTTCAGCGATTTCGAAGTGATCCCAACCACGTGGTATTTCAGGAAGTGATTGACCAATGTGAAAAGTGATTCTGATGTCCGGCTTCTGATCGACGTACTCCATTCGCGTCAGCAACCAACCAGTGAAGAGTTGTTCAACCAGAGCTGCTAATCGCGAATCAGAAACGTCAATAAATAAGAACCGACCGGCGACCGAGTAGACTTCGGGCGCCGGCCGGTTAAGGTCCTGCGATCTCATTTAGCCGGTACTTCAGTTTGTAGCGCCGCTGCTCGAAGCTTGAAAGAACGTAGTGGCTTCAAGAACATCAACAGGAACCGATATCTCTGGTTCAACGAACAACCTCTTCGGGGTTGCCTCATTGCTTGATGTTTCAATCTGGTTCCCTGCTTGTTCTACTGTATTGATCTCATTTAGTTTAGCCAAAGGTCACCGCCTCCTCGCGTGATTGTGTTCATATTAGGTTCATCACCAGCGCATGGCAACAAGTATTTGGACCAGCGCGGTTTACTGCCCGTTGAAAAATAACCTCAGAACCCCTGCTGTGTGCTCGTGGCTGGTTCCGCTAGTACCAACCGCAATGCTCGTCTTTCTGAGCGTGTTAAGTCCGCACGAAGAAATAGCCGTATGTTGGGGGACAGTCGTCTAAGAGCATCTTCCACGGAAAGTTTTGAGAATTCTGTATCGATTACTTCGTTAGTCTGCGACTGAATCTCGACTTGAATACCTAGTTCTTCACCTATTTTTAGTAGGACTAGAACAAGAGGTTGCTGCTTAGCCTTAACGCTAAGAGTACCGTCACGAAATGTAATTCTCAGCGGTTGCTCCTCGATCTTCTTTTTCTCATCGTCTGTTTTGGGCTCGACTCCATCCTCTGTGTCACCTTCAACAAGTATCGACTGAGTTGAGCCTGAAGCTGAAGCCGTCAAAGGTGGTTCACCTTGATTGGCATCAAAAAGAAAAACGTTGAGAGGACGAGGTGGATTTGTCGATCCGGTTTGAATTTCATAATCGACATAGACGCTGGGAGCCATCAATTGAATAGCGGCTTCAAAAGGAAGCTGTTTGTATTCAATCGAGATTGACTCTTTTGCCAGGGTTGGTCCAACCGAAACTGGCACCTTCAACCGCTTCGATAAGTCAGCCGCGATTTCAACCATGCTGGCCTTTTCAGCCTTCAGCGAAAGATTCAAGATCGGGGTTGAACTCACGTTCAAGACATAACCGGGTTTCGTAACGTTCTTGGTGTCTTTTGCCGTTTGTTTTGAGTCCTGAATGGGTTTTCCAGGCTGTTGGGCCAAAGTTGCGCCCGACACGGTAAGGACTAGCGAGGTAAGTAATCCGGCAAACTTAAACTGACTGCAACCAGGAGAAATAATTCGTTTCAAGCCAGATTCCTTTAATTATGTAGGTTGTCGCCGCTCATTGACTCAAGCCGAGTCGAATTCGCCTAAAAACGGTGAAAACTAGCACGTGTACAAAAATTCGTCAAATTTGTTCAACACTTTGGAACCGCAAATCGGAGGCGTGCAGGTGATTGTCAAGCCGAAAAGGAGTCTTCAATCACCGTTTTTGAACAGTATTCTAAAAGGGCGCATCAGGTAATACGCGAATGTTAGTCCAGGTGGTAACGAATGTGCTTCAAGGTCTGCGTCAGTCGGTCGAAATGCGTAGGCGAAATAACGGGCGCGGGCGGTCCAACTCTTTCGCACCTCAAGGTTATACTTAAGCACTTCTGAAGAAGTCGCAGGAACGTGTTCAGTACCGTTGAAGAGATTTTCAATCACGGTGTTGGATAACGATTCAATGGTCCCATCACTCGAATACTTTGCCTTAACCTGATCGGGAACGGGCGCATCAACCAACCTCTCCGCCAAACACAATCCCAGGAGAAACATTCGTTCGCTATCAGTAGTCGCAGCTCTATTCAGTAATGAGTCCCAGGAAATCTGGTGTCGCGAGATTAACTCAGCGATATCGCAGATCCAGCCTAGTCTCTCCCAGAGATGACGCGATCCATGCACGCATAAAGAAAAAAGCAAGTCGTCAGCGCAAAATGTCTTTACCGTTAAGCGACCCAGCGTCATCGGCACAAGACTCTTCCAGAGGTCATCAGCTTGTACCGAAGACGCAAACAGATGCGAGGCAACCTCCCAATGAAGTTCGACGATGATGCGATCGTTGTCGCGTTTGAACTGCAGGTTGTGCTGATTGCGAAGCAGTAATTCCTGTTGCTTCGTGTTGAGATCCTTTGCCGGATCATAACCCGACTGAATCAAGACATCGCGCGCCTTCAACACATCTTCTTTCCGCACCATGATGTCCAGATCAACATAGCGTCGGAGTGTGGCATCACCGTAAGCGAAAAGGGCGAGCAACGGTCCTTTGTAAGGAACGGCTTCAATGCCCGCTCGGTCGAGCAGTTCCAGCAAAGTACATAACTCGGAAGTAAGTAATGCATTTCGAGCTATGTTCTCCTGGTACCGCTTTTTGAGTTTGGCGAGGAAGTCTGAAGGAACGAGATCCGCTGCGTGTTGATTGAGCTGCTTGAACAACAACGGAACAATTGAGTGACGACGAGCCAGGAGAAGCAGGTAATCAAAATCTATTTTCGTCGCACTTAAAGCTCTGAGTCGTTCGATCTTCTCTGGTTGTACGTTAGTACGAGCACAGCAGAGTAAGAGCTCATGCTCTCGACGGGCCGTCACTATCGACGTTTGCGTAATCAAGATTTCTATTGGATTGATGAGTGGAACTTGTTACCTACTCATTTACCTTTAACACAGCGAGAAATGCTTCCTGCGGAATCTCAACACGGCCAACCTTCTTCATGCGCTTTTTGCCTTCCTTCTGTTTCTCGAGAAGTTTACGTTTGCGCGTGATGTCGCCACCGTAGCACTTTGCAATCACATTCTTGCCAAGAGCTTTTACAGTTTCGCGGGCTATTACTTTGTTTCCGATTGCGGCCTGAATTGGCACTTCAAACAGTTGGCGCGGAATCAACTGCTTCATCTTTTCTGCCAACGCGCGCCCTTTAGATTGGGCTGTACCGCGATGAAGAATTAGTGACAATGCGTCAACCGGCTCGCCAGCCACCAGCACATCAAGCTTCACCAGATCGCTTTCCCAGTAACCGGCTAGATTGTAGTCGAGCGACGCATAACCTCTGGAAACCGACTTCAAACGATCGTAAAAGTCGAGCACGATTTCATTAAGCGGAAGTTCATACGTCAACATGACGCGGTTCGAGGTAATGTACTCGAAGCCTTTTTGAACCCCGCGTTTTTCTTCGAGTAAAGGCAAGATCCCGCCTAGATGTTCGTCCGGGGTAAGTATCACCGCACGAATCACAGGTTCTTCAATCTTTGAGATGCGTCCCGGGTCGGGCATCTTCGCTGGCGAGTCGATGTCAGCAATCACACCATCGGTTGTAGTCACGACGTAACGAACGCCCGGGGCGGTCGTAATGAGATCAAGATTGAATTCGCGCTCCAACCGTTCCTGCACAATTTCCATGTGCAACAATCCAAGAAAGCCGCAACGGAAGCCAAAGCCGAGTGCTGTTGAAGACTCCGGCTCATAGAAAAATGAAGCGTCGTTTAATCGGAGCTTATCGAGCGCATCACGAAGTTCTTCGTACTGGTTTGTGTCAATTGGATAGAGTCCAGCAAAGACCATAGGCTTGATTTCCTGAAATCCAGGAAATGGTTCTGTTGTAGGTCTGGCCGCTTCAGTGATGGTGTCGCCAATCTGCACGTCCGCAACTGCCTTGATCGAAGCGGTGAGAAAGCCGACCTCGCCCACACCTAAATCATCGATCGGCGTCGGGCGCGGACGGTTCACTCCAATTGTCTCAACCTGATAGTCACGTCCTGTATTGAAGAACCGAATTTTCATTCCTCTCTTGATGGATCCATCAATAACTCGGAAAAGAACAATGACACCCCTGTATGAGTCGTACCACGAATCAAAGATCAAAGCCTTCAACGGCGCGGACGGGTCACCTTTTGGCTGCGGCACGTCACGAACGATGGCTTCCAGAACTTCACTGACGCCTACGCCCGTTTTCGCGCTCGTCAAGATCGCATTGTGGGTTTCGAGTCCAATAAAGTGTTCGATCTGTTCGATTGCTTTTTCCGGTTCGGCACCAGGTAGATCGATCTTGTTTATGACCGGAATCAATTCGAGATTATTCTCAATCGCGAGATAGGTATTGGCGAGAGTTTGAGCTTCGACTCCCTGCGAAGCATCAACAACCAGTAATGCACCTTCACAAGCTGATAATGATCGCGATACCTCGTACGAAAAGTCGACGTGGCCGGGTGTATCGATCAGGTTGAGTACATAAGCGTTGCCGTCCTGTGCTTTGTAGTCGAGCCTGACTGCATGTGCCTTGATCGTAATGCCTCGTTCGCGTTCGAGGTCCATATCATCCAGAACCTGGTTCTCCATGTCGCGTCCGGCTACTGCACCAGTGAGTTCGAGGAGCCGATCGGCAAGCGTAGACTTGCCGTGATCGATATGGGCGATAATGGAAAAGTTGCGAATTCGAGCCGGGTCCATAGATTAGAACTAATCTTCAAAGTGGTCGTTAACGTAAGCAACCGCCTTCTCTTTCGAGTCGAGCGATCGAATGAAATCCGTATTCTGCAGCGTCCACGAAATATGCTCTTGAACAAACGTCACATATTCGTCGCTCGGACTAAAATCGCTGTTCATCAAGCCAAGCTTAACGGAGACACGACGCACGAGTTGAGGGTCTCCAGTCAAAGTTGCTGCGTGATAGAGCTTGTGTTTGTCGTCGTCTGACATCGAGGACGAATTCGAGTTTGATGATAGATTTGAATTCGTATTGGAGTTACTCGAATTGGAATTGGAGTTACGGTTGGTACTGACATTGAAGTTGTAATTGCGATTCGTATCGCGTGACCCACTCTGCATATACCAGTACACTGCGGCGCCTACAATAGCGAGGAAGATCAAACCTAAACATCCCGCACCGCCACACCCTAACGCAATTTTGCCATTTCGATTCATCGTTTAGCTCCTCAAGATCCCAATGTGAAAGCTCAATTCACCATCTTCATCCAACTCACACACCGCTCTAAATGCTCGCGCATGATCGGCGCGGTGGCATTATGCAAGTGACCGTGACCAGGAAGGACCCACTCGAAGTTATAAGCCAGAAGTCGTTCCATCGAACGTATTTGTTCCGACCAGGAGTACCACGTAACACTACGAAATGCTGTAAGCGTCTGTCGCACAGGTGACCAGGCGAGGTGATCACCAGTGAACAAAAATTTGTTCCGATAAAGGAAGACTACATGTCCTTTGGTATGACCAGGTGTGGGTATCGCAAGAATGTCGCGATCAATTTCTATTGCTTCCTCGCCCTCGATGACGCGCTCAACTGCAAGTCGGCGTGCTCCATCAGACGCGTGCATACTGCGAATGCAGTCAAACTTTTTACGAAATAACTCATGATCAGCTATGTCATCTTTGTGAGTTAGCAACATCTGTTGAACGCCACCGCGAGCTTCCAAACGTTTTACCAACTGTGTCGCAAATCGTGGTGAGTCAACGAGAAAATTTCCGCCCTCCTCTAGCGGTCGAGTAATAAAATAGCTCCAACCACCAAAGCTTGATTCTGAAGTAAACCCACAGAAGGAAACGTTTTCGGCAAGAAGCAAAGGAAAGGCATCGATACCAATGTGCGCGTCATGGTGCGAGACTGCACCAATCGACCCGGTCGGACATGCAACCAGGGCCATCAGCGCAAGTTTTGTTTCTGACACCGATTCCGGTTGATGATGAACACTGCACTGGTCGCCGTGATCGCGAAAAACGTTGGGGGCAAGTTGGCTGCAGGTGTCGCAATCGATGCAAGTGGAGTCGACGAAGAAATCCCCAGGAACATTCTCAGGTAAACGCTGTTGCAGATTCGCCATGGTTGAGATTACTAAATTGCATGATGGCGTAACGAAAGAAAAGGTTCAAGTAGACCTAGATATCAAACTCATTAATCAACCGGTGTAAGTACGATCTACTTATGTGGAGGCGCCTGGCTGCCGCCACCTTGTTGCCACCCTCAGCCTGCAACGCGTTGATAATCAACCGCTTTTTGGTCGCTATTACCGCACCTTCCAAAGTCGATTCGTCGTTCGAACTCGCACCTGGCAATACCTTCAACATCTTTTCTGGGACAAATTCGAGACCGAGAGAACCGCTATTACTCAATACCACTAACCGTTCGACAAGGTTTTCAAGTTCTCGCACATTCCCTGGCCATTCATAATCCTGTAGCACTTCGATGAGCCCGGGTTCTAACTCGGGCGCCGGCTGACCATGCTTCTGCGCAGACTTAGTCGCAAAGTGTGCCGCAAGAAATGGAATGTCCTCAGTTCGTTCCCGAAGCGGTGGAAGAACGAGCGGAACAACATTCAAGCGGTAAAACAAATCTCGACGAAATCGTCCTTCTTCGACCTCCTTCTCAAGATCTCGATTACTGGCTGCGACTAGTCTGATGTCCACCGTCAGGGTCTTAACACCACCGACGCGCTCAAACTCCCGTTCCTGCAAAACACGCAACAGCTTGACCTGGACAGCGGCGCTAAGGTCACTTATCTCATCAAGAAACAGCGTTCCTCCACTCGCTAACTCAAAGCGACCCTTTCGTGTTTGCGTCGCAGATGTGAATGCGCCCTTTTCGTGGCCAAACAACTCTGACTCAATTAGTGTTTCCGGCAACGCTGCGCAACTCACAGCCACAAATGGACCACTCGCACGCGGACTCTCTTGATGAATCGCGCGGGCGAGCATTTCTTTTCCAGTTCCATTTTCCCCGGTTAACAACACAGTCGCACTCGTCGCCGATACCGAACGCGCCTGTTTTAGTACTCGCTCTAAAGCCTGACTAGTTCCCAACAGGTGAGCGAATCCGGGCGGCCGAGACAATTCATCTCTGAGCAGTCTGTTTTCAAGCTCGAGCAGTCTCATTCGAGCAGCCTGGCTCACGATGTGACGGAGTTCATCGGAATCGAAAGGCTTCTCGAAAAAGCCATACGCTCCACGCTTGACTGCCTCGAGTGCGGCCACTTTGGAATTACTACCCGTTATCACCACCACTTGAGGCGGTGGATCCTGGGAGCGCGCCACATCGATTAAGGCGAGACCTTCACTGATGGTCTCGACTTGCGGCGGTAGGTGTAAGTCGCTAATTACAACGTCTATTTCCCGATTAGTTAGGAAAGCGCAAGCTTCATCTTTCGAAGCAGCCTGTAGAACGTGGTAGTCACCCGTCAGTGCCCAGTACAATCCGCTCCGAACTGCGTCATCGTCATCAACGACCAGCACCGAGCCTTTTGAATTAGTAGACGTAACCATTTATAAAAACTCGAACTTCAAGATTGAACATCAAACCATGTCCGGGCTAGCAGAAATTTTCTGGGCAGGTACTACGAGAGGAGCCGGGGTAACCGGCATGCCAGGTGAAAGAAGTTTGCCGCGCCCCTTCCAACTACCGCTTATCTAAGTGGCGTCGATGGTAGCACGACGCGAAAGGTCGTACCAGCACCTTGCTCTGATTGGACTTCGATTGTACCCGCATGAGCCCGCACAACCTCTCTACAGGTGTATAGCCCAAGCCCAACTCCCTTACTCTTGGTAGTGGAAAAAGGACGGAAAAGGCGCGTATCGATAAAGGTTTGACTCATTCCTGGACCGGTGTCGCTCACCGCGAACATTGCCGCGCCATTCTCGGTGGGACCCGCTTCAATAGTGAGCTTACCTGGCTGGTCAGCCATTGCTTCAATGGCGTTGATTACCAGGTTCTCAACTACCTCTTCGATTTTTGACTCATCGGCCAAAGCATACAGACTGACAGGCAATTTGAGGACAATCGTGTGTTTCTCGCGTAACGGTTCCGCGGTCATTGCAATCACGCGCTTAAATACCGGAACAAGATCCACCATTGTCGGTACCTTGTGCTCTCCACTCAGAGTCGTGACCGGCTTGGACAAGCGCGCAACAATTGCTTTTAGTTTGTCGGTTGCGCCGGTAAGTGACCGCAGTGCGTCGGCGCGAAACTGTTCGTTGTCGAAGTGACGTTCCATGTTTCCGACAATTAGCGACAGGGCTTCAATTGCATTCTTCAGATCGTGAGTAAGCATTGCCGAGAGTCGGATAAACGATTCGAACTGCCGTGATTCCTCTTCACGAGCAATTTGCGCACGCAGCCGCTCGGTAACCACGTTGATCTTGTCGGCTATACCTCTCGCGTCATCACTCGATTTCAACTCGATGCGTCGATCCAGTTCGCCTTTTACAATCGCCGATAAATCCTCGCCGACCCGTTCGATTCCTCGCGAACGTCTCTGAACATGCCGGTTTAGTACTACCGCCGCGCCGGTGGCAATCAGAGCTGAGACTAAGAGACCAATAAGCGCCCACTGGCGCGGTCCAGAAACAAGCATGGAACGAACTTGTGCGACCGCCAGGTAGATATGCCACCGGGGCAAAGGAGCGTAAGCAGTGAAGTAATCTATGCCATCGTTTCCTTCAAAATGACTGGTACCACTTGCATTTGCAACCGCTGCTTCTGCGATTGGCAAAAACTCCGGCATCGCACTACTCGCCAACTTTCCACGAAGGTTGCGGTCCTGGTGATAGAGTATGCGCGCCGTCGAATCAATCACGACGATACTCATTCTTGAATGGACCTGATCGTTCGGCTTTGTTTCAACGAAAGCAGCGATGTCTGAAACCACCTCATCAAGTTTTAGATCTCCTACGAGCAATCCAACCTGAGTCACCTGGTCTCTGGTCATCACTGGCACTGAGTACTGCAGTATCGATCCATTGCCAACCGACACTACGGGTTGGTTTGCCGCGACATCTTCCCCACGGCTCGGCGCCGCAAAACCTGTGCGACGAAAGATGAGCGTCGAACCTGCTGGTCCATTTTCCTGACGCTCAATTTGCAATAGCGGCCGATTTCCTACACCAAAAAGTGAAACCGCAAGGAAGTGGCCCGGGCTACTTGGGATTGAACGTAAGTTGAGATCCAGATCAGCAGGCAACGTCTGTTCGTTGGGTGATCCTGCCAGGTAATCCTGAACTGAAGCTGAAGTTGCCACGCGCGTGAGATTGATTTCTGCTTCACGCAAACGTTTATCAATCTCTCCACTCAACGCATTGATTGTGTTTTGACTTTCTATTGCCAGGTTGGCGTCGATGGAACTGACCTCGTGCAAGTAATTGAGAATCACAAGCAGGAGAAGTGGCGCGAAACAAATCGCAAAATAAACCAGAGGGGGTCTGAGTTTATTAGTCATCGGAAGACCAATCTCTGAACCAGAAAAAGCAACCGTCAGCTTAAACTACACGGGTATTCTGCCAAACTCTTCAAGGAGCGGAGCGAGAGCATCGATAATCTGTTCATGAGCGACTGAATTGCTGGCCACCAGTCCGTTTCGATTTTGCACTTCAGGAACGTTGTAATTTAGAGGAGCGCCAAATAGATCAGTCAATACACCGCCGGCCTCGGTAAGGATTAACTGCGGTGCACAAGTATCCCATTGCTTTGTGCGTGGTGAAAGGTGAATGTAAACGTCACACTGCCGCTCAACTATCAGCCCAATCTTGATTCCGACGGAACCGCGTCTCAACTCTTCTTTGAAACCCAGGCTGCTGACCACTTTATTCATCCGTGGACTACGGTGCGATCGACTCGCTGCGAGTCGCATCTTCCCAAGATCGTTTTGTTCGCCTACAAATGCCTGCTGCAAAGGCTGACCGTCATGTTCCACAAAGGTACCGTCACCGCGCACGGCTCGATATAGAACTTTAGTTAACGGTAGATATACAACTCCAAGCACGCACTCGCCATTTTCAACCAATCCGATTTGAACGGCAAAGTCTCCATTTCCTGCGATGAATCCGCTGGTACCGTCGAGAGGATCAACCATCCAAACACGCGACTTGCTAAGTCGACGCTCTGTATCAATCGACTCTTCTGCGAGTATTCCGTCTTCAGGAAACTCTTCTTTCAAACGGCTAACAATTAGTTCATTGGCGATTCGATCCGCTTGAGTGACGGGCTCGGTGTCGTCATTGTAGTTTTTCTGTTCGATGTTCAGTGGGCCTTCATAGTATTCAAGTATTCGCGAGCCGGCTTTGTGCGCTAGTTCCAGCGCAACTTGAAGTTCGTATCCGTATTTGGTGGTCCGTGTGGTCATCTATGAAGCATCTACTAATGCTGCAGTTTCGCGAACGATCTCGACGGTCTGCTCGATATCAATCTTCGTTGTTCTGAAGTTTGTGATGCAGGCCCGCAAGGCAAAGTGTCCATTAACCGTGGCGTTTGAAAGATAAGCACGTCCACCAGTTTGAACACGACTCATGATTGTTTCGTTGAGTTGGTCCAATCGTCGATTGATCGTGACGCGTTCCGTTTCAGTTCCTGAAGCTAAACCTCTCGCGAGTGCTGGCGGAACGTAGCGGAAACAGCAGATGCTCAACTCAACCGGAGCTAACAACTCGAAATCCGATGATTGCGCAACGATCTGTCCCAGATAGACGGCCAGCGAGATGTCCTCACTTACCGCTTTTGCAAGCTGACTCGTTCCGTAGTAACGCAACGTCAACCATATCTTCAACGCCCGCAAACGACGCGACAATTCGACACCGTAATCCCAAAAGGCAAAGGCTTCATCGTCTGCGTGACCGTGCAACTTGATGTAGTCAGCGTCTTCAGTCTGAAACGCGAATCGCGCGGCAGCATCGTCGCGAAACAGCAAGCAACCGGCATCTACGGGAACATATAACCATTTGTGCGGATCCAGCGAAACAGAATCAGCGCGCGCGAGACCAGCGAACAACGATTTCTTGGTTCGATCCATAATGCCCGGCGCGCCATACGCTCCATCAACATGAAACCAAAGGTCAAACTCCTTTGCGACATTCGCTATTTCTTGCAGTGGATCAATCGCACCAGTATTTACTGTGCCCGCGTTGCCTATGACACAGCACGGGCGGAATCCGTCGCTGACATCCTTAGCAATCGATGTTTTTAAAGCGTCGATGTTGATTCGCTGTCTGCTGTCACAGTCAACCAACCGCACATGTTCTCGCCCCAGGCCAAGAATGTCAGCAGCCTTAGCCACCGACATGTGAACTTCCGTTGAAGCGTAGATAGTCAATGGCGAACCAGAATTCCAAAGACCCGCTCGAGAAACAGTTGGACCAGCCTTACGACGACTTGCGATGAGGAGGCCAATCATGTTGGCCATAGAGCCACCACTGGTTAGCAAACCACTCGCTGAGTTGTCGTAATCGATGAGGGAACCCAGCCACCTGACGACCATGCGTTCAATTTCTGTACCCGCGGGTCCGGAGCGCCAGCAGGTGATATTCGCATTAAGAGCCGAAGCAATTAAGTCTCCATATGCGCCGATTGGAGTTGCAGGTGAAGCCACGTAACCAAAGAATCTCGGATGTCCGTTATGCCGGCTAAGGTCCAAGAGGATGCGACACTCATTGAGAATCTTCTCAAGCTCAACTCCTTCGCTGTTGAGTTCCGAATCAATCAGTTCGATTGTCTTTCCGGCGTAGTTTTCTGCGCGGACGGGTCGTTCAGAGATAGTTCGGAAATACTCACTGACCAGTCGATTGGCTTGTTCAGAAATCTGCTCAAACGCTTCCGGGGTAATATCTAACGAAGAACGCGTTCGAAGAACTGTCGGATCGATTTCTTTCATTTGATACCAGGAGCAATCGACACGAGTAACGACAATCGATCGGAACCAATGTTAACCACTCCGTGAGGAATCCCCGCCGGCGCAACGACGAGCATGCCGGATTCAACAGTCTTCTCTTCATCTCCGACGATGAATGTGCCCATACCAGTGAGGACGAAATAGAACTTATCAGCACCAGCGTGTGAGTGAACTGGCTGAATCTGATTTGGTTCAAGGCAGTTAAGTCCAATCATTACGTGTTCGCCTTGCCAGAGAGTTGCCTTAAAGAACTTCTCCGCGTTTTCACCCTGAAAGTTCTGCCAATCTAGAAAGTGGGACATTGTGGTTTCCTGATTGAGAGTTTTTATCAAACTAACATAGCGCGTAGGAATTATCACATGACTCTCAGCTTTCTAAGCAATGTCCGACAAACTTTAGTTTGTCGTCTACTCAGAGCAGTGCTTCACGTCTACTCCGGAGCAGAGCTTCGTACGGAACGACAAGCTGAAGCATGTCGGACATTGGGTAAATGATCTGCTAACATTCATTCAACATGTCATCAACAACTTCCGCGAGTACATCAGGTACATCGCGTTATCGAGATCGCTTTGGAACCGCTGCTGCCTCCAACCATTTTCGGCCTCAACAAGGACTTCAACTTTCGTCAATTGGGATAGGAACTTATCTTGGCGCTCCAGATGATGCCGTTGACCAGCGTTACGTTGAAGCAGTAATCCGCGCGGTCCAACTTGGGTGCAATGTGATCGACTCAGCAGCAAATTATCGATTTCAGCGAAGCGAACGATCCATCGGTGTAGCGCTACAGCGACTTTCCAATGAGCTTGATATAGCGCGCGATGAATTGGTCGTTTGCACAAAGGGTGGATATCTTCCGTTCGACGGCGCGCCACCCTCAAACGTGCGCGATTACATCCAAGAGACCTTTGTAACGACAGGTGTTGCGACGTTTGACGACTTCGTTGGTGGAAGCCACTGCATGACGCCAGCGTACCTGCAAAATCAACTCGATCAGTCGCTGAAAAACCTCAATACTGAAAGCATTGACGTCTACTATATTCACAATCCAGAATCCCAGTTAGGTCATATCTCTGAGGCGGAGTTTTACTACCGCATCGAAGCAGCATTTGAACGATTGGAAGCCAACCGCCAACAGCAAAAGTTACGACATTACGGTATCGCTTCGTGGAATGGCTTTCGGAGCGAGGCAGGTTCAGGTAAAGGTCACTCGCTTGTGCGTATGGTTGAGTTAGCGCAAAGGCTCGCAGGAAACAATCACGGTTTTCGCTTTATTCAATTGCCATTCAACCTGGCCATGCCGGAAGCATTGACGCTGCTGAATGAGGTGTTGAGTGGACAGAAGGTAACTGTCCTGGAGGCGGCTGAACAGCTTGGCGTAACTGTGATGGCAAGCGCGTCGATGATGCAAGGTAGAGTTGCTGCCAATTTGCCAGACGATGTGCGAAATGCGCTCGGGTCGCTCTCCACTGATGCGCAAACCGCTATTCAATTCGTACGTTCTACGCCGGGGATTACAACAGCGCTGGTTGGAATGAGTCGAGTTGAGCACGTCGAGGAAAACCTGCAATTGGCGAAGGTAGAGCCGGTAACTGGCGAGAATTTCTCGCAACTATTTTCATGAGCATCGCGATGAAGCTCTCATTCTCCCCAACCTTTTAGGTTGGGGTTCAAGAGCACAGGAAATGGGTGTAACCATTTCAATGGTTTTCGACATTTCCTCGAGAGTGCGCCGCGGCCCAGAGCGAAACCATTAAAATGGTTACCTGTTCAACTCTTGTGCGAGCTAAACCCCAACCTAAAGGTTGGGGAGAATGAGAGGTTGAGTTTTAAAAGTCTCTGGAAGCCCGGTGTGAATGACGAGCAGCACACGATCGAGGCAAGTTCTCAGGAATGCAGGAAACCGAATACACATCACTCGTCCTGGTCGTAACATCAGTTCGAGAGCGACGTAACCAGCCTTTTATAGACGCTGCAGCACGCGACGCATCGGGCGCTATCTATCTCAGAATTCCTCTCGAAAGTCTCGATCCTCAAACAGAATTTAAGCCCGGCATTTGGCGCCTCAAGGGCGATTTCGACAACCGTGAACGTTCTCTATTCACCGTTGCGCATTACGAACCTGTTACGACAGAAGATTACCGCTCTCATCACAACGCCGAGCCGCGTCTTCCACGTGCGTTTACTTTCGATATCGAGACGTTGACCTTGCCAGACTTCAGGGAACGCGTCGGGTCACAACTCGAACGTATGATCCGGCTCGGCAGTATGCGATTTGAACAACAACAGCGCTATCTCGAAGACATCGCAGCGGAAGAAGAGCGCTGTTATGCGCTTGGATCTCTGAGCGCAACCTCTGGACGAGTACTGTCAATCGCCTTGCATGTTGGACCAATTCCTGGTTCGGAGCTTTCTGCGCTCGACCAAAAACAAAGCGAACATGTGTTTGGTATTGGCGCAGATGGTTTTGAGCAGAATGAGAAGAAATCGTTGTTGGAGTTTCTGTCATTCATGAAAGACTTTGATGTCGAGTCAGATGAACTTGTGGGGCACAACATCGTGGGCTTTGATTTGCCATTCATATTCCAACGTTGCGTAGTAAATGAGATCAAAGTTCGCCCCTTCGTGAATCTTGCCGATTACAACGTGCGGGGAGTTTTCGACACGATGCAACGCTGGTGGTTAGGGGCAAAACGCACGGTTAGCCTCGATGATTTGGCGTGGGCTTTGGGAATTGTGTCGAGCAAAACATCTGAAGTTGAGGGCAGTAAAGTTTTTGAGCTTTACCAGGAAGGCAAACTCGAGGTCATTCGCGAATACAATCTGAATGACGTACGCGTCACAAGGAAGATCTATGAGCGTATGGTGAACTCTTTTGGACGAAGTTGAGCGTTCATCCGCAGATTACGCAGATTACACCGATTACTTTTTGAAAGGTGGGCCCAACTCCCTAAAAGAAAATCTGCGTAACAAACCAACAACTTCTTGTTTTCCTGACGAGATTTTTACACCGAAGGTGTTGGCCAGTTCCAGCCCAGGGTTGAGCTTTGGCAAACCCTGGGATCAAGCGCGTAACGGCCGAGGGTACCCCGACACATCGGGGTTTGCCGCGTTAGCAAACCCCCGACACGTCGGGGTTTGATGAGATACCGGAACTTCCTTGTCCCAGGGTTGCCAAAGCTCAACCCTGGGCTGGAATTTGCGAACACCTTCGGTG
>Ga0209215_1000080_pt1 | contig 61252 bp, 32 predicted proteins | sample TexAe_OM2H0_M2_FD_187938 | JGI IMG/M metagenome (GOLD analysis project Ga0209215, IMG submission 187938) | Forest soil microbial communities from Davy Crockett National Forest, Groveton, Texas, USA - Texas A ecozone_OM2H0_M2 (SPAdes) (version 2) | ecosystem: Environmental > Terrestrial > Soil >... | reverse complement strand
CGGGGCTTCGCCGCCGCCACATCCGGCGGCTACGCCGTCACCACTTTTGAGGCAAAGCCTCTCAACGTCCCAACAGCCCTCAATACACGGGCCCAACCTAAACTGAAACGGTTGCTTCGACATTCGGGTTATCCTTTCGGTCCATCGAAGCAATGCCGAACGAGTTGCGTTGATACGTATCACATCGGCGCGCATTCTCGCATGTCTCTTTCTTCTCGGTCTACGGTGTCGGGCGCTCGAAGAGCAGTGCGTCCGCCGATTGCGCAGATTACTATTTGAACTGGAATCGGAGTAAATCAGTGGACGACGTCGTTTCAAGGTGACTGATTGTCTAACCTGTCCTAGAATAAGCGCTCAACCCAGGGTGTCCTTTATCTGTTATTGAAATACGTGGTTCTAAAGCTCTCTTAGCACATCATTTGTACCGGTTGCCCAGACCGGAGCTTACGCCAAAGCCCAGCTTTCTAGTTTGGTAGTCACTCTGACTCATTAAATTCGACTTGTACAGATTTCGTTCTCTAACCACGGCCAACTTGGCCGAGTGAGAGCTAATTGCCCACTTCGTTGAAACAACTGGCCTAACCCAATTTCTGCCCAAGGTTACTGTTGTCCATTGAGTTAATGACGAATCTGGTGTTCGCATTCTGCGCATGACGTTGCGCAGTGAAGATAAGAGAATGAGTCAATCTCTTTCCCCCAATTCACTGATTTCCCATTACCGCATCATCTCGAAACTTGGTGCCGGCGGAATGGGTGAGGTGTATCTCGCGCAGAATACGAAACTTGGAACGCTTCATTCGTGAAGCAAAATCGGCCGCTGCCCTACGCGATGGTGATAATGATTGGACAGCGTGGTTGAAGTCGCCTCAGGCTGAAGCCTGGTCAGAAGGAGAAAATAGATGACCAAACCTTCTCGACGTGAGTTACTCGCAGGACTCACCGCGGGGGCATTTCTGTTGAGCGGAGAGACCCTTGCGTGGTCAGACAACTTTGATTCAACGTCGCGCGTAGCTGTCGATTCGGAATACATGTTCGAGCCGGGCCTGAACTACTTGAACACCGCCGCACTTGGCCCCACACCTAGAACCGTTCTCCATCAAGTCTTGAAGGCATGGTACGAGTTGGAGCTGGATCCGGTAATGATGGCGTATGGTGACGGTGCCGTTCATGTAGCAACTGATCGTGCACGTGAACAGTTAGCGGCTTTAATCGGCTGCACCGCTGACGAACTGCTCATCACCCGGAGCGCGACCGACGCGATGAACAGCATTGCCCTGGGCATCAATCTGGAACGCGGTGATCGTGTTTTGACCACTGACGTCGAACACGAAGGTGGCAGCGTTGGCTGGAGCTATTTGAAGCGACGGCGCGAGGTTAACATTGACGTGGTTTCGATAGCTCCCGGCGATTTTGACACCAGGATGATCATTAGCCGATTTGAAAGGGCGATTACAGACAGGACTAAGGTTATCAGCGTAAGCCACGTGATTACTTCAACTGGTCTCCGAATGCCGATTGCTGAGATCGTGGCTTTAGCAAAGAATCGCAACATACTGTGTGTCGTTGACGGTGCCCAGGCAGTGGGGGGCATAGAGGTCGATGTCAGAAAGTTGGGATGCCATGCTTACGTGGGTACCGGTCACAAATGGCTGATGGGTCCAAAAGGAACGGGCTTTGTATACATCAGCAAAGACGCGAGTTCCTTGATCCAACCGGTCCAGCGTGAGGGAGGTCCTCGTTTCGTTGGGCCCGCGACCGGTGTCGGCAGTCTGCCCTTGGTGGTTGGTCTAGGGGCTGCCGTCGAAGCGATGCGAAAACGAGGCATAGCAACGGTTGAGAAACGCGTTATCGAACTCCGTGACCGGACATATGCGGGCCTCACCAAAATCTCAAAGCTTCAAGTCGTCAGTCCGCCGCCCGGGCCGCTCACCACGGCACTCGTTGCGTTTAAGCTTCCAGACTCTGTTAACAGCAGGGCGTTCCGCGATGTTTTGCTGAAAAAGTACAGCATAGTGATTAAGGTCGCTGAGAAGAGGTGGTTTAACGGAAATCGCATTTCGCCTCATATATTCAATACCGAGAGAGATATCGACGCCGCATTACAGGCGATTCGTGCTGAGCTTGGATCTTAGTGAATAACGAATTATCAGGCGGCACTAGCCTCTCGCACTTCCGCATCGTCTCAAAACTCGGTGCTGGTGGAATGGGTGAGGTGTATCTGGCCCAGGACACCAAACTCGATCGGAAAGTAGCGATCAAATTCCTGCACGAAGAATTCAGTAAGGATACCGACAAGCTCAATCGGTTTATTCAGGAAGCAAAAGCAGCGTCTGCACTCAATCACCCAAACATTCTGACCGTGTATGAGATCGGTGAAGTTGACGGCAAAAACTATATTGCTACGGAGTGGATCGACGGCCAGACCCTGCGCGGTCATCTTTCGCGCAAAGACCCGCTGCCGCTAAATACGATTCTGAAGATCGGAGTGCAAGTTGCCGAAGCACTTTCCGCAGCCCATCAGGCAGGCATTATTCATCGCGACATCAAGCCGGAAAACATAATGCTCCGCGCTGATGGTTACGCGAAGGTGTTGGATTTTGGCCTCGCTAAACTGAGTGAACACTCGTCATCAGGCTTCGCGGATAAGGAAGCAGAGACTCAGGTTCCCATTAACACCAGCACCGGCGTAATCATGGGTACATTCATTTATATGTCGCCGGAACAAGCGCGTGGGCTTCCGCTTGATGCACGCACTGACATTTTTAGTTTTGGGCTATTGATTTACGAGTTAGTGACAGACCGACGCCCGTTTGACGGTTTGAGCCAACACGACAACCTTGCGGCGCTGCTTGGTGATCAAGCGCCTCCCCCCTTGGCCCGTTACTCGCGTGAAGCTACCGGTGAGTTGGAACGAATCGTAGCGAAGGCGTTGCGAAAGGACCGCGATGAACGCTACCAAACAGTCAAAGACTTATTACTCGATCTGAAGGCTCTGCAACAGGATCTTGAATTCGAGAAGAAGCTTGAACGTTCAACCTCAAAGCACCTGTCAATTGAACGCGCGGTCTCCGCGGAAGCGCCTCCCACTGGGCAAGGCAAAGCACATAGGTTAGGTCCGTTCATTCATAGCCCCACGAGTCTTGCCATCTTTTTATTGATAGTTGTTGGCATCGCGATCACTTTCACATGGCGCCTGGCGAAGCGCACTCCGAGTCAACCGCAAATCAAATCGCTCGCAGTTCTTCCACTCAAATCGCTTGACGCAGGCGAGAACTCTCTGGGTCTGGGGATTGCCGATGCTGTCATCCGCAGAATCAGCCAGACCGGAGCACTTACCGTGCGGCCGACAAGCGCCGTGCGCCGTTATCTCAGCGAAGAAACGGACGCCCTCACCGCCGCCCGGCAGCTAAACGCTGATGCAGTACTCGAAGGTAGCGTACAGCGCGCTGATGACCGGCTACGTGTCAGCGTTAATCTGCTGAGAGTTGCTGATGGGGTGTCATTGTGGGCTGATAGATTTGATATGCGGATGACCGATATCTTTACTATTCAGGATACGGTAGCTCAACAGGTTGCTTCGCGCTTGCGGCTGCAACTCGACTCATCGCAGCAAGCGCGTCTTAAGGAGCAGTACACTTCAAATCCGACTGCTTATGAATTGTATGTGAAGGGGGTCTATAGCTTTGACCAGCGGCTTTCTGATGGCAAAACGTTAGTACCCGCCGCTATTGAGTTCTTCAAAAAGGCGGTTGAAGCTGATCCGAACTTTGCGCTGGCCCATGCACAACTGGCCTACGCCAACGCAACGATGGCGGTCTTCGTAAAACCGACTGAGCCAAAGTGGGTAGAGCAGGCGAAGGAAGAGATCAATCTCGCTCAAATTCTCGATCCACAGCTTGCCGAAACGCACCTTGCGCGTTTTCAACTTCTGTTTAGTGAACATGCAGGTTATCAGGGCGAAGCGGCCGTTCGAGAGCTACTCTTGGCAGTGCAACTTAATCCAAGCGTTGGTCACGTCGAATTGGCTTTCGTTTATTCACACCTGGGTTTAGAAGACCTCGCCGCTATTGAGTTACAGCGCGCGCTCGATATTGATCCGACGAGCAGATTCGTTAAGACGATGGTTCTAGTCAACGATCAGCTGGGTGGCAGATATGATGATTGGCTCGGCGCCCAACAGAAGCTGTTTCCCAACGAGCCGTTGTCGGCATGGTATCTATTGGGTAAGGGTCATTTGGAAGAAGCACAAAAAGAGATTGAAGAGGGTTTAGTTAATGGGCCGAACGTTACTGAGGGAGCCATCAACCTGCTGCCCAAAAAGGCAATCCTGTTTGCGCTAAAGGGAGACTTTCGCTCGGCGAAAGATTTGATTCCTAACATCCTCAGCCAACATCCGACAAAGGACCCTTTGTATCATCACGCTGTTTACGACATAGCCTGTGTGTACGCGTTGGAGGGTAAGAGCGCCGAATCGGTGAAATGGTTAAAGGAAGCGGCTGACAACGGTCTTCAAGCCAAAGCTCTAGAGCGTGACGCATACTTGAACCGTATCAGACAAACACCGGAGTTTATGAGGTTTATGGAGGAGATAAAGGTTCGGTGGGATCGGTACCAGCAAGAGTTCGGTGAGGGACTCATACGATGAATGCGAAACAGTGTGCTGACAGAAATGCGCTGGCACCTTCAGTTTGAATCACTCCGCGACGACCCACGATTCAAGATCTGCTGAAACGAATGGGCCTGCCGGAGTAAATCAAACTCGTGCATTCGGATCAGCGCAGATTTCACAGCGCAGCACAGCCGCAAACCAAAACGGCGAAAGGTTGCGAAACGATAGTCGGATTCGTTCCTCACTCCGGAGGAGTGAAATGTTTATAGCTCAAGCTGGAAGTGTGACGCGCTCCTTTAGGAGTGCCATTCAGGTTGGTACATGTCACTCCTACGGAGCGAAAAACAGTGGGTTTTGCGCAGTACTATAAACATGCCACTCCTCCGGAGTGAAGAGACTCTAAAGCAGCCAGAATCTTGTCAAGAAAACAAGAGTTGCCTATTTGTTTCACACATTACGCGGATTAGCCTGAACGATGAAAACTTAATCGGTGTAATCGGTGGATAAGTTCTCCAGTGACCCTTCCGTACTAGTTTTTACGTTGAGACAAGTAGAGGGTCTGGCCCAGCAAAGTAGAGTTGATGGATAGACAACTCACAGCCAACTCCATTCTGTCACACTACCGCATCGTCTCGAAGATCGGCGAGGGCGGCATGGGCGAGGTGTACCTGGCGCAGGACTCGAAACTAGATCGCAAAATTGCGCTTAAGGTGCTACCTGCCGATGTTGCGTCGAATCGGGATCGCATGGATCGCTTCGCCAGAGAAGCAAAATCTGCGGCCGCACTCAATCATCCGAACATCGCCCATATTTACGAGATTGGTGAAAGCGATGGCGTGCACTACATCGCGATGGAGTTTATCGATGGCGTCACACTGCGCGAGAAGATTCACCGTGAACGCGCCGAACTAAAAAAGTTGGTGCGTTACCTGCAACATGCAGCAGAGGGGTTGGCGAAGGCTCATGCCACGGGCATCGTCCATCGCGATCTAAAGCCCGACAACATCATGATTACTCGCGAGGGCCACGCGAAGATTCTTGATTTTGGTCTCGCAAAACTGATTGAGCCGCAAGCGCTACCAGGTAATGATTCAAGCGAAGTCGCAACGGCAGTGATGCCGCAGCATTCAATGCCCGGCACCGTTATGGGAACGGTCGGCTACATGTCACCAGAACAGGCGCAGGGAAAGACCAAAGAGATCGATCAGCGTTCGGACATTTTTTCGTTTGGTTGCATCTTGTTCGAGGCAGCAACCGGAAAAAAGCCATTCGAAGGAGACTCAGTTCTCAAGTCGTTGCACATGGTCGTCTACGAACAGGCGCCATCGATTGCCGACATCAATCCCGCAGCGCCTGCGGAATTACAACGCATTGTCCGTCGTTGTTTAGAGAAGGATCCCGACGACCGGTACCAAGGAATTAAAGAAGTCGCGATCGAACTAAAGCATCTGCGTCGCGAATTGGAAGCCAGCCCAGACTTCGACACGACCGTACCGCCACTCGCAACCGGTGAGAGTGCCCTTAGCACCAGCAGCGGTTCAACGACTGGCGCTACAGCCACGGTGTCTTCACCTGCCCCTTCAGCGGTATCAAGCGCCGAATACGTCGCGCAGAGTGTGAAACGAAACAAAGTTGCCGTTTCGATTGTGCTGCTGGCTCTAATTGTGGCAGGCGCAGCATTCGTCTATCTGAGATCAGGTAAGACTAACACTGCGATTGATTCCATCGCCGTTCTACCTTTCGAGAACAGGAGTAACGCGGCTGATACGGACTACCTTTCCGATGGTCTCACGGAATCGCTGATCTATCGTTTGTCGCAACTCCCAAATCTGAAAGTTAGCCCAACCAGTTCGGTGATGCATTACAAAGGCAAAGGCGCGGATCTCAAAACTGTCGCCGGTGAACTTGGTGTTAGAAGTGTTATGACCGGACGTGTGGCACAACGCGGCGATAATCTCACTATCAGTGTCGAATTGGTTGACGTGACTAACAATAAGTCGCTCTGGGGCGAGCAGTACGAAAGGAAGATGTCGGATCTGTTGACCACACAGCGCGAAATCGCAGCGGCCATTACTCAAAAACTGCAATTGAAGCTCTCTGGTAGTGAAACAGGCCTGACAAAAAAGTACACCGACAACAACGAAGCCTACCAGCTTTACTTGAAGGGACGGTTCTACTGGAACAAGCGCGACGAGCAGAATCTCAAGAAGGCGATTGAACAATTCAAGGCGGCAGTGGAAAAAGACCCGAACTTCGCGCTCGCCTTTGTCGGTCTTGCTGATAGTTATGTGTTGCTGCCTTTTTACAGCAACGCAACCGCCAGCGATGTAACACCGCAAGCCAAAGCGTACGCTGAGCGTGCGCTTGAAATTGACGACTCACTTGGTGAAGCGCATGCATCACTCGGCTATGTCAATAGACTTTTATGGAATTTGCCTGAGGCGGAAAAAGACCTCAAGCGAGCCATCGAGTTAAATCCAAACTATGCCACGGCGCACAAGTACTACGGCAATTGTTTAGCAGAAGTTGGACGTTTCGATGAAGCACTTGCTGAATATAAGCGGGCGCAGGAACTAGAGCCGTTATCACTGATCATTAGCGCAAACCTGGCAGAAGTCTATTTAACAACGGGCGATCTCAAGACTGCTGTTGAGCAATGTCAACGGGCCATCGATCTCGATCCGAATTGGTACTACATTCGACACCTCCTGAGTCTTGTCTATCTCAAACAAGGACGGAACGCCGAGGCTGTGGCGGAGGTAGAAAAGAGCGTTGAGCTTTCAAAACGTCAAAGTGCTCCGCTCGGAGTGCTTGGTTATGTTTACGCCATGGTTGGCAAGCGAAGCGAGGCGGCGGCATTGATCGAGGAATTGAAGCAAAGATACGCCGAGGGGCGGGCAAATGGTTACGACATCACAAGAGTTTATCTCGGGCTCGATGACCGGAACCAAGCTTTCGTGTGGTTGGAAAAAGACTTCCAAACACGTAATGCGACGATGCCCGGTTTTTTGTATAGCCCACCGCTCGACTCTCTGCGCGGTGACGCGAGGTTCAAAGATCTAGCCAACCGCATAGGTTTACCCGAATTGAAATGAGATCGATCTTCGATGCTGCGTGTGATTACCATCGATATTTTGCGTAACCACGACAACGTGTAGAGGCTCTGCAAAAGTCCATTGGAGCCTATAGAAACCGCTCGAAGCGTCTTTTGTTTTTTTAGACTCCGGAGGAGTCGAATGTTTATAGCTCGACGCGACCCATCCCCCTTGCTCGGTTCGGAAGAGCGGCCTTTGTCCGGTCTTACTCGAGATTGTCGCGCCGCTCTTCCGAACCGAGCCGGAGGAGATGTGAGATAGACCGCTATAAACATGCAACTCCTCTGGAGTTAAGGCGGTGCCTTTGTTGTTTGGCGGTGGAATTTTGCGGTGGGTTTTTGAGCATGTGGGACAACTAAAACTAATGGCCCAATACCGAAACTTCCCAGAAGTGCTAACACAAGGGAGCTCACATGTCTGAGACCTTTGATTTTGTTGTCGTCGGTGGCGGATCAGCCGGAGCCGTCATAGCGGCTCGACTTTCCGAAGACGCTGCCTGTCGTGTTGCATTAATCGAAGCGGGTGAGCGGCCACCTGACGTGGAGTTGATGCCAGTAGCGTGCGCGGCCATGCAAATGAATCCAGCCACCGATTGGATGTACACGGCTGATCCGGGAAACGCTGGTCTAGGTCTGAGGGGACGAAGAGTTCCCGTGCCACGAGGCAAGATGCTTGGCGGATCTTCCGGCTTGAACTACATGGCGTACGTCAGAGGTCATCCCGCCGACTTTGACTCGTGGGCGGAGGCTGGTGCTAGCGGGTGGAGCTACGCTGAAGTATTGCCGTACTTCCGGAAAAGTGAGTGTCTTACTCCGTGCGATGAAATCGTGATCGATGAACCAGCTCACAACAATGCTGGTCCACTGGCAGTGTCAATACGCTCGCCGATACTTGACGGAGCTCGCGAATTCGTCCAGGCAGCTGAGGCCGCTGGAATTCCGCGTGGTGACTATAACGGACGCAACCGCGGTGGTGCAGCGGGTGTAAGTTCATTGGTACAAACAAACACGCGCCAAGGCAAACGATCGAGTACTTACCGCGCGTTTCTGGAGGGCCACACCGAACACCGGTCTAACCTCACGATCATTACCGGTGCACAGGTGACACGTGTGTTACTCGAAAACACTCAAGGAGAGTTCGAGGCCAAAGGCGTTGAGTATCGTAATGCTGCGGGTGAAATCGATACCGCAATGGCAAGCAAGGAGATAGTTTTGAGTTCCGGCAGTGTCGGTACGCCTCACTTGTTGCTGCTCTCTGGTATAGGCCCTCGACGCGAACTAGAGACCGTTGGCATTACGTGCTTAGTAGATTCGGAACATGTCGGCAAGCACTTGAAGGATCACATACAGGTGCCACTATTTTTTTCAGCGCCAGGCGTCGGCGTTTCAATGAGCTCGGTCGGCGTCTCCATGGGCCCAGCAGTGCTGCGGCATCCTAGTGGACCACTGCCCTCGGATCCAAACGAAGATGACAATCTTCCCGACCAACTTCGAGCCCTGAAGCAGGAAGCGGAACGTCAAGTTACTGAATGGGCCACGACGGGTTCCGGGTTGGCAGCGTCGTCGCTTTACGAAGCTGCAGCCTGGTTTTCAACTGGCCTTGGTGAGCAACATAGTCACGACGCGCAAATCGCATTCATTCCCTGTGGGTACAACTACGATTTGTGGCATGGTTGCCTGAACATCGATACGAGTTTGTATTTCGACGATGCTCACACGCGCTTAGCCCCAAACACAGAAAATATGATCGTGCTGGCGAATCCTGTGCTTCCGCGCAGCGAAGGCCAGATCGTTATCGAAAGCGCCGACCCCGACACCTATCCCGCGATTCGTATGAACTACTTCGACGATGAACATGACATGAAGGTGATGATCGCGGTGCTGCGCCGTGCCCTGGAGATTGTGTCGCATTGGCCGAACAACAAGATCGGATCGCTTCTGGTTCCTCCATTCCTGGCAGAGAAGCACGCGTTTCAGGAAGGTGCGACGCCAAGCGATGATCTTCTGCAGGATCTTGCATTACATTTTTCGATAACTGTTTATCACTTGACGAGTACTTGTCGCATTGGAAGTGTTGTCGACTCGCGACTCCGCGTGAGTGGAGTACGAAAACTACGCGTAGCGGACGCTAGCGTGATGCCCAACATTGTCAGCGGTAATACGAACGCTGCGGTGATCATGATTGGTGAGAAGGCAGCGGAGATGATTGCCTCGGACCACGATGTGAAAATTGCCGAGTTTGTTGGCAAGCGACTGGTCTAGGTTCGAGAAGGTAGAGAAACTGATAGACAGCGCCCTTTGCTCCGGAGGGAGCAGCTAACTTAAAAGACGATGCACAAAGAGCTGTCCCCCAATACTACCCTCTCTCACTATCGTATCGTCTCCAAACTCGGCGCGGGCGGGATGGGCGAGGTCTACCTGGCGCAGGACACATCGGAACTTGGCCGCATGGTGGCGCTCAAGATCCTTTCAGCTGAAGTTGCCGGCGACAAAGATCGCTTGCAGCGCTTTATCCAGGAGGCGCGCACCGTTTCCAATCTCAACCATCCAAACATTCTCACCGTTCATGAATTCGGCAAGGACGAGTCTACGTCCTTCATGGCTACTGAGTACGTTGATGGCGTAACTCTGCGGCAGCACGCTTCGAGCCGCAGGTTAAAGTTGATCGAGGTCATGGATGTAGCCATTCAGATCGTCGCTGCGCTGAATGCTTCTCATGAAGCTGGAGTTACTCACCGCGATCTCAAGCCTGAGAATGTAATGGTCCGTCGGGACCATATAGTCAAGGTGCTGGACTTTGGCCTTGCGAAACCATTGGCGCCTTCAACTGATAAACAGATCGACTCTGAAGCGGGCACGAAAGTGTTTGTGCAGACTGAACCCGGGCTCGTCATGGGAACAGTCAGTTACATGTCGCCGGAGCAATCGGTGGGGAAGGGAGTGGACCAACGCACCGATATCTGGAGTGTCGGAGTCGTGCTCTACGAAATGATTGCTGGAGTGGTGCCGTTCCAGGGTAAAGACATTCACCGGCAAATCATCGCAATCCAGGAAGCCGAGCCATTGCCGCTCTCTCAACAAGTTGAAGGTGTGCCGGAACGCCTGGAGGAGATCGTAGCCAAATGTCTAGCAAAAGAGAAAGATGAACGGTACCAGACTGCAAAAGACTTGCTTATCGATTTGCGGAATCTGCGACGCAAACTCGACGTGGATGCCGAGATTGAGCGCACAGTGGCCCCCAATCTACGAACTGCGAGTGGCAGTGCGTCGCAACCGAGCACTCAGCAAACGCAGTCTGACGCTGCCGCCACAATCGCAGCGCAGCCAACCACGACTTCAAGCGCTGAGTACCTCGTCACAGGAATCAGGCAACACAAACTAGGGTTTGGCCTTGCAGCTTTGGTGCTTGTGGCTGCTGTAATTGGCCTGGGCGCTTATCTGCGTAAGGATAAAAGTGAGGATGCAATCAAATCGATTGCGGTGATGCCGTTTGTGAATGAAAGCGGCAATCCGGATGTTGAATATCTTTCAGACGGAATGACGGAAACGCTCATCAGCAGTCTGTCGCAACTTCCGAATTTGTCTGTTAAAGCTCGGTCGTCTGTGTTCCGTTACAAAGGCAAAGAAACGAATGCACAAACGATTGGCAAGGAATTGAATGTGCAGACGATCTTGAACGGGCGAGTCATTCAACGTGGCGACCAATTAACTTTAACCGCGGAACTCGTCGATACTTCAACCGAAAATGTTCTCTGGAGTAAACAATACAATCGAAAGCAAGCCGACCTCGTAACACTTCAAAGCGAAATTGCGCGGGATGTTTCAAACAGACTCAAATCAAAGCTTTCAGGTGCAGAGGTAGCGAAAGTCGAAAAGAACTACACCGCTAACCCGGAAGCCTATCAGTTCTATTTGAAAGGAAAATTTTACTGGAACAAGCGAACGGGTGCAGCTCTCAAACAAGCGGTTGACTACTATCAGCAAGCAATCGAAAAGGATCCGAACTATGCTCTCGCATATTCAGGATTGGCTGAAACGTACGTCCTTTTTTCGAGTTACGATGTGGCGCCTGGATCCGACAGCATGCCTCAGGCAAAAGCGGCGGCTCAACGTGCATTAGCGATTGACGATTCGCTGGCAGAAGCACACACGGCGCTCGGATTTTATCTTGCCAATTATGAATGGGATCGAAATGGCTCAGAAAAGGAGTATCGCAGAGCTATCGAACTCAACCCGAATTACGCGACTGCGCATCATTGGTTTGGAGCTGATCTCTCGAATGTGAAACGATTTGACGAGAGTATTGCTGAGATGAAGCAGGCTGAAGAACTTGATCCGCTTTCGCCGATCATAGGTACGAATCTCGGCGACACGCTCGTCCTCGCCCGCAAATATGACGAAGCGATTGCACAATTCAAACGCGTTCTGATTCGCAATCCAAATTTTGAATATGGTCATTTGGCTTTGAGTCGCGCTTATGGCTCAAAGGGAATGTATGAGGAAGCCATTACCGAAGCCCGCAGGTCACTCGAGCTGAACTATGGTTCATCCACAAAAGGATATTTGGGACTCTGGCTTGTTAAATCGGGTAAGCGCGACGAAGCAGAAAAGCTGTTGAGCGAGTTAAAAGAGGAAGCGACCCGCGACTATGTTCAAGGGGATACCATTGCCCTTATTTACTTGGGCCTTGGTAATAAAGCTGAGGCCTTGAACTGGCTGGAAAAGCATATGGCGACCCATGCGGAGACTGCCAATGCGTATGGCGTTAGTCCACAGCTTGATGAACTACACGACGAGCCACGGTTCAAAGCAATGCTTAAGAAGATGAATCTGCCGGAATGAGTTTGGTTTGTTGGAGGTGAGTGTAGTGTGCGGAGAAGAATCAACGCGGCGACGCAGAGACACAGCCAGCGTCTCCGTGGAACCGGTTCCAATTCGTCGGTGTGTCATGTCTATAGTTGACGTTAATGTCCCTGCCCCGCCCACTCCGTCAGGAGTGCGATGTTTATAGATCATGAAAGAACTAAGATTATGCACTCCGTTAGCAGTGCGATGTCTATAGATCACGAAAGAACTAAGATTATGCACTCCGTTAGGAGTGCGATGTTTATAGATCACGAAAGAACTAAGATTACGCACTCCGTTAGGAGTGCGATGTTTGGCCGCAGCATAACCAACGCTCTCGCGCTCGTGATTCATAGACATCGCACTCCTAACGGAGTGCGGGAGCCTCTCTTCGTCGGCGGGGCTATAGACATCGCACTCCTAACGGAGTGCCCGCGCTGCTATTCGTCTCGGCTATAAACATTGCACTCCTGCCGGAGTGCGGAGCATCGACTGTGGTCCGTCTCCATGAATGTTGAATGTAAGTACGGTCGACACTCGCCGTGGAGACGCAGAGGTCGCACAGAGAAGATATGACATTCGAAGACTGAATCTGTGGATCCAAAGAAAGGAACTAACCACAATGGCACCCCCATCCAAATTAGCGCACGTTGTCTACCAGACAAGACGCTTCGATGAAATGATTTCGTGGTACCAAAAGGTGTTCGAAGCGAAGGTCCAATACCAGAACCCAGCCTTTGCCTTTCTCACCTACGATAACGAACATCATCGCTTCGCCTTTGCGAACATGACTGTGCTGCACCCTGATGGTACAGAGACAAATGCCACTTCCAAAATTGGCGTTAACCACGTCGGCTACACCTATGAAAATGTCGGCGTACTACTCTACACCTACGACCGTCTGAAACAGTCAGGCATCACACCTTACTGGCGCGTTCATCACGGCGTGACTCTGTCCATCTATTACCAGGATCCCGATGGCAATCGAATGGAGTTTCAAGTGGACTGCTGTGCGAATGCTGAAGAGGCGCACACCTTCATGCACAGCGACGTGTTTGCAGCGAATCCAGTTGGCGTTGAAGTTGATTTCGATTCATTGCTTGCACAATACCGAAACGGCGTGTCACCTGAGGCGCTTCTTGCTCAGCCTGCTGGCCCAGCATCACCGATACCAGTCAACCACGGAATGTGACGACAACCAGGCGTGAGAATCCGAAGTAGCCTTAACTTTCCGGAATAATGAATCTTCCGGAATGGTGACCTTCCCGGAATTGTTTTTACGTTGAAGATCTTGAGGAGTGAAGTGCCGAAACGGTCTCTCTGCTAAATCGGAAATCGGCAACTGAAAATCAACAATGTCTCTATCCCCCAACACGACGCTCGCAAACTATACGATCATCACTAAAATCGGCGCCGGAGGAATGGGCGAGGTCTATCGCGCTAGGGACTCGAGACTTGATCGTGATGTAGCGATCAAACTCCTGGCTGCTGAAGTCTCTAACGATTCGGATCGGCTGAAACGATTTGAGCAGGAGGCGCGAGCCACTTCGGCACTCAATCATCCAAACATCCTCACCGTTTACGACGTCGGCACACACGAGGGCTCACCTTATATCGTTGGTGAACTACTCGAAGGGGAGGAACTTCGTCAGCGTCTTGATGAAGGGCCGCTACCACTTCGTAAAACGATCGATTACGCACACCAGATCATTAGCGGACTGTCCGCCGCGCACGAAAAAGGCGTCGTGCATCGTGATCTGAAACCAGAAAATCTCTTTATCACCAAAGATGATCGGGTAAAGATTCTTGATTTTGGATTGGCGAAGCTACGTGCGGCGAAGCTTGAAGCCAGCAGTTCAGAGGATGCAACGCGGAGAGCGATCACGAATCCCGGTGTGGTAATGGGAACCGTTGGTTACATGTCGCCGGAACAGGTGCGTGGCCAAGCGACGGATTACCGGTCAGACATCTTTTCGTTTGGCGCAATCCTGCACGAGATGATTACCGGACGACGTGCATTTCGCCGTGAAACAATGGCAGAGACAATGTCCGCAATTCTCAAAGAAGAGCCGGACGATCTGATCGAATCCACTCCGACCATCAGCCCTTCGCTTGAGCGGATCGTCCGGCGGTGTCTGGAAAAGAAACCAGAACGACGATTTCAATCGACATCCGATCTTGGATTTGCTCTCGAAGCGCTGTCTGCCAGCAGTTCGTCAGGCGCTACTCGTACGCAAGCCGGATCGGTTGTGGACACAACTGCCTCGTGGAAACCGAGCGTGAGTCGAGATCGCTTGCGGTGGATCGCGTTCGTCGTCGCGGCATTGATGCTGGCGGTTGTCGCAACGTACGCATTGACACGATGGTTGCTGCAGGGCACCGCAGCCACCAATGGTGAGGTGGCGCATGTCAGTGTCGTGTTACCCGACGGAGACGAATTGGGCCTGACCAGTCAGTGGCCCATCGCGTTGTCTGATGATGGGACACGCATCGCCTACGCTGGGCTTCGTGATGGCAAGACTCTTCTCTTCGTGCGGAACCTAAACGAGCCCGCTTCCCGATTGCTCGATGGAACCGAGGGGTGCCAGAGTCCGTTCCTCTCGCCTGACGGGCAATGGATCGCGTTTTTTGCTGAGGGAAAGCTGCGCAAGATCGCGGTCGGCGGCGCCGCAATGCAAACACTCGCCGATGCGCCGTTTTCGCGTGGTGGCTCATGGGGTGCGGATGGCTACATCTATTTTGCGCCCACGAATATTGGCGGTATCTGGCGGGTGCCAGAAGGCGGCGGCACGGCGACCGAGGTCACTCGGAAGGATCCCGGCAACGACGAGATCAGTCATCGGTGGCCACACTTAGTCGCAGGGACCAATATGCTGCTATTCGGGGTGTGGACAGGACCAGGCAACGACGAACACAACGTTGCAGTCCAGGAGATCGGGGGCACGTCGCGACACATTCTGGTAAAAGGCGGTGACGCACCTCGCTACGTGTCGAAGCTCGGGATATTGCTCTACATACGTCTCGGTGAACTGTTCGCGGTGCCGTGGCGTCCGTCACAAACTGATCTGGGCCGCGCTGTACCGGTTGCGATGTCTGAACGCACGATCGGAACCGCTGTCGAAGGATCTGGTAACTACGCCGTCTCAGGCACTGGAACTCTGGTCTACCTCACCGGCGGCCGCACTCTCAATTCCGCACGACTTGTGTGGATCGATCGTTACAGCAAGGTGGAACCACTGTCCTTGCCGGAGCGCGATTACGAAAACGTGGCGATCTCGCCCGACGGTACACGGGCAATCGTCCAGATCAGAGGCGGCAAGACCGATCTTTGGTTATACGATCTCGTTCGCGGCACGCTGACGCCGCTCGGAGACAGCGCCGGTAGCAGCCAAGCCCCTCTGTGGACCGCTGACGGTGCCCGCATCATCTATCGCGGAACGAGACAGGGATTCCGCAACCTCTACTGGAGAATGGCCGACGGCTCAGGTGTTGATGAACGGCTCGCTACCAAGGCCGATTCGACTCAGACGCCGACGTCAGTATCACCAGACGGCCGCTGGCTCGCATTCAATGAGAACAGCGCGCTGGAACCAGCCGGTGTTGGCATCTGGGTGATGCAACTCGACGGTGATCGCACTGCGCATCACTTCTTCCAATCTCCGGCGGGCGAATCTGATGGTCAGTTTTCGCCCGACGGAAAATGGCTCGCGTACCAGGCCTCCGTTTCGTCACGCCAGGAGATCTACGTGTCGCCATTTCCCGGACCGGGGCCGAGACGGCAGGTCTCTACCGGTGGCGGTTCAGAGCCGCTCTGGTCCCGTGATGGCCGCGAATTATTGTTTCTGAATGGTTCCCAGCTGATGGGCGTCACAGTTACTCCCGGTGCCACATGGTCTGCGAGTCAGCCTTATCTTGTGCACGGAGGACGGTTTGTTAAAGGCATCAATGGGAACACAAGCTGGACCATGACCCGGGATGGGAAGCGCTTCCTACGTATCCAGTTGGTGGAACCGGAGCGGGCCATAACCCATATCGACATCGTGTTGAACTGGTTCTCGGAGTTGAAACAATCGATTGGCGTCAAGTAGTGCTTCGCTTCGCGAAATTACTTTCTGGTTCGCTTGGGCTGTGACACATTAAACGCTTTGCGAATTTGACACCTTGCATTGAGCTACTGAATGACTCTAACAGCCGGTACACAATTCGGACGATACGAAATTCGATCACCCCTCGGCATCGGCGGGATGGGTGAGGTTTACCGCGCCCGCGACAGTCGCTTGCAACGCGATGTTGCAATCAAGGTGCTACTCGATTCTTGTCTGCGCGATCCCGATCGCTTGGCGCGTTTCGAACGCGAGGCACAGGTACTGGCATCACTAAATCATCCAAACATCGCCAGTATTTACGGTCTTGAAGAAACGAATGGACAGACTAATCAGGTTGGTCTGGTGATGGAGCTGGTGGCTGGACCAACACTTGCTGAGCGGCTCCGCACAGGTCCCATTCCTTTCGACGAAGCACTGCCGATTGCCAAACAAATAATTGATGCGCTCGAAGTCGCGCACGAACGAAACATCATTCATCGCGATCTGAAGCCGGCAAATGTGAAAGTCAACGAAGAGGGCGTGGTCAAAGTCCTGGACTTTGGGCTGGCGAAGGTGTTTGTTACTGACACATCCAACCCGGATCTCTCGCACTCACCCACGCTGCTAAAAAACACAGAGGCTGGAGTCATCCTTGGCACAGCTGCCTACATGAGCCCTGAGCAGGCCAAGGGCAAGGTTGTAGACAAGCGTTCAGATATCTGGGCGTTTGGTTGTGTCCTCTTTGAGATGCTTTCAGGAAAGCAGCCATTTGCTGGTGAGACGTTAACGGACACACTCGCCTCCGTCGTTCGCGGTGAACCAGATTGGAACCAACTACCAGCATCGACGCCAGTTTCAGTGAAGCGTTTGATCCAGCGATGTTTGGAAAAGGACGCGAAGCGGCGGCTTAGAGATATTGGCGACGCGCGGTTCGAATTGGAGCAGCCCACAACAAACGAAACTCAAGCGGTCGTTGTAGTAAGTCAAAAAACTCCTCGACGCTGGACATCGTCGATCGTCGTCGCAGCGCTTGTTGGTCTTGCCGCACTGGCTGGCGCTTTCGTAATGAAATGGTCTGCGCCTGGAACAACGCGTCAAAACGTCATTCGCACTGAACTCGAATTGCCGAGCGATCAATTGCCAAGTGGTGATGCACGCGCGCGAGTTGTCTTCTCGCCTGATGGCACAAAACTCATTTATGTCGCTAAGCAGAGATTGTATCTAAGGCCGCTTAACACACTTGAATCTGTCCCCATCACAGGAACAGAGGGCGGCAATAATCCGTTTTTCTCGCCTGACGGAAAGTGGGTTGGTTTCTGGTCGAACGGACAGCTCAAGAAAGTACCAGTGACCGGCGGAGACCCGATACCACTTTGCACTACTGAGGCGATTGGAGCGAGTTGGGGACCAGACGACACCATTCTGATTGGTGCGATTTATGGTGGGATCCGCCGCGTGTCTGCAAATGGCGGAACACCGGAGACATTGGTCCAGGCAAAGCCTTTACTCTCGTATCACTATCCACAGTTTCTTCCAGACGGTAAGTCGTTTCTCTACGATCGAGGGGTGCCGGGCAGTTTTTCGAAGAATCAACTGGTAATGCGGTCGATTGATAAAGACGACGAAACGATCGTTCTGGAAGGCACCTACAATTTTACGTACTTGAAGCCCGGCATCATTGTTTACACGGTTGGATCCAATACGCGAAGCGTCGAACTGCAAGCGATCGCGTTCGATCCGGATGCGCGAAAAGTCATCGGCAGCCCAGTGTCTGTGGCGAAGAATGTTGCCGTGACTACCGCGGGAAGCGGGGCGCAGTTTGCACTATCGGAGGACGGCACTCTCGCTTATTTGCCTGGTAATCCTGAAGGTTCTCAATCGCGACTCGCCAGAGTTCAGCAGACCGGGCAAGTTGAAGTCTTAGCGTCAGAGCCGAAGCTCTATTCAGATCCGCGCGTTTCGTCTGATGGCCGCTTCGTTGTCGCGCATTTGCAAGGTGATGATAACGACATCTGGGTTGCAAGTGTCGAACGGGGTACCTTGACTCGTATCTCATTCAGTTCGGGTGAGGACGAGACGCCTGTCTGGTCACCAGACGGTCGAATGGTTGCCTGGTCGGGCTCTCGCTCAGATCTTGTGCGCGGAATATTTCGGCGGTTGGCTGATGGTGGGGGCAGCGAAGAATTAGTATACAGCCTCAACTTACATACGCACGTGCGCGACTGGACTCCTGACGGCAAAGCACTAATTTTCGAAATGACAGACCCGAAAACCAACAACGATATTTGGCGACTTGATCTTGAAGGAACGCCGAAAGCAGTACCCGTCGTACAAACTCCTTTCAATGAACACAACTCGCGCATCTCTCACGATGGACATTGGATCGCCTATTCGTCAAATGAATCAGGCCGTGACGAGATCTACGTCCAGGCTTATCCGGAAGGCGGATCCCGATTGACGGTGACGACAAACGGTGGAGACCAGCCTGTGTGGTCGCATGATAGTCGCACGATATTCTTTCGCTCAAACAATTCACTAAATGCAATCAATTTTGTGGCTGGTCCGCAACCGAGTGTAAGCAATGTTCGCACTCTATTCGCGGATCGTTTTGACAATCCACAGGCGGGCAATCATACGGGTTATGATGTCTTTCCAGATGGAAGATTGCTCATGCTCCAGTCTTTAACTAATCAGGCCGGTGAGCGAACCAGGATCATCATGGTTTTCAACTGGCTCGAGGAGGTGAAACACCAACTGGGTCGGTAAGAGAGTCATTATTAACTGTGCCTCCAATTGACGCCCGGGAAAGAATTTCACCTAAGCTTCTTAGTTGTGCGAGGATTCCGGTACTAGATCAAGCCCAAAACAAATTGAGCGAAACTAAATCCCTCAACACGACGCTCGCACTCCAGCAAGATGTAGTTCGAAGCACAAATACCGCCTGCGCCTTCGCCGAATCATTTGTCTTAGGCTTAACCATAAATATTTCACTCCGCTTGAGTGAAAACCTCTTCGCTCCAGTTGAATGAATAGAGAACTCCAAGCCAACGCGACACTCGCACACTACCGCATCATCAGAAAGATCGGCGCTGGCGGGATGGGTGAGGTCTATCTTGCTGAAGATACAAAACTCGATCGCCAAGTGGCCCTCAAGATCCTGCCGCAGGAATTTGCCGAGGACAGCGATCGAATGAATCGTTTTGTCCGCGAAGCAAAGTCCGCCTCCGCGCTCAACCAACCCAACATCATCACGATTCACGAAATCGGCGAGGTAGAAGGAACTCATTTCATCGCTTCCGAATACATCCAGGGCGAAACACTGCATACGCGACTCAAAGAGAGCCCACTGGATTTGAAGGCCACGCTTGATGTAGCGATTCAAGTCGCGTCAGCACTCAACTCAGCACACAAGGCAGGAATCATTCATCGCGATATCAAACCGGAAAACGTGATGATTCGTCCCGATGGCGTCGTGAAGATCCTTGATTTTGGAATCGCCAAGTTGTCGGCAAAGAAAGCGGCAGCGACGGATGAAGAGGCGGCGACCGCACTCAAACAACAAGGAACAAGTCCTGGGGTGATTATCGGCACTGCCAATTACATGTCACCCGAACAAGCTCGCGGCAAAGAGGTCAGTGCGCAGAGCGACATCTTCAGTTTCGGAATTGTCTTGTATGAAATGGTCACGGGCCAACGGGCGTTTTCAGGTGAGAACGCCCTCGATGTGATCGGCGCGATACTTCACAAAGAGCCCACTCAACTGAACCAACTCTCACCCGAACTCCCACACGAGATTGAGCGCATTATCAACAAGACACTGCGTAAAGATCCCGATGCGCGTTATCAAACAGCGGGTGATCTGTTAACCGATTTGAAAGATGCTAAGCAGGAGTTAGAGTTTCAAGATAAGTTAGAACGCACAGTTGCGCCGCAGAGTGAAAGACCAAAAACGGAAACGATCATCCCAACAGCGACCGATGGTCAGCGCCCACCGACATCGAGCGCTGAGTTCATCACTCAAGAAGTCAAGAAACACAAACTCGGTCTCATGCTCGGTGCGCTGATTGTGCTTGCGATGCTCGGAACCGCCGTTTGGTATTTCTACCCTCGAGCAGCAGCCGGTAACGTTCCGATCAGTTCTATTGCAGTGCTGCCGTTTCAGAACAAAAGCGCGGACGCAGACAGCGAATATCTTTCAGACGGATTGGCAGAATCGCTTATCTATCGTCTCTCACAATTGCCTAATCTGAAGGTCAGCCCGACAGGCGCCGTGATGCGCTACAAGGGCAAAGAAGTCGACGCGGAGCGAATAGCGGCTGAACTCGGCGTTCAAGCAGTCATGTCAGGCCGAATGACCCAGCGCGGACAGAACCTCAGCATTAGCGTCGAACTCATCGACGCAGCCAACAACAAAATCATCTGGGGTGAACAGTATGAGAGGAAGATGTCGGATCTGCTTGCTACTCAGCGTGAGATCGCGACTACGATTGCGGAAAAGCTTCAGCTAAAGCTATCGGGCGAAGGTTCCAAAGGTATAACAAAGCGATACACCGAAAGTAACGAAGCCTATCAGCTCTATTTAAGAGGACGTTTCTTGTGGAACAAGAGGACATCCGACTCCCTAAAACAGTCAGTGGAATTCTACAACCAGGCAATCGGCAAGGATCCAACCTTCGCGCTCGCCTATTCAGGACTTGCCGAGGCCTACGTTCTGTTTCCCAACTACGATGTTGCCACAGCAAAGGCCGCCATGCCTCAGGCAAGAGCCGCCGCAATGCGTGCATTGGAACTCGATGACTCGTTGGCTGAGGCGCACACTGCTCTCGGTTGGTATCTAGGCTCGTTTGAATATGACTGGGCTGGTAGTGAAAGAGAATTTCGTCGGGCGATTGAGCTCAATCCGAAATACGCGACCGCGCATCAGTGGCTTGCCCAACTCCTTGCCCAAACCAAGAGGTTTGACGAGGGCCAGGCCGAAACAAAATTGGCTCTCGAATGCGATCCTTTGTCACCAGTAATAAGCTTCAACATTGGTTGGCAGCTTGTTCTTGCCCGCCGTTATGATGATGCACTTAGGGAATTCGACCATACGGCCTCGGTCTACCCTGACTTTCCACTCGCGATCAGCGGTTACTGCTGGGCATACTACGCAAAGGGAGATCTCGATCATGCGATTCCTGCCTGCCGGAAGACACGCGAGTTAATACCGAATGCGTACAACACCGGCTACCTTAGCCTCGTGTTAGGTCGGGCTGGACAGCGCGAAGAAGCCAGGAAGCTGCTTGCTGAGTTAAAGAATCAATCCTTGCGCCGCGAGATACCAAGCATGGCTTACGCCTTCGCTTACATGGGGCTGGATCAGAAAGAAGAGGCCATGGCCATGCTCCAAAAGGAAGTCGAGGAGCATGGCTATTGGTCCAGTTCATTTGCTACGCAGCCTGAGCTTGATGAATTTCGTAGCGACCCTCGATTTAAGGAGCTGCTTCGGCGGATGAATCTACCCCAATAAAGAATGAAACGTTGCCCCCAATGTAATCGACTGGAGTCCGACGATACGCTCGGTTTCTGCCGGGTTGATGGAACTCCGCTTCTCACTGATACCTCTAACACTGATCTTGACGCAGGCACGATAAGGCTCGGCTCTGGTCCGGTTAGTGGTGAAGTGAAAACCAGCCGGCTCACAGATGCAAACACAAATGCTTCGAAGGTAAGAGGCACAGGCCCCACGACCGTTTTGGTTGAGCGACCTGAGACGGACCGAACGCAGCCGTTGAGAAAGAAGAGACGATGGCTCCTAATTGGGCCGGTGGTCGCGGTTCTACTCATTGCTGCCGCTGGATACGCTTATTACATTACACGCAAAAGCAACGGTGCCATTAGTTCAATCGCTGTCATGCCGTTCGTCAACGCCAGTGGCAATGCTGATGTTGAATATCTATCCGACGGAATGACTGAGACGCTCATCAGCAGCCTATCGCAATTGCAGAATCTGAATGTCAAACCTCGCTCCTCAGTCTTTCGCTACAAAGGCAAGGAAACAAATCCCAGGACGATCGGAAATGAGTTAAATGTTCAGGCGATCTTGAATGGACGTTTTACTCAGCGCGGACAAGACTTATCACTATTTGTCGAGTTGATTGAGGTTGGCCTGGATAAAGTCGTCTGGAGTCAACAGTACAATCGCAAGCAGACTGACCTCGTTACACTCCAGACCGATATCGCACGTGACGTTTCCAACCGGCTCACCTCAAAACTTTCAGGTGCAGATGAAGCCAAAGTAACCAAGACCTACACGAATAACGCGGACGCTTATCAACTCTATCTGAGGGGCAAATACTATCAGTCAAAATATAACGAGGACAGCTATCGGAAAGCCATCGACCATTACCAGCAAGCCATCGATCTCGATCCGAATTATGCTTTGGCCTATCTCGGAATAGCCGAGGTATACAACAACGCGTCGGATTGGTACATGGCCCCGACTGTCGCCATGCCAAAGGCAAAAGCAGCTGTCTTAAAAGCCATCGAACTCGATAATACACTCGCTCAAGCTCATCATGAGTTGGGAATTCTTATATTTTGGTATGACTGGGATTGGGCAGCTGCTGAAAGAGAAATGAAGCGAGCCATCGAGCTTGATCCCAACTACACAATGTACGGCTTGTACCTGGCCGCGATGGGAAAGCATGAAGAAGCCATTCGCGCGCAGGAAATGACTAACCGACGTTCGCCGCTTGATCTTCAACTTGGTATGGATCTGTCCGGAATATACCTGGCTGCGGGTCGAGTAGAGCAGTCAATCGAGCAATCTCGAAAAACGATAGAACTCGATCCGAATTACTGGGGAGGCTACCAGGAACTAGGTTTGGCCCTGCTACGAAGCAAACATTTTCCCGAAGCGATCGCAGCGATGGAGAAGTCTCGTTTGTTAGACAACAATCCGTCAGTCTCCGGCTATCTTGGTTTTGCTTATGCAGCAGCAGGTAAAAAAGCGGATGCACAAAAAGTCTTGGATGATTTGAAGGAGCAATCAAAGAGGCAATACGTGCCGGCGTACAGCATCGCCATCATCTATGCCGGACTTAACGACAAGGACCAGGCATTCGAGTGGCTTAACAAAGCATTTGACGATCGTTCCTTTTACATTGCGCTACTAAATTTCGAAAGCACACTGGATAATTTGCGACCCGACCCACGGTTTAAGGAATTGTTGAGACGCGCTCACTTGCCGGTGTCATGAGGTCATCAGTGCCACAAAAAAGAGAGGGCCAATGTCCGATATGCGTTAGAGGCTCTTGCAAAAGGCGCTATAAACTGGCCTGAAGTCTCTTTCCTTAGTTGTAATGCTGGACTCCGTAGGAGTCGAATGTTTATAGCTCGACGCTACCTATTACTCCGGCTCTGTTCGGAAGAGCGGCATACGTTCGGTACTGGTTGGGATCGCCGCGCCGCTCTTCCGAACAGAGCCGGAGGAGGTGAGAACTGGATGGCTATAAACATGCAACCCCTCCCGAGTTAAAACATCGCGTTTGTCTCTTTGTGGTCGGACTTTTGCTAGACAGGCTCTAGCTTGTCGGTGTGGTTCAAAGGATTAACTGGGTAATAGGACGATAACACCAGGCAAAACGACGCTGTTCCAATCTTATCGAAGCGCAAGGAATACTCGCCGCTGAAGTAATCTCAATCACATTAAGCGTCGATTTGCGTCACTCGGTCTGGTATTATCAGCAGCCTAAAATCGAAAGGTTTCATTCCTTCACGAAACCAGGTGCGGCGTATGAAGACGATCCCCAGAGTCGAGCGCGTCTACGCATTACACAGTTCCCACGATATATCCGTTTGACGGAATCATTGACCGCTAGATCAAGGAAGATTCGGTTTTCGCCGCGTTGAAATAGTCTCTCCATTGTGAGGACCGTACACCAAAACCGTAACGAGAGATTTATAACACCGTGAGCGAAACGATTCCCCCAAATACAAAGCTCGCCCATTACTCCATCGTCAGCAAGATCGGAGCGGGTGGTATGGGCGTGGTATACCTGGCGCAAGACACAAATCTGGATCGCAAAGTAGCGCTCAAACTCCTCCCAGTTGAAGCCTCCTCAAATCGGGAACGCATGCGTCGTTTTGTACAGGAAGCCAAGTCAGCGTCTGCGCTCAATCATCCCAACATCATAACTATCTATGAGATTGGTGAATCTGACTCGCGACACTTCATTGCTACAGAATTCATCGAGGGTGAAACGCTGCGACAGCGAATGAAGCATGGTCACCTTAAGTTAGACGACGTTCTTGAGGTCTCAATTCAAGCTGCAAGCGCGTTAGCTGCGGCCCATGGAGCCGGCATCGTTCACCGCGACATCAAGCCTGAGAACATCATGGTCAGGCGTGATGGCTATATCAAAGTACTTGATTTTGGACTGGCTAAGCTTACGGAAGCAGAAGGTATTACACCGGATTCCAATGCACCAACAAAAACTCTGGTAAACACTGACGCCGGAACAATTCTGGGAACTGCGACTTATATGTCGCCAGAGCAAGCAAAAGGAAAGTACGTTGACGGTCGTACGGATATTTGGAGTCTCGGGGCAGTAATCTACGAGCTAGTTGCGGGACATGCTCCCTTCGAAGCCGAAACATCAAGCGAAGTCATCGGACTGATCCTCAATAAAGAGCCACCACCGCTAGCACGATTTGATCGAGACGCACCTGCTGAACTCGACCGCATTGTAACGAAGGCACTCACAAAGAATCTCGAAGAGCGCTATCAAACAGCAAAAGATCTTTTGGTTGACCTTAAGAGATTTAAGCGGCAGCACGACCTGGAAGCCGAGATAGAAAGGACGGTTCCGCCGGACCTTAGATCGCTGAGTGCGACTGGCGCTCACAGAGCCGCTACATCACAGCAAGAGACGGCCGCAGCTAGCGCCCCCGCCAGCAGTCAAATTACCCATCAGATAACCAGCGCTGAGTACATCGTCAGCGAGATCAAACGCCACAAGAGAGGTTTCGCTCTTACTGGTGCGATTGTATTTGCAGTCGTGTTAGCGACCGCGGGCTATCTCTTGTTCGCACGTCGCACGCCGGCATTAACCGACAAAGACACGATCCTGCTCGCTGATATCGTCAACACAACCGGCGACGGTGTCTTCGACGGCACCCTCAAACAGGGACTCGCAGTGCAACTCGGTCAATCGCCCTTCCTGAATCTCTTTTCCGACACACGTGTGAGGCAGACACTGCGTCTGATGGGTCATTCGCCTGATGATCGAGTAACGGCAGAAATCGGCAGAGAGATTTGCCAGCGACAGGGTCTGAAAGCGTTTATCACCGGTTCCATAGCCACCCTTGGTAGCCATTACGTGCTGACACTTCAAGCGATCAACAGTCAAAGCGGTGAAGCCCTGGCAAATGAACAGAGTGAAGCCGAGAGCAAAGAGCTGGTGCTGAAGACACTGTCTCAAGTTGCTAGCAAACTGCGAGAGAAGTTGGGTGAATCACTTAATTCAATTCAGAGGTTTGATGCGCCGCTCGAAGTTACAACCTCATCACTCGAAGCGCTAAAAGCCTATTCACTTGCATCTGAAGAAGCGGCTCGTGGCAAATGGCTCGATTCAATTGAACATGACAAGCATGCACTGGAGTTGGATCCTAACTTCGCATCTGCCTACAGTGCGATAGCAGTAGATTATGCCAATACCAATCAACCGAAGCTGGCCGCTGAATACGCTGCCAAGGCTTATGCGCTGCGCGACCGGGTAAGTGAAGTTGAGAAGCTTAAGATTTCTTCATTCTATTACTTCTGGGTAACTGGAGAGTTAGATAAGTACATTGAGGTTCTGGAGCTTTATAAGAAGACCTACCCTCGAGATGACAGACCATTCATTAACCTATCAGTTGGCTTTGATCGGATTGGGCAATGGGAGCAATCGGCAGCTGAAGCTGGCGAAGCCATTCGCCTCAATCCAAATACGGTCGCACCTCAGGGCAACCTGGCCCGCGCTTTAATGCGGCTCCACCGTTACGATGAATCGATGGCCGTTCTTGATCGAGCGTTTAAGCAGTACAAGCTCGACAGCGAGCATCTGCACACCTGGGTTTATAACCTGGCGTTCATTCGCGGCGATGCGGCGATGATGAATCACGAAGTGGAGGCGATGAAGGGAAAGCCGAACGAATACATAGCGATCGATTGGCAAACAAACTCATCGGCTTTCAATGGCCAGTGGAAATTGGTCCAGAATTTTTCGCGTCGCTCTATTGACCTTGCCTCACAAAGCAAGGCGAAAGAGGTTGCAGCGCAGTATTCGGCCGAGCTGGCACTTCGTGCCGCGGTTTTTGGTCAATGTCCGCTGGCGAAGTCGGCAGCAGCACAGGCGCTTTCATTCGAACGCAATCAAGTGTCACTAACACGTGGCGGGCTCGCGCTCGCGCTGTGTGCTGAAGTCAATGAGACACAGTCTATCGTGGCTGAGCTAAGTAAAGAATATCCCCAGTTCACACAAGTCAATGGCATTTGGCTGCCCCCGATCCGAGCGGCGCTGGAACTTGATCGAAACAACGCTGCCCATGCTGTTACAGAGCTGGAGGCTGCGAGCCGTTACGAAGCCGCGGGAGAGTTTTGGCCGCAGTATGTACGTGGGTTGGCTAATCTGAAACTCGGAAAGGGAGCAGAAGCAGCAATTGAGTTCCAAAAGATTCTGGACCACCGCGGCTACGCTCCGATGTCTCCACTGTTTCCGCTTGCACACCTCGGGCTGGCGCGCGCTGCCGTTCTCCAAGGTGACACCTTAAAAGCGCGTAAGGCTTATCAGGACTTCTTCGCGTTATGGAAGAATGCAGACCCGGATATTCCGGTTCTGCTCGCAGCAAAGAAGGAATACGAAAAGCTGACGTGAGGATGTCCGATAAGCTTTAGAGCCTCTTGCAAAAGTCGTTACAGGTATCTCAGCGCCAACGACGCGAAATATGAAAGCCAGGGGCCAGCGTGAAGCGTAGCGGAGCGCGTCGCCCCTGGGTAAGTGGCATAATCGGGCCCAGCCCTGAAAGGGCGAAATAACTTCGTTAGAAAATCACAAGCCGAATTCCGAAACGAGCTTTATTCCGCCCTTTCAGGGCTTCAAGAATGTTTGTTATCTCCACCAGGGGCGACGCTCCTTCGTCGTTTGCCCCTGGCTTTCATATTTCGCGCCCTTGGCGCTGAGCTCAGAGACGAGACTTTTGCAAGAGGCTCTTTAGCTTGTCGCGTCTCGCCAAATAGCAGCCGCTGCCGGCCGTACAGCATAACCGTTGGATAACCTGCGACCCGACCCACGAATCAAAAGAGCTACTGAAACGCGCGAATCTTTCCGAATAAAAGTCTCTGTTATCGGCGGATTTTTTGAAGACCTGAGCCAGATCGTTGTTCTCGTCGATCGTTGAAGTGTTTGTGACCGTTCCGAACTGGTTTTTACGTTTAGGCTAGAAGAAGGTCTGCCCTAAACAAGTCGAGTTTATGGATAAAGAGCTTACCGAAAACTCCATTCTGTCTCATTACCGAATCGTCGCCAAGATAGGCGAAGGTGGGATGGGCGAGGTGTATCTGGCTCAAGATACAAAGCTCGATCGTAAGGTCGCCCTGAAGGTCTTGCCCGCTGAGGTTGCGTCGAATCGTGATCGCATGGAACGCTTCGTCCGCGAAGCGAAAGCCGCAGCTGCGCTCAATCACCCCAACATCGCTCACATCTACGAGATTGGTGAGAGCGAAGGCACAAACTTTATCGCGATGGAGTTTATCGAGGGAGCTACGTTACGCGAGAAGATTCATCGTGAACGAACTGAGTTAAGAAGGCTGCTTCGGTTTCTACAGCACGCTGCGGAGGGCTTAGCGCGAGCTCACGCTGTCGGAATCGTCCATCGTGACCTCAAGCCTGACAACATAATGATCACGCAGGACGGGCATGCAAAGATCCTCGACTTTGGCCTGGCGAAATTGGTCGAGCAAGCACCAGTGCCGAACAGTGATTCGAGTGAAATAGCAACCGCCGTGATGCCGCAACACTCAACGCCAGGGACCGTAATGGGCACGATTGGCTACATGTCACCCGAACAGGCCCAGGGCAAAACCAAAGACATCGACCAGCGCTCAGACGTTTTCTCGTTTGGCTGCATCTTGTTCGAAGCCTGTACTGGGAAGAAAGCTTTTGAAGGTGAATCAATAATTAAGTCTTTACACATGGTCGTGTATGAGCCCGCTCCGCTCATCACAGATCTAAATCCTTCTGCTCCGCTTGAGTTACAACGCATCGTTCGTCGATGTCTCGCGAAAGACCCAGATGATCGTTATCAGTCAATCAAGGATGTCGCGATCGAGTTGAAGGAACTTCGCCGCGATCTACCAGACGCTGGCATTGATACGACAGTACCACCACCGCCAAGAAGTACATTGGAAGCCGGTACAGTACAAAGCGGGAGCGTCGCCTCAACAACCAGCGGCTCTTCTTCGCTTCAAACTCGCGCCTCGAGCGCGGAGTATGTTGTCTCTGGACTCAAGCAACACAAACTTACAGTGGCGATCATCGCGCTGGTGTTGCTGACGGCTGGAATTGCGATCCCAGTTCTCTACCTTCGTGGTCGCACCTCCAATGACACCATCAAATCGATAGCCGTCATGCCGTTTGTTAACGAAGGCGGCAAAGCTGAACTCGAATATTTGTCAGACGGCATGACGGACACGCTTATCAGCAGCTTGTCGCAGTTGCCTAATCTGAGTGTGAAGGCGCGCTCATCAGTCTTTCGTTATAAGGGCAAGGAGACGAATCCGGAGAGCATCGGCAAGGAGTTGAACGTACAGGCAATCTTGAACGGAAGAATCGCACAACGGGGCGATCAATTGACTCTGACACTCGAGCTGGTTGATACGCAAACCGAAAATGTGATTTGGAGCGAACAATACAATCGGAAAGAGTCCGACATTGTTTCCTTGCAGAGCGAGGTTGCTCGTAATGTTTCAGCCAAACTACGGAACAAACTTTCAGGCACCGAAGAACAGAAGGTCGCGAAAACATATACCGCCAACCCGGAGGCATATCAGCTTTACTTAAAAGGCCTGTACTACTGGAACAAACGCACCGCCGAAGCGCTCAAGACATCAGTCGATTACTTTAATCAGGCAATCGCGAAGGACCCGAACTACGCACAGGCTTACGCGGGAATGGCTTTGGCCTACGTTTTGTACCCTCAGTATTCCGTTGGGAAACCTGCGGAGTCGATGCCGAAAGGCAAAGCCGCTGCCAGAAAAGCCCTGGCACTGGATGACACACTCGCCGAAGCTCATACAGCGTTAGGCCAGGCGCTCTTTTCCTACGAACGAAACACCGCGGAATCCGATCGAGAGTATCAACGAGCAATCGAGTTGAATCCGAACTATGCAACTGCCCATCAATGGTATGGAGGCGCGAATTTGATCACGACCGGGCGTTTCGACCAGGCCATCACTGAAGGCCGACGAGCAGTCGAACTTGATCCCTTGTCGTTGATTGCCAACCTGGAGTTAGGCGCTATCTATGGCTACGCGCGGCAAAACGACCAGGCTATTGCTCAACTTCGCAAAATAATCGAAATGGATCCGAACTGGTACCTTGCACGCATGGTGCTCTGTCAAAGTTATAGTTTTAAGGGAGAGTATGGTGAAGCTGTTGCCGAATGCGAGAAGGCCAGAGGGTTAAACGACGATCCGGCTGTGCTGTCGTACCTCGCGCGTGCGTACGTTTTGTCTGGCAAGAGAGATGAGGCGCTGAAAGTAGTGGCTCAGATGCAGGAACTTGACAAACAACGCTACGTGCCCGCTTATGGTTTTGGATTCGCCTATGCCGCCCTCGGCGACAAGGACCAGGCATTTCAATGGCTGGAACGCAGCCTTCAGGATGGAGGCTGGGAAATAACCTTTCTGAAAGTTGACCCGGCGCTTGACAACCTTCGCTCGGATCCGCGGTTCAATGATCTCGTGAAGCGTGTCGGATTGTGATCCATTGGAACAATGTTGCCTTCTCTGAATCATAGCGCGGCTTAGGCCGCAACCAAAACGGACGACAGTAAACAGAATCCAACACCTTCGGTGTAAAAATCTTGTCAGGAAAACAATAAGTTGTTGGTTTGTTACACAGAGAAGCAAAGGACATGAGTCAGGCCTTATCAGCCAATTCAATCATTACCCACTACCGCATCGTCTCAAAACTCGGTGCTGGTGGTATGGGAGAAGTATGGCTGGCGGAAGACACAAGGCTAGGTCGTAAGGTCGCCCTAAAACTTCTACCCGCTGAGTTCACGGAAGACTCTGAACGCGTTCGGCGCTTCACACTGGAAGCCAAAGCGGCATCGGCGCTCAATCATCCAAACATCATCTCGGTTTACGACATAGGCGAGTGTGAGACTGGTCGCTTCATAGTCATGGAGTTTGTTGACGGTCGAACATTGCGTTCTGTCATCGCAAAAGACAATTCGCTCGAAACATTCTTCGCCCTGGGAGCTCAGATGGTGAAGGCCTTGAGCACAGCACACGCTGCGGGTATCACACACCGCGACATCAAGCCTGACAACATCATGGTGCGTGATGATGGCTACGTGAAGATGTTGGACTTTGGTCTGGCACGTTTGCTCCCGACCACTTCGAGTGATCCTGAGGCAATGACACTGGCGCAGCAAACAACACCGGGCACAGTGATGGGCACACTCGCATACATGTCGCCTGAACAAGCAAGTGGACAGACAGTCGGATCTGCTTCAGATGTGTTTGCGCTGGGTATTGTTTTGTATGAACTAGCAACAGGTAGTCATCCATTCAAGTCTGAAACGATGATCGGTTACTTGCATGCGATCACTTCGCAGACTCCGCCGTCGATGACGAGTCTGAAGTCTCATCTGCCGCCAGCCCTTGATGATTTGATCTTGCGCATGCTGGAGAAGGACGTGGACAGCCGGCCGACTGCCAAAGAAGTTGTGCAAGCTTTGAATGAAATAGAGAAGTACGGAAGCGGCAATACGCTTCCCATTCGCATCGTTGGGGACAAACCAAAAGTTACGTCCGCGGAGGAAGGATTCTGGGTTGCCGTCCTGCCGTTTAAGTATCGTGGCAGCAACGCGGATCTTGAAGCACTCGCTGAAGGACTTTCTGAAGACATCATTACAGGCCTATCGCGGTTCTCATGTTTACGCGTGATAGCTCGCGGGTCCACGCTGCGCTTTACGAGTGAGAATGCCGATGTGCGCTCGATCGGAAAACAACTTGGCGCACGGTATGTGATGGAAGGAAGTCTCCGACAGGCAGGTTCGATTTTGCGTCTTGTCACTCAGCTCGTGGACGCGAGTACGGGTGCCCATCTCTGGGCGGAGACATATGACCGTACTGTCGATGGTGAAAAGATCTTCGCACTTCAGGATGAACTTGTACCTCGCATCGTTTCCACAGTTGCCGATTGGTACGGTGTCCTAACACATAGCATGAGTGAGGCAGTGCGCCTCAAACCTTTAGACCAATTGACGCCATACGAAGCAGTGCTCCGGAGCTTCGGATACTACGAACGGGTCACCCCGGAAGAACACGCGGCCTCTCGCTCTGCATTAGAAAGGGCTGTCGAACAAGCACCAGGAAATGCTGACGGTTGGGCAATGCTGTCGATGATGTACGGCGAGGAATTCCGATTTGGGTTCAACGAACAACCTGATGCAATGGGACGTTCACTCCAGGCAGCGCGACGAGCGGTTGATGCAGCTCCATCCAATCATTTCGCTCACCTCGCGCTGGCCCAGGCCCTTTTCTTCAGAAAAGAATTCGACAGGTTTCGTCACGCTGCGGAACGAGCTATCGCACTCAACTCGATGGACGGCTCAACGATGGAGTACCTGAGTCACCTGATTGCTTTTTCTGGTGACTGGGATTACGGCTGTAAGGTTGCAGAACGAGCCCGGCAACTTAATCCTAATCATCCCGGTTGGTACTGGGCCGTGCCCTTCTACAACGCCTATCGCAACGGCGACTATCCCAGTGCACGAGCCTTTGCGCTCAAGATTGACCAACCAACGGTCGACTTATGTCAGGTCATGCTTGCTGCTGTTTACGGTCAATTGGGAGAACACGAAGCTGCAGACAGAACCGTGCAAGCTCTTCTTTCACTGACACCTGACACAACAGTGACAAGGGCACAGCTTGATAAGTGGTATCAACCGGAACTAGTCGAGAAACTCATAGACGGACTTCGAAAAGCAGGGCTTAACATTGATGAGCAAGCTGCTCCATCACTCTCAGGTCCGGCTTCAACCGAGACCAGATCCAGTGAGGGGTTCTGGGTTGCAGTTCTGCCATTCAAGTTCACTGGTTCAAACGCCGAAGTCGCAACTCTTGCTGATGGACTCACTGAAGAGATCGTTACGGGTCTGTCTCGCTTTTCCTACCTACGGGTGATCTCGCGTAGCTCGACGTTGCAATTCGCAACCGAATCTTCCGATATCCGCACAATTGGCAGGACGCTTGGCGCTCGCTATGTGATGGAAGGCAGTCTGCGTCTCGCTGGTTCGTTGTTGCGCTTGTCAGTGCAACTTGTTGACGCAACTACCGGTGCACATCTCTGGGCAAAGACATACGATCGACCATTTCGCTCCGAGGAGATCTTCTCGGTTCAAGATGACCTCGTTCCGCGCATCGTCTCAACTGTTGCCGATGCTTACGGAGTGTTGCCGCGCTCGATGAGCCAGGCTGTAAGAAGCAAGGAACCGAATGAGTTGACGCCGTACGAGGCCTTGCTGCGCAGCTTCAGTTACGTCGAACGAGTCTCCATTGAAGAACACGGGGCAGCAAAAGCGGCGTTGGAACGTGCAGTAGAGCAAGCACCAGGTGATGCCAATTGTTGGGCCATGCTATCGATCCTTCTGACGGACGAATACATTCATGGCTTCAATCCGCAGCCGGATTCTCTTGAACGTGCACAACAAGCTGCGCGTCGAGCAGTGGACGCCGATACTTCTAATCACCGCTCCTATCAAGCACTTGCGTGGGCTCTCTACTTCCGCAAGGAATTCCAGGCAAGTCGGACTGCAGCTGAACAGGCGATCTCACTCAATCCAATGGACGCATCGAACTCCGCTTACATGGGCCAAACCATAGCCTTTGGAGGTGACTGGGAACGCGGCTGTACCTTGATCACCGGGGCGATGCAGTTGAATCCGAGTCACCCTGGCTGGTACTGGTACGCTCCTTTTCTGAATGCTTATCGCAAAGGCGAATACAGTGACGCGTTATCCCTTGCTCTCAAGATCAACATGCCAGGACTCTCGCTTGGGTTTGTCGCACTTGCCGCCGCCTACGGCCAGCTTGGCGAAACCACTGCGGGTCGCGACGCAGTTCGTGAGCTGGTTGCTTTGAGACCCGACTTCGCGGTCACTGCTCGCGCGGAACTCAAAAAGACTTGGGATGCAGAACTCGTCGAACATCTGATCGAAGGGCTCCACAAAGCGGGACTGGAGATTAGTGACGAAGAGCACGCGTCAACGTCGCCAACTCCATCAGGTACGTCGAGCGTGACTCGAGCGGATGAAGGCTTTTGGGTCGCTGTGCTTCCGTTTAAGTTCACTGGTTCAAACACCGAAGTCGCAACCCTGGCTGAAGGATTGTCTGAAGAGATCGTCACTGGACTCTCGCGCTTCTCCTACCTGCGCGTCATAGCACGCAATTCAAGCTTTGACACTGGCGTTAATTCGAGTGCGGTGAAGACGAGCGCACGCTACGCGATGGAAGGCAGCCTGCGACAGTCAGGGACGAAGCTGCGTCTCGCGGTTCAACTGGTGGATACAACTACTGGAGCTCATCTGTGGGCTGAGAATTATGAACGTGAGTTTAGTCCGGAAACGGTTTTCGAGTTGCAGGACGATCTGGTTCCGCGAATTGTCTCGACCGTCGCGGATCAGTACGGTGCACTGGTCCATAGCATGAGCGAGTCACTTCGAGGCAGGAAGACGGGCGACTACTCTCCACATGAGGCTATGCTTCGCGCCTTCGGTTACTGGGAGCGCATGACCCCGGAGGAGCACGCGGAAGTCCGCGACATACTTGAAGCTGCGGTCACGGTCGCTCCCGACCACAGTGACTGCCTCGCCGAACTTGCGATGGTCTACTGGCACGAGTACGCGTTCGGTTACAACCTCAGACCCGATCCAATAGGTCGCGCTCGTGCTGCCGCGCAACGGGCAGTCGCAGCTGCGCCGACCAGCCACTTTGCCCACTGCGCATTGGCTACGTCATTGTTCTTCAAAAAAGACTACCTCGCTTTCCTCCCAGCCGCAGAGCGGGCCCTCGCCTTGAATCGAATGGATTCTTCCACGGCGGCAATACTCGGAAACATGATCGCTTACTCCGGTGACTGGGAATACGGCCTCGAGATAGTCGAACGAGCGATGCAGCTGAACCCACATCATGGTGGCTGGTATCACTATGTCGCCTTTTGCGATGCCTACCGCAAGCATGACTATCACGGCGCACTGGCAAGCGCCCTGAAGGTCAACATGCCCGCCTACCATTGGCCGCACGTGTACCTGGCTGCCGTCTATGGGCAACTCGGCGAACAGCAGCGCGCGAGCGCGGCGTTGCGGGAACTGCACGCGCTGTTGCCGAGCTTCGGCGCGACTGCGCGAGAGGAATTTGGCAAGTGGCTTGATCCTGAACTCACTGAGCACCTGCTTGACGGGCTGCGCAAGGCGGGGCTGGAGATTGCAGAGGAAGAACGTTCGGCAGACGTCTCAGCTGCTCATCACTTGTCCGGTGAAAAGCGAGCGGATGAAGGATTCTGGGTCGCAGTTCTTCCCTTTAAAGCAACCGGCACTAACGCCGAGCTTTCGACGTTGGCGGAAGGGCTGTCCGACGAAATCGTCACCGGTCTCAATCGGTTTTCATACTTGCGCGTGATCGCACGCAGTTCCACTTTGCGATATGCCAGCCAGACCTCCGACGTGCGTACAGTCGGTAAAACACTAGGTGCTCGTTACGTGATGGAAGGAAATGTGCGCCAAGCAGGATCAGTGATTCGTGTAACGGTCCAACTTGCTGATGCAGGCACGGGTGCGCAGCTCTGGGCCGAGACTTACGACCGACCTTTTAAGCCGGAAGAAATCTTCGCGCTACAGGATGATTTGGTCCCTCGCATCGTATCGACAGTGGCCGATCAACACGGCGTGCTGCCACACAGTATGAGCGAAGTTGTCCGAGCTCAAGACCCCGACCAGTTAACGGCATATGAAACGCTGCTACGCGGTTTCCGTTACTACGAAGGCGTTTCTGCTAGTGAGCATGCGACGATTCGAGCGTCGTTGGAGCGTGCGTTGAAAACGACGCCGGGTAGTGCTAATTGTTGGGCGATGCTGTCGATCATGTATTGCGACGAGCATAAGTTTGGGTTTAACCAGCTGCCTGATTCACTCGGTCGCGCACTCAATGCCGCGCAACGCGCCGTGGAAATCTCACCAACAAATCCTTTTGCGTACGAGGCTCTTTCGCAGGCGCTGTTCTTTCGAAAAGAGTTCGATAGCTTTCGCAATGCCGCAGAACGCGCGATCGCTCTGAATCCTATGGACGGCGCGACAAACGCTTTCATGGGAATTCTTATAGCGTTCACTGGCGACTGGGATTACGGATGCGCAGTTGCGGAGCGGGCGACACAACTAAACCCACATCATCCCGGATGGTACTGGAACGCTGCTTTCTATAACGCATATCGAAAGCGTGATTACAAAGCCGCGTTGAAAATCACTCTTGAGTTCAATATGCCGGGGCTTTTCTATCATCACGTAAATAGGGCAGCGGTTTATGGGCAACTCGGAGAACATGAAGCAGCAAGAAAAGCGTTGGAAGAGCTGCTGGCACTGAAGCCTGACTTTGCGAACACAGGCCGCGTTGAATTAGGGAAGTGGCTCCAACCAGAATTCGTGGAGCATGTGATTGAAGGTCTTCGCAACGCAGGCCTGGGAATCCCCGATGACAAGTCGTCCATTTCGCGTTTCAGTCCACAGACTTCACGAACGAATTCACTCGAAACTCTATTGAAGAGCATCGCTGTGTTGCCGTTTAAAAACCTCTCCGTCGATCCCGAGCAGGAGTTCTTTGCCGACGGGATCACCGAGGAAATACTCAACGCACTCGCACAAATAAAGGACCTACGAGTTGCCGGACGAAGTTCTTCATTTTCGTTCAAGGGTCGAAACGAAGATCTGCGATCGGTTGGCGCAAAACTCAATGTGACCAGCATCCTTGAGGGAACGTTGCGACGCTCAGGTGATCGACTCAGAATCACAGCCCAACTCATTGATACTGTTAACGGTTACCAACTGTGGTCGGAGCGATACGATCGAGTCCTCGATGACATCTTCAACGTTCAGGACGAGATTGCTCTTGCGGTTGTTGACGCGTTGAAATTGAAACTCTTTGGCGATGCGAAAGAAGCGGTCGTTAAGCGATACACGGATGACGCCGAGGTCCATGAACTTTTCTTAAAAGGTCGTTACTACTCCTATAAATACACAGCCGCAGGGTGGACTCGTGCTGTCGAGTTCTTCGAGAAGGTTCTTGAGAAACAGCCCTGTCATGCTCCGGCGCACGCCGGAAAAGCTGCGGCCCTCGGGTGTCTCTGGTTTTTCGGATTGTCTCCCGCCGACGAGACTATTCCTTCATTCAGAAGCGCCGCTACCAAAGCGATCGAGCTTGATGGAAACTTGTCGGGTGCGCATCTGTCGCTCGCACTGGTCAACTTTTTTCATGACTGGGAATGGGAGAAAGCTGAACAGGAATTCAAACAAGCGATTCTATTGAACCCAAAAGACGCCGAAGCACTTTCTTATTACGCGATATTCCTCGGCTTTGTACCTCGTTTTGACGAAGCGATGGCACTTGCGAGGCGCGCACTCGAAGTCGATCCGCTTTCACTCCTTATTAATATGAATGTGGGTTGGACCTATTTCTCTGCCGGTCTTACAAGCGAAGCCTTCGATCAAGCACGCAAGATGACGGAAATAGAGCCGGACTTCTTCGGTGCCTACTGGCTGAAAGGTGCGACATGTTTGGAAAACGGAGACTATGAAGAAGCCATCGACCAATTGACAAAGGCGGTTTCGCTCGGAGCTCACCCAATCGTGTTGGCTGATTTAGGTGCCGCTTATGCATTGGCAGGAAAGAAGGAGACCGCTGAGACGATCCTTGACCAATTGCTCGACATGCGTCGGCAAAGTTATGTACCAGCAATCTGTCTGGTTCGCGTCTACAGCCGTCTGGGCGAGCCGGAAAAGACAATTCAGTGGCTCAAAACGGCATTCGAGGAAAGAAATGGCGAGTTGGTGTTTCTCGAAAGCGAAATTACCAGCGCTGCCAAGGGGGATTCCTTAAACAGTTTGGGCAGGGATCCAAGAGTCAAAGTTCTGTTGGAGAGAATGAAACTACCTTCAAAAGAACCTTCATCAGATCAGGAGAATAAATGAACACTTCAGCTGACGAGAATGGCATTCGCGAAGCGATAAACTACTACACTGAAGGAATGAGGACGGGCAACGTTGAAGTAATGAGACAAGGTTTTCATCAGCAAGCGATACTCTGCGGTTACCTGGGCGATGAGATGATCGCGGCACCCATCGAGGGATTGTATGACTGGGTCAACTCAAATCCCGCGCCGGTTACAACCGGAGAGGCTTTCGATTGCGCAGTCTTGTCATTAGAGATCACCGGCCGGGTAGCGTCGGCAAAAGTTCGCGAAACACACGAGGGTGCGGTGATTGATTACTTCCACTTATTAAAGGAAGGGGATCGATGGTTTATCGTCAGCAAACTGTGGGACACGGAATAAACGTTTGAAGCAAGAGAGACATGAGTCAAGCCCTATCAACCAATTCGCTAATCTCACACTACCGCATCGTCTCTAAACTCGGTGCTGGTGGTATGGGTGAAGTGTGGTTGGCGGAAGATACTCGGCTGGGTCGTAAGGTCGCCCTAAAACTTCTACCCGCTGAGTTCACGGAAGACTCTGAACGCGTTCGGCGCTTCACACTGGAAGCCAAAGCGGCATCGGCCCTCAATCATCCAAACATCATCGCCGTACACGATATCGGTGAGTGTGAGACCGGCCGCTTCATCGTCATGGAGTATGTTGCCGGTCGAACGTTGCGTTCAGTCATTGCAAAAGACAATTCGCTCGAAACTCTATTCACTCTGGGTGCTCAAATGGCGAAAGCACTGAGCGCCGCTCACCTGGCCGGAATCACACATCGCGACATCAAGCCTGACAACATCATGGTCCGTGACGATGGCTACGTGAAGATGTTGGATTTCGGATTGGCGCGTTTACTTCCGACGTCATCGAGCGATCCGGAAGCAATGACACTGGCGCAGCAAACAACACCGGGCACAGTGATGGGCACGCTTGCGTACATGTCTCCTGAACAAGCGAGTGGACAAACTGCCGGTTCCGCTTCGGATGTGTTTGCGCTTGGCATTGTTCTTTATGAACTCGCCACGGGAAGTCATCCATTCAAGTCGGAAACGATGATCGGTTACTTGCATGCGATCACTTCGCAGACGCCTGCTTCATTGACGAGTGTGAAATCTCACTTGCCCGTCGCACTTGATGATTTGATCTTGCGGATGCTGGAGAAGCACGCGAGCGATCGCCCGACCGCCGGTGAAGTTGCGCAAGGGTTGCAGGAGATCGAGAAGTACGGCAGCAACAAAACGCTTCCTATTCGCGTCGCTGCTCCCAAGACAAAAGCTACACGCGGAGATGAAGGCTTTCGGATTGCTGTACTGCCATTCAAGGTTCGCGACGCCGATACCGATGTCTCGGTACTTGCCGAAGGGTTATCTGAGGAAATTGTGACCGGCCTTTCGCGGTTTCGGTATCTGTCCGTGGTCACAAGCACCTCGTCGATTCGCCTGAAGGGGGATACTGAGGACGATCGTGCTCTGAGCGCCAAACTCGGTACGCGCTACGTGCTGGAAGGAAGCATCCGCAAGGGAGGTTCCGTCATTCGAGTGAGCGCTCAACTCGTCGACACCGAGACTGGAGCGCAGCTTTGGTCCGAGACCTACAACCAGGACCTTCAGACGTCGACAGTTTTTGCAGTGCAGGACGACATCGCTGGACGCATCGTCGCAACGGTAGCTGATAGTTACGGTGTGCTCGTGCATTCGATGAGGGCGGCGATGCGGAAGAAGGATGACTCGGATCTCGCACCGGTTGAATGGCAGTTTCAGTATTTTGCTTACCGGGAGCAGATCACGCCCTCAGCCCACGCTGCGCTCAAGAGCAGGCTGCAGCGAGTTGCGGAGCGGAACGATGGACAGTCGGACTTGTGGGCCTGCCTGGCGCAAATCTACGTCGACGAATACGCGTTTGGTTTCCAGGGAGATGCAACCTCTCTCGATCGGGCACTGGCGGCGGGCCGGCGCGCGGTCGAGTTGGATCGGGCAAACCAGTTCGCCCTCGTTGCGCTGGCCCAGGTGCACTTCTTCCGCAGGGACCTCGCGGCGTTTGGCCCAGCAGCCGAGCGAGGAATGGCCCTTAATCCCCTCAACTCCGACGCCCTCGGTATCCTTGGATTGCAAATCGTGCACACGGGCCAATTCGAGCGAGGCACCGCGATCGTGCGCCGCGCGATGGAACTGAATCCTAACCACGCTGGCTGGATGCACTTCGCTCCACTCTGGGATCATTTCCACAGGGGCGAGTATGAGCAGGCCCTTGAGTGCGCGAACCGTGTGGACGTACCCGGACTCTTCTGGCCCTACCTCGTAATGGCGTCGGCCTGCGGACATCTCGGCCGGCGCATGGAAGCTGAAGCGGCGGTCAAAGATCTGTTGGCCCTCGATCCTGAATTTGCGACGCATGTGCGCTCGAACATTGAGAGTTGGCACTTCGTGAGCGGTTTGCTTGAGCCGTTGCTCGAAGGACTACGCAAAGCAGGGCTGGAGATTGTGGATGAAGATCGTCTGGCAGACGTCTCGCCCTCTGTCTACGCGTCGGATGAGACTCGAGCCGATGAGGGATTCTGGATCGCTGTTCTTCCTTTCAAGTTCACTGGCTCAAACCCTGAAGTCGCAACTCTCGCTGAAGGATTGTCAGAAGAGATAGTTACAGGATTGTCTCGCTTTTCTTACCTGCGGGTAATCTCGCGTAGCTCGACACTTCGATACGCAGAAGAAACAGATGACGTACGAACAGTAGGTAAGACACTCGGCGCGCGTTATGTGATGGAAGGAAGTCTGCGTGTTGCTGGTTCGTCGTTGCGTATATCGGTGCAACTTATAGATGCAAACTCTGGTGCTCATCTGTGGGCGGAAACATACGATCGTCAATTTCGAGCTGAGGAAGTATTCGCATTACAGGATGAGCTTGTACCCAGGATTGTTTCAACGGTAGCGGACGTAAATGGTGTGCTTCCTCGAAGCATGAGTGAAGTTGTTTGCAGCAAGAATCCAGATGAGTTAAGTCCTTACGAAGCTGTACTGCGAAGTTTCCGCTACTTTGATCGAGTCACTGGAGAAGAACTCGTCGCCGCGCGATCTTGCCTTGAGATTGCCGTGAAGAAAGCTCCGTCTAATGCGGATGCCTGGGCCATGTTGGCTTTGTTATTCGTTCAGGACTACGGACAAGGATTCAATCTCCGTGCCGATGCACTAAACTCCGGGGCATTGGCGGCTCAACGCTCCGTTGAGGCGGGGCCATCAAATCACCTGGCCCATTTCAGTCTGGCCCAGGCGCGCTTCTTCCAAAAGGATCTTCAGAGTTTTCGGAATGAGGCCGAACGATCGGTTGCGCTCAATCCCATGGATGCTAACGCACTCGCGTTTGTTGGTGAGTTGTTCACTTATGTGGGCGACTACGAGCGTGGACTCGCACTCGCCGCTCGCGCAAAAGAGATCAACCCTAATCATCCTGGTTGGTTCTGGTATGCAGACTATTTTTATGCATATCAACACCGCGACTATCACGGCGCGTTGAGCTCGGTCCTCAAAGCAAATTTGCCCGGGCACTGGGGTATGCATGCCGGTATTGCCGCCGCCGCTGCACAGCTCGGAGACGATGAAGCCGCGAGAAAAGCTATAAGCGATTTGCTCAACCTGAAGCCTGACTTCGGAGCGACCGTAAGCAAAGATCTAAAGAAGTGGTTTGACCCTGAACTTCGTGAGCACTTGATCGAGGGCTTGCGAAAAGCCGGTCTCGAAATTGCCGGCGAAGCGGAAAGTGTGAACGTTGCGAGTGAGACACGAGCCTCAATCGCCGTCTTACCTTTCGTCAACATCAGCAACGATCAAGATAACGAATACTTCTGCGATGGGTTGGCTGAAGAGCTGCTCAACGCCCTCTCGAAGATCGAATCTTTGCGCGTCGCTGCACGCACTTCTGCATTCTCTTTCAAAGGTAAAGAGACTGATGTCCGCGAAATCGGAACCAAACTGAATGTATCGACTGTGCTCGAAGGTAGCGTGCGAAAGTCTGGTAATCGCGTGCGTATCAGCGTCCAACTCGTCAACGCGGCTGATGGTTACCATCTATGGTCCGAGAAATACGATCACGAGCTTAAGGACATTTTCGACATTCAGGACAAAATCTCGTTGGCGATTGTCGATGCGTTGAAGTTGAAGTTACTTGGGACCGAACAGACAATAGTGAAGCGGTATACGGATAATACCGAGGCGTATCAGCTTTACTTGAAGGGGCGCTTCTTTGTGAATCAGCGTACGTCGCAGAGTTTGCTAAAGGCCATCGAGTACTTCAATCAGGCGATCGCGCTCGATGCCAATTACGCACTTGGCTACGCAGGACTGGCAGATGCCTACATGGTGTTGGGAGTTCCAGACGCCGTTACTGAGGCCCTCTCGCCAATTGAGTCTTTGACCAAAGCGAGGGCCGCCGCAGAGAAGGCGTTGGAAATAGACACGTCGGTTGGTGAGGTTTACGCAGCATTGGCCCACATCAAGTGGAAAGAACGTGATTGGGTGGGAGCTGAAAACGACTATCGGCGCAGCATCGAATTGAATCCTCACAATCCGATCGCGCACTTCTACTACGCTGTTTGTTTAGCCGGTCTAGGTCGGCGCGACGAGGCAGTGAAAGAGATCAGGCGTGCTCAGGAATTGGATCCGCTTTCGCTTCCAGTCAACGCCAGCGTTGTTTACGTTTTGTACCTTTGCCGTCGCTACGACGAAGCGATCGAAGCAGGGAAGAAGACACTTGAGCTTGACGCGTCTTTTCCACTCACACATCAAAGGCTGGGCCTGCCATATGTACAAAAGATGAAGTACAGCCATGCAATTAATGAATTTCAGCTAGCGGTGAACAGCTCGAACCGCGCGCCGCAGCCGCTCATATCGCTCGGCCATGCTTACGCGGTGTCAGGAAACAAAGTTGAGGCGCAAAAGTTATTAGAAGAGCTGGGACGGTTATCGCAGCAACGCTACGTCTCATCGTATGGTCTTGCGGCGATCTATGTGGGACAAGGCGACAAAGAGCAAGCATTGGGTTGGCTGGAAAAAGCATTTGAGGAGGACAATACCGAACTGACATTCCTCAAGGTCGACCCGCGCCTCGATCCTTTGCGGGAAGACCCGCGGTTTCAGACGTTGCTGAAGAAAGTTGGTTTTCCGGAGTAGTAAAGAGAGCTCATACCGAACATCTCCTACGACTCGTTCTACCGCCAATCCAAAGACGAAAAAATCAACACCATGTTGAAAAAAGTTGGCTTCACGAACATGTTCGACGCGCTCGATCACGAATGCAATCATGGGAACCATCAGTGGCACGAGTACTGGAAAGTGCCCGACGGATTAATTACAGCAGCTCTAACTGACGGAAAAACTTAGTAGGTAGGTTCCAACAATAACTGCCCCGGCAAGTGAACATAGAAGACTATCCGAGGTCGAAACAGTTAGAAGTTGCTGTCTTACGTGGTTATTCAAGTATGGCTTGAAGTGAGCTAAAGTGTTCAACGACGCCTTCACGAAAGTCCTGAATGACGGCGTCACTAGGTCTATTCAGCAAATCTTTTTCGAGGCGCCGTGCTGTAGCCCACTGTCAAAGACGGCTCGATGCCATTACAAGCTCTCTCAACCTTTCATCCGAGCTCTCCTTGACAGTCGGGCTACAGCAGGGCGGCGCCGAATCTGTGTTGTAATGAGAGATAGATGAACCCGGATCTGTCAGCCCACACGACTCTGTCGCATTACCGCATCGTTTCGAAAATCGGTGCCGGCGGGATGGGGGAGGTGTACCTGGCACACGACACGAAACTCGATCGCAAAGTGGCGCTGAAGATTCTCCCTGCTGATGTAGCCGCTGACGAGACAAGGATGCGTCGCTTTGTTCAGGAAGCAAAGACTGCTTCCGCGCTTAACCATCCCAACATAATCACCATCCATGAGATTGATGAAAGCAACTCAATCGACTTCATAGCAACCGAGTTTATCGATGGCGAGACGCTACGCGAGCAAATCAAAATCTTGCCGATGAAGCTGGGGGAAGTGCTCGATGTCGCAGTGCAAATCGCTAGCGCGCTCTCCGCAGCACACGCTGCTGGCATAGTTCATCGCGATCTCAAACCAGAAAACGTCATGGTCCGGCAGGACGGCATCGTGAAGGTGCTGGATTTTGGACTGGCAAAACTAACTGAGCAACTGCCAAGCGCTTCGATAGACCCGGAGGCGCCCACACGTGCTGCTGCCAACACAGAACCAGGCGTGGTGATGGGCACCGCGATTTACATGTCGCCCGAGCAGGCGCGCGGGCTTCAAGTGGACGCGCGAACAGATGTCTTCAGCCTTGGTGTCTTGGTTTATGAGATGGTTACGGGTCACCTGCCCTTTGGAGGCTCGAACACAAACGAAGCAATGGCGGCGATTCTAAGTGACAAAGAACCATCACCTATCGCTCGCTTCGCGCGCGATGTGCCGACCGAATTGGAACGCATTGTCTCGAAAGCATTGCGTAAGGACAGAGACGAGCGCTATCAGACGATCAAAGACATGCTGCTTGACTTGAAGAGTCTGAAGCAGGAGTGGGAGTTTGAGAGAAAACTCGAACGATCAGTACCGCCAAAATCTCAGGTCGCGAGGGAAACGGAGGAACAAGCCCGGGCCAAAACAGTGATCGAATCGGCGCGCTCCCCCGTTAGCCAGAGGAGTACTTCGAGACCGACGATCTTCACCAAAAGAAATCTAACGATCATAGTTGCCGCCGCAGTAATCGTGACTTTAGCCTCCGGCGCCTACGTTTACTTCGGGCGTCACAACAGACGGACCATCAAGTCCATCGCAGTCATGCCCTTTGTCAACGCCAGCGGCAACAGCGAGGTTGAGTACTTGTCAGATGGCATGACTGAATCGCTCATCAATAGCCTATCGCGATTGCCCAATGTCTCAGTTAAGTCGCTAAGTTCCGTGGTTCGCTACAAAGGGAGAGCCGTCGAGCCGCAACAGGTAGGCTCGGAGTTGTCAGTTGAGGCGATTCTGAATGGACGTGTTGTGCAGCGAGGGGATCAATTGACACTGAGCTTGGAGTTTGTTGATGCTGGAACGGGTAACCAGATTTGGGGTGAACAATATAATCGCAAGCTCTCGGACCTCCTTCTGGTCCAGGAAGAAGTTGCTACGCGCATTTCTGAACAGTTACGGATAAAACTGTCAGGCGAAGCGCAGAAGCAATTGACTCGACGGTACACCGATGACACAGAGGCGTACCAAGCCTACCTCAAGGGCCGCTTCTACTCGGCCAAAGCCACCGAAAACGGGCTGAAAAAGAGTATCGAGTATTTCAATCAGGCGATTGAGATGGATCCAAACTACGCACTCGCCTGGGCTGGACTCGCTAACGGATACTGGGAAGATAGCGACATTCACGTGGCTCCGCAGGACGTTATGCCCAAAGCGAAACAGGCAGCTCAAAGAGCACTGGCGCTAGACGATGGTCTGGCCGAAGCTCACACTGCGTTAGCAATAACGCTGACGGCTTATGATTGGGACTGGTCGAACGCGGAACAGGAATTCAACCGGGCGATTGAACTTAACCCCGATTATCCCACCGCGCATGCTCAATATGGCTGGTATCTAGCCATCATGGGGCGATCACCAGAAGCCATTGCGGAACTGAAGCAGGCAATACAGCTTGATCCTCTCTCAAGCCAAAGTCATCTTTTCCTCGGTCTCGCACTCTATTTGGCGCGTCGCTACGACGAGGCTGCGACAGAAATGCGATCAACGTTGGAACTGGAGCCCAGCAAATGGATAGTGCGGACTTTTCTGAGCTGGGTGTTAGTCAGACAGGGCAAGTTTTCCGAGGCCATAGCAGAGTTGAACACAGCGAGACAAATAGATGACAACCATTATGTCGTTGGAGCTTTGGGCCAGGCGTATGCGTTATCCGGAAAGAAAAACGAGGCACTCGCTTGTATTGCGCAACTGAAGGAATGGTCAAAGCAACGTTATGTCTCTCCGCACAGCATCGCGATGATTTACGCGGGCCTCGGCGATAAGGATCCTGCCTTCGAGTGGTTAGAGAAGGCGATTGCGGCGCGTAGTGAACATTTGGGTTGGTTGAAAGTGGATCCAAGGATGGATCCTCTGCGTTCAGATCCAAGATTTGCTTCGCTCGAGCAACGTGTTGGTGTGACGCCTAAGACTAAAATATAACTGAGTGGGTTGGGTGTCTTGATGACGACTCGCACGTGCAAGGGGACTCACAAATCGGCTTGGAAAATCTAAGTTGAAAGGTCTCTATGGCTGATAACAAAACATCACTACACCGCGGCCTAACACTGACTGATGCAACGGCCCTGGTTATCGGCACAGTAATCGGGACGGGTGTATTCCTCAAGACTGCGATTATGACTCAACAGTTGGGACGTCCCTCGTTGGTTATGCTTGCCTGGCTTGCAGCTGGACTGCTATCGCTCGCTGGTGCGTTGGCCTACGCTGAGCTTGGAGCAATGTTTCCGCACGCGGGTGGTGAGTATGTTTATCTCGGCAAGGCTTACGGAGAAGCCCCGGCATTTCTCTTCGGGTGGATGCAATTCACTGTTGCTGGTGCCGGCGGAATTGCTGCCCTAAGTGCTGGCTTCGCAATCTTCCTTTCCGCGCTGGTTCCAATGGGTGGCGCATGGGTCGAGAGAACATTTCATTTGCTTGGGCAAGAGATACATTGGCAGTTAGGTTGGACGCAGCTGGTGGCGGTTGGTGCGATCGCCTTCTTCTCAGTGATCAATTGTTTTGGTGTAGCACTTGGCGGGCGCGTTCAGGCTTTTCTAACCGCCGTAAAATTGTTGGGCATAGCAGTGATCGTAGTTGGTGTATTTGTTTTTGCACGAGTCGGGAGTTGGTCCAATCTCGCGGCTGTGGACACATCTCAATTGGGTGGGGTCTCAGCGTTCGGCGCAGCGATGATGGCTGCGCTTTGGGCTTACAACGGTTGGTATCTTCTGCCAGTTTGCGCAGGCGAAGTACGCGATCCGCAGCGCAACGTTCCTCGCGGTCTGATCTTCGGCATGCTTGCAATACTCGCAACCTATCTCCTGGCTAACCTGGCTTACTTTTACGCACTGCCATTGACTGAGATTTTGACAGCAAACTCAACCGCACACCCGTCGGCGCCTCCAGTTGCTGCAAAGGCAGCCGAGACATTCCTTGGTAAGTCAGGCGTAGCATTCATCTCTATCGCGTTTGTCGTTTCGACCTTGGGCGCTCTCAACGGATGCATTATGGGTCAAGCACGTATTCCCTTTGCGATGGCCCGAGCCGGGCTGTTCTTTCAACGACTTGGTGAAGTCAGTCCGACAACTAAAGCCCCGGTGTGGGCCATCATTGCTCAGAGTGCCTGGGGTTGTGTACTGGCGCTCACTGGTACTTTCGATCAGATAACCACGTACACAATTTTCGCGTTATGGCTCTTCTTTGGCATAACTGTGAGTGCGGTTTTCGTGTTACGCCGGACGATGCCAGATGCCGAACGTCCTTACAAAACGGTGGGCTATCCGGTGGTACCAATACTTTTTATTCTGGTTGCAGTTTGGTTGGTCATCAATTCAGTTGTTACCAGTCCTGTTGAATCGTTGATTGGACTCTTTCTGATTGTGCTCGGCTTGCCAGTCTATTTTTACTTTAGGGCGAGACGAGTTGTAGGGGCGTCCCTCAGTGTGCAGCCGGCTGTCGATTTGCCACTCCCTTGAAATCACAATTGGATCGGCCACGGTCTTCAATGGCTATGCGGGAGTCGCCACGGTCAAATCTTTCAGCTTCTTGACGTAGTACCTGCCAAGAGGCGCAGCCTCAATGAATAATTGGCTGAAAACCAAAGGTTGCTTTTCAAGAAACGCGGCCAAGCCGCTAACACTTTGGATATGAATCGAGTTCGATCGAAGAGTCGCTTCCTTCGACGAGCCGTGTGTACCAAGGAGGCAAAACATGTCTAAGCGCATTGTTATGTTCTGGTGGGGTGTGATGTTGGCGTTGATACCCATCGTATCGGCTAAAGCACAAACGCCATCCACCTCTGTAACGGTTATTAAAGCTGGCCGGCTGATCGATCCGGAGACCGGAACTGCAGCAAGTAACCAGGTCATTATTATCGAAGGCGAAAGAATTAAGGCTGTTGGCTCCAATCTCGCAATTCCTACCGGAGCAACAGTGATCGATCTTTCAAAACTCACTGTACTGCCTGGTCTCGTTGATGCGCACACGCACATGGCGCTAACGTACAAGGAGCAACCGGAGAATAACTATTACTACCTCACCTACGTCATGGAATCGTCTCCGCTGCGCGCGATTCAAGCCGCTTCTAACGGAATCCAGCTTCTTAGTTCCGGCTTCACTATAATTCGAGACGTAGGTAACAACGCGTTCTACGCAGATACAGCGCTGCGACAAGCAATCGAACAAGGCTGGCTGCCTGGACCCACAGTGATCCCTTCCGGGCCGATCATCGGCAGCACTGGCGGACAACTGTGGCCCACTCCCGAGATGTACAAGCAGCACAACATCGAGTTTCCTGAGTACATCGATGCAGACAGCTCTGATGAGATCGTCAAAGCAGTCCGTCAGAACATGTTGTTTGGCGCGCGGACAATCAAACTGTGCATCGACTGCAAACCATGGGGCTACTCTGTCGCTGACATTAAGCTCGCGATCAGCGAAGCCGCGAAGGGAGGATGCAAAGTTGAGGGGCACGTACAAACGCCAGACGGAGCGCAGCGTGCTATTGACGCAGGCATCTACATCATTGCACACGGCAATGCACTGACTCCGGAACACCATCGGCAAATGGCTGAGAAAGGAATCTTCCGCGCCGGCACGGATACGCCGTTCACCAAATACCGTGGTAGCGAAGCGGCGTTCAAACAAACCGTCGCTAAGTTGCGCGATGCCTGGGAAAAGAAAGTGCCGCTAACATTCTCGACAGACTTTGATTACTGGAATGATCGAATGAAGGACGAGAAAACGGGCGAGTGGCTAACGCGTGGAGAAATGACGATTGCTTTTCTCGATACCTGGAAAGCCGCGAACATTCCGGCGCGCGACATTCTTTATGCGATTACCATCAATGGATATAAGGCGGCCGACGTGTTCAAGGAGCGTGGCCCAATCAAAGCCGGATTCTTCGCGGATCTAATTGCTGTTGAGGGCGATCCGCTCCAGGACATTGACGCATTGCGGAGAGTTGAGTTCGTGATGAAGAATGGAACGGTCTTCAAGAAGGACGGGGTGATGACGCCAGAGAAGTTTTTCCACCCTGGACCAGTGCGAACACCAAACGGAAGGTGGACTCGCTAATTCGGTGAAATAAGATATGATCGTTCTTGTCGTCTTAGTTCTTTCGCTATTGATATTTCGTGGAATCGGTGCCCTGGGCGTGGACGCCCTTGCAACGTGGCCCGCTGCCACGCGCTTCGCTCTCGCAACGATGCTTACGGTCACGGCTAGCGCTCACTTCACCAAAATGAGAGAAGATCTGATCCGGATGGTGCCGGGTTGGGTTTCCCTGGCCGCGGTCTGCAGTCTATCTGACAGGCTTGTGCGAATTGGCAGGAGCTGCCGGATTGCTTATACCGTCCTTGCGGCTGGCAGCCGGAATTGCTCTCATTGTTTTTTTCATTCTCGTCTTTCCGGCAAATGTGAAAGCAGCGAAGAGCGGAGTTGGCCTTAGCGGCAAGCCGGCAACGCCACTCTCGCTGCGGTTGCCAATGCAGCTGCTTTTCATCGCACTCACTTTTTGGTCGGCAGTTTGGAGTCGCGGCTAATAGAAGCCTGAGTGTGCGGCGCGTGGGTTTGTCCCAGCGATTTTGTTTGGATTCGTTGATATTGGTTTTCGCTCCCGAGGAGCGAGATGTTCATAGATGGTAACCCCCTCGGCTTCCGGCGCCTTCGGCGAAATTCTTTCGGGTTCGTTCGAGCTAAGAAATAAGCGTGAGGGAATTTGGGTCAGTGATTTGAACGGCGAAAACGCGGCCAAGACAAAGCCAACCCCTCGTTAGCTTTTGAGACAAAGCCAACCCTCGATAAATTCTCGAGCCCTGTAAGTTTTGACAGGTTTCCGCAAGCACTCACTCTCGTAAGATTCTCCCGATTCGATCTCCGTTTTTTCCAGAATTCGCTAACGCTACCGAATGATGTGGCGAAGGTGCTCGTTCGCTTCGAAAAACACTTTGAGAGAATTGACAAATGATTCACCTAAACCAGGTTGCTCGAAATTCGTTACCTCGACTGACGCCGGCACTCATGCTCCTTTCTGTCATGGTCCTAGTGACACCCAGTGTCATGGCGCAGCGAACGACTCCAGCCTCTGACTCACTCGATAGGATGAATGAGTCAGTTGATGCATTGACCAGGAAGGTATGGCCCAGCGTAGTACAGATAGTGGTTACGAGTTATGGAGTCCGTGAGCCATCGAGTCGGAGTGACACTAGTGTGGTAGTGGGCAGGCAAAGATCGTTGGGCTCGGGGTTTGTTATCGATCCCGAAGGTTACATCCTGACCAATGCCCACGTTGTAAGTAACGCACAGCGCGTTCAGGTTGTGTTACCACCCGCCAACGCCGATGGAACGCTCGCTACGGCTTTGTCTTCGCGAACCAACGTTGTAAATGCTCGAATCGTAGGAATTACCACTGAGATCGATTTGGCGCTATTGAAAGTTGACGGCGTTAAGCTGCCTGCCTTGCCTCTTGCTACTTACACAAAAGTTCGCCAGGGCGAAACGGTGTTTGCCTTTGGGAGTCCTGGAGGACTTCGCAATACCTTAACCCACGGAATGGTGTCAGCTGTTGCGAGACAAACTGATCCTGACTCACCCCTTATTTATATACAGACTGATGCCCCGATCAATCCGGGTAACTCTGGTGGTCCACTCGTTAACATTCATGGAGAAGTGGTCGGCGTCAATACTTTCATCATCTCTCAGTCTGGTGGCAATGAAGGGCTCGGCTTTGCAATCCCGTGCGCAACGGCGAGGACTGTGTTTCGTCAGTTGAAACAGTTCGGACAGCTTCGGCGTCAGGAGATTGGCATGAGTATCCAAACCATCACTCCAGACATGGCGATGGGACTTGGCCTTGCACGAGACTATGGGGTCATCGTCTCAGACGTTTGGCCCAGTGGGCCAGCTGAGGCTGCGGGTCTCAAAGCTGGAGATATTTTGATTTCAGTGGATGGACAACCCGCCGATAACCTGCCAACCGTAAGTTACTTTTTTCGCTTAAGAGACGCTAAGGAGAATGTCCAGTTAGTTGTTCTAAGAGGAACCGCGGAACAGAGCCTGAGCGTCACACCGGTAGAACAACGAAATGAGTTTGAGGCGGTGTCCAGAATGGCCGATCCCGAAAAGAGCCTTGTGTCACAATTGGGGATACTGGGCGTGGAAATCGATCAGCAAATCGCGGCGAGTGCAAAGGGACTCAGGGATCCAAACGGAGTGATTGTCGTAGCTCGTGCCGCGGGTACATCGAGCGATGTGCCGATTATGGTTGGAGACGTAATCCGCAGTCTTAATAAGAGGCAGATTCTAACCCTCCAGGGACTCAGGGACGCAGTGTGCGCAATTGCACCGGGATCTCCTGTCACCGTGCAGATCCAACGTGAGGGAAAGCTGATGTACGTGTCTTTCACTTTGGAGTGAGTGCCAGGAATGCTCCTCACGTATCCTCACCGCAAAACCTGAGAATAGTGTTAAGCTACTGTAATTCAACGGGCTAAAATCCGTGACCTATTAACCGTCGCATCCGTGAGCAAAACAATTCCCCCATCACTTCGCTCGGGGACTACTATATTCTCTTCAAGATCGGCGCAGTTGGCATGGGCGGAGTCTATCTCGCTCGTGACACGAGATTGCACTCGAGACTTCGGCATCAACCGATTGCTCGCGACCTCACGATCCATGTTTTCGACCAATAGATTGAAAGTTTTAATGACCCTGCCGAACTAGTTTTTACGTTGAAAAGAGTGATGAGCAAAACTGTCGCAGCAGATCTGGCCCGCCGCTATGAAGACGCGCTCCAGGATGGTGTTCGCATTCGCATACATGGGGGCTGGACCAGAAAAAAGAGGCAAGGCATTCTCGGATCACAGCTCGCTATTAGTAGATCTCAGAGTGGAATTCCCATTCGCTTCGCGATGATTCGCGTTTCAATGATCTCCGGAGGCGTATGGGTATAAGTGATTAGATCAATGCGCTAAACCAGCACAAAACACAAAACACAAAGCACAAAGCACAAAGCACAACGCACAACGCTAAGGACACCCTCCCATGAAACACCGTCACCGAGTTCTCGGCTTCTTATGCCTGCTCGCCGCTATTACCTATCTTGATCGCGTAGCAATATCAGTCGCAGGGCCACGCATACAAGACACGTTGAACATCGGCCCAAAAGGGTGGGGTTGGGTTGTGGGTGTGTTCACTATTTCCTACGGCATCTTTGAGATTCCTACTGGACGACTTGGTGATCGTATCGGTGCTCGAAAAGTACTGACCCGGGTCGTGTTGTGGTGGTCTGCGTTTACTGCTTTGACCGGACTCACCTCGAATTATTATGTTTTGTTGTTGATAAGGTTTTGCTTTGGGGCAGGCGAAGCGGGAGCTCTCCCGAATATCAGCGTAAGCCTCTCGCGTTGGTTTCCCCTGATTGAACGGGCACGGGCGATGGGATGTGTACTAATGTCGCTGCAAGCCGGGGGTGCACTTGCGCCATTGGTGATCGTCCCGATCCAAATTCGCTATGGTTGGCGGGCATCGTTTTTCGTGCTTGGTGTTATCGGCGTCATCTGGTCGGTCGCATGGTATCGCTGGTATCGAGATACACCAGCAGAAAAACCTGACGTGTCGCAATCCGAGATCGAAGAGAGCGGCACTTCGTCGTTCGCGAACAATCACCAGATGCCATGGGGAATTGTCCTGCGCAGCGCTAATGTGCGCGCCATTCTGCTTGCTGGGTTCTGCTATGTGTTCGCACTTTATTTTTTTATTTCCTGGTTACATACATTCTTGGTTAAGGGAAGAGGTTTCAGCGAAGCAGCCCTACTGCTCTCTATCGGTCCCGGTCTCCTTGGCGCTGTGGGAAATGTTGCTGGTGGGTTTGTGAGTGATGCGCTGGTCAGACGCTTGGGACTAAAGTGGGGACGTCGATGGGTGGGGCTCATTGGTCTGACGATCGCGTCGCTTTTCACGATCGCCACGATTTTGACGACTGGTAGACTTGCAACATTGTTATTTCTGGGTTTGGTCTATGGAGGCATTACCTCTCAGCAGACAGTTATCGCAACTGTCGCGTTGGATATTGGTAAGCAATACGTCGGCGGAGTAATGGGGATGTTTAATACCATGTGTACGCTGGGAGGGTTTGTGCTTTCAGTTTCCTTTGGATATTTCGTTGCCTGGTTCGGGAGTTACGATCTGGCGTTGATTCCGGTGGCGTGCGCGCTGGCGGTCGCTGCGCTCGCGTGGATAAGGATTGATGCTACTGAGGAACTCATTCCGGAAGGACACGGTGAATTAATTGCGGCTAAGCCACTGCCTGCTCTGGGTTGATTCGGCGAATAGATCACCTTAACTCGAACCACTACCTCTCAGCGTTCTCTGCGCCTCTGCGCCTCTGCGTTTGGAAAGTAACGTACGACCAGTTTCAACAACGAAGAGGGCAGAGAACGCTGAGACGCAGAGACCCGGAAACTCGAATAAAGATTGATGCCTAGCGTCGTTCAGCTCAATATGGCTAAAATAAGTTCGCTTTAACCCATTCCTGCAGCTTCGCTTCTCAATGGTATCCGCTCTGCCCTCGAAGTGACGATTCCTTCTGGCACAAAGTTCGGTCGCTACGAAATTCGCTCACAGATTGGCGTGGGCGGGATGGGCCACGTGTATTTGGCGCAGGACACGAGCGAATTGAACCGTAACGTGGCTATAAAACTTTTGCCAGCTGAACTAGCCTCTGATCCCAGGTGGATGCAACGTTTCATCCGGGAGGCAAGGACAGTCTCCTCGCTCAATCATCCGAACGTCCTCACAATCTACGAATTTGGTCAGGAAGGCTCTACCCGATTCATTGCGACCGAGTATGTTGAAGGAGTAACCCTCCGCGAGTACTTAAACGGGAACCAATTAAATCTTCATGAGGTCCTGGACATCGCGATGCAGATTGCCGCAGCACTGAATGCGGCACATGAAGCCCACGTCGTGCATCGCGACATTAAGCCCGACAACATAATGATTCGCCGGCGCGATCGTATCGTCAAAATACTCGACTTTGGTCTGGCGAAACCGGTCAAGAAGGGCTTGACCTCAGGGAGCGGTGGCGAGTCCGCAGCTGTGCTCTACACAGAACCAGGCATTGTAATGGGCACGGTGAGCTATATGTCGCCCGAACAGGCCGCGGGACTTCAGACCCTGGACTACCGCACCGATATCTGGAGTCTCGGTGTAGTCCTCTACGAAATGGTTACAAAGCGCGTACCTTTCGAAGGAAAGGATCTTTACGAGCAGATTATCGCCATTCAAGAGCAACCGCACCTGCCGCTTTCAAAGTTTGCCGAGCATGTACCGGAACGTTTGGAAGAGATTGTTACCAGAGCGCTGGCAAAAGATCCGAACCAACGTTATCAAACGACTAACGATCTATTCATCGACTTGCGAAATCTGAAGCGTACGTTGGAAGTCGATGCAGAGAATAACCGCACTGCACTCTTTGATCTGCGCACCGATACAACAATCGGTCGTCAAAGATCGTCGGAAACGTCGTTGGGTTCCTTATCAAGCGGTCCACAGAGCACGCCGCATTCTGCCTCGAGCGCAGAATACATAGTTAATCAAGTTAAGGTACATAGACGAGGCGCCCTTATCATTCTTGGAGTGCTGGTGCTGGCGGCATTGATGACGGCTGTTTGGTATTTCAAGCATACGCGCGCCGCACCTCTCACAGACAAAGACACGATTCTGTTAGCGGAGTTCGAAAACAAGACCGGTGAAGACGTCTTTGATGGCACATTGCGCCAGGGTCTTGCCGTGCAGTTACAGCAATCACCGTTTCTCGACATCTTTCCTGAACAACGCGTCCGTGCCACATTGCAGCTGATGAGTCTTTCGCCGGATGAACGCGTGACCCGCGACCGTGCGCGTGAGATTTGTCAGCGGCAGGGATTGAAGGCCTTCATCACCGGAGCCATCGTCAAGTTTGATCGCAACTATTCGATCACACTTGAAGCTCTTAACGGTCAAACTGGCGACGAGCTTGCGCTGGTCCAAGTTGAAGCCGAAGGAAAGGATCAGGTTCTCAAAGCGTTGTCGCGCGCGGCTTCTCAGCTGCGTGAGAAACTCGGTGAATCTTTGAGTTCGATCCAGAAGTTTGATGCAAAGCTCGAAGTCACGACCTCCTCGCTCGAGGCGCTCAAAGAGTACGCATCAGGCAGAAACGAACAGGACAAAGGGCAGTCGTTCAAGGCAATTGAGTTCTATAGGCGGGCGACTGAGACAGATCCTAACTTCGCTACTGCATGGTTGGGTCTTGCACTCCAATACGCCAATACCGGCCAACCAAAATTGGCTGCAGACTCTTTGTCCAAAGCATTTGCGTTGAGCGACCGGGTAAGTGAAGACGAACGAGCACGCATCACCTACTTCTATTATCAGATTGTGACTGGAGAACTCGAAAAGACAATTGATGCGCTCCAGTCGTATGTGCACAGTTACCCACGTGAGGCACGTGCACCGGGGAATCTTGGAAATGTCTACGCGCTCATTGGTCAATTCGAGAAGGCGGTCTTAGCCACGCGTGAAGCGATGCGACTCAATCCGAACACAACTATATGGCCAGGAAATCTGGGAGAGTCTCTGATAGGCCTTAACCGATTCGATGAGGCCCGCGAGGTCTGCCAGCAGGCGCTTGCCCAGAAGTTGGATAGCACCAGCATTCGTGAGCGTCTCTATGCAGTGGCCTTTGTCAGTGGCGACGCTCCGAAGTTGCAAGAGCAGCTTCTTTGGGCGAAAGGTCGACCCGACGAATACCGAGCGGTGTACTGGCAAACTCAAACGTCAGCTTTCGCAGGTGAGTGGCGCAAGTCAGAGCAATACCTGCGTGACGCGAATGAACTCGCTCTTCGTGCACAAGCGAAAGAAGTTGTGGCGAGTTACACAGCGGATCAAGCAGTGCGTGCTGCATGGCTGGGTAGGTTCTCGGAGGCTGTGACGCTTGCCGAAGATGCTTTGAAGATCGAACACAATCGAAATGTGCTGACGAGTTCAGCACTTGCCTTCGCGCTGGCTGGTGAAGCCGCCAGGTCGCAGCCGCTGATCGCAGAGCTGGAACAGAAGTACCCGAAAGACACTCGTGTGAACCAACTGTGGCTTCCCGAGATCAAAGCAGCTTTGGAGTTGCGCAAGGGGAACGCCAAGGCTGCGCTCGATCTACTGGAGCCAACGAAAAACTACGAAGCCGCCGCCGCTTTTTGGTCACAAACATTGCGCGGAATGGCGTACTTGAAATTGGCGCAGGGAGCTATGGCTGTAGCCGAAGCCCGCAAAATCCTGGACCATCGAGGCGAGGCACCGCTCTCGCTACTTTGGCCGTTGGCCCATGTGTCTCTGGCGCGAGCGGCAGTGTTACAAGGTGATACGACGCAGGCGCGCAAGTCATACCAGGAATTCTTGTCACTGTGGAAAGGCGCCGATTCGGATCTGCCAGTGCTAATTGAAGCAAAGAAGGAATACGAAAAATTGAAATGATAGCCCCCCGTAATCACAGCTGCAGTCCACCATGCCTTAAACAACAGATAGATTCGAAATATTAAGGAGATCGATTCGATGGCGCTCTCACCTACCCCGAGAACAAACTTCTCGAGCCCTTTTGCTTCAATGACCGGAAATCACGTGGCCGTCAGAGTTCCTGACATGCAGGCCGCGCGTAGCTGGTATCTCGAAAAACTCGACTTCCGCTTTATTCACGAATGGATGTTTGGTGAGCTGCACCTTTGCTACGTTGCACCACCAACTGATGATACTTTTTTTGTCGAGCTAATCGGCGGAGGATCACCCATCCCGGAACGCCCTTACACCGATCTCGAAAACAGTCTGGAACTAGCCGGCTATCATCATCTTTGCTTTATGGTTGAGAGTGTCGATGCAACTGTTGCTGAACTCAAGAGACGCGAAGTCAAGATTGTTGCGGAACCGTTTAACTTGCCGGAAATAAGTCGTCGTCTGGCTTTCTTCTTCGATCCATGGGGAAACCTCCTTGAACTCGCAGAAGTATTGCGCTGAGTATTCAAGCACCGCCAAGACAGCCAATAGAAAAGGCGAGATACGCGCGCGTATCTCGCCTTTCTGTGTTGATGATTTCGGCTACGGGTTATTAGTAACCCCGGTAACCGTCACTGTAGCCATTGGCGAATCCCTGTCGGAAATACTGGGCATACAATTCTCGACTACCAAATCGTGAGTTGTAGTCAGTATTGGCGTTACGAAAATCTTCCTCATCTCGATATTCGAAACGCTCTCGGTTACGCCGATCCTTACGACCCTCCTTGATACCTTCGTTGTAGCCTGCGTTCAAAGCAGTCTGTCGAAGTTGATTAGAGCCACCACCGTAACGCCAGTTATCGTTCTGACGTCGTTGGTAATCCCGATTACGCCATTGTGCTTCCGCTGTCAGGGGCGACGTGATTCCGATTCCAACAAGTAGAGACAATCCAAGGATGCCTCCCATTACTGTCTTCTTCAACACGTTAAGTTTCATAACGATCTCCTTTGCAGTGGAGATATGAGCAAGCGAGATGCCACTGGCCCAGAGTAGGGGGAATGGGGATTTATTGAGAAAAATCGTTGCATCTTCATAATAATTGAATAGCAAACAATAAGGATTAAACGATTTCGTTACTGGATATACGAGTTGGGCCAGTGTTCTGAGTCGCATTTGCGAACACACTGAGATGTAATCTTTGAAAACGCCCCACTTGAAGGTTCGTCCCTCTGCGTGTGTTCGATATGCTTTGGCTTGTCGATATCGTTGTTAATCTTTCACTAACCACGACGACAAGCTAAAGCATATCGAACATACGCAGCGAATTGAATCAGTGCTAGCCTCAATTGAATTGGTGTTTTATAGTAATCGCCGTGATTAGTACTATTTTGCTGCGCGGCGTTTCTCTGATTCTGCCAATCTGTTTGATGTGGCTATTCGTCACGTGTCTCTCTCTCTGCGCGTCAGACGTCGAAAAGGAGTCGATGGCAGCAATTGATGTTGTCGCCCATCTCGCAGCTTCGGAAGATTGCGACTGCTGTTCGATAACCGAGACTCGAAGTTTACTACCTCTGCGAGAGAACGAGTTCGTAGTTCCCGCGGCGATTGTGGAAATCTTACTTACGTCTGCGCTCCCAGCAGTCAATCAATCGACGACACTCAATTCGTTTCGGTCCATACCTAGTACAAGTCCTTCTCGAAAACTGCTAGACACTCTTCGAATCTAAACTTCATTGCTCCGCTGTGTTCCTTCGCCACAACCGTGTGGCGCCACCTAACGGATTTTTCACGGGAGTTAATCGATGAAGAAATGTGTCTTCTTAGTACATGGTCTTGCGTTTTTGCTGATGCTCTTTGTCTCCAACGCGATGGGCCAGGCAAAGAGATTCGAAGGCCAGGTTGTTTGTTGTGAAGAATGTTGGGCGCAGGCAGACCGAACGAAAGTCGAATTTGGAACGGCGGCCGACCTGCTCAAGTCACAATCATGCGTTGCGAACGGTGATCCGACACTGATCGCTGTTCGTGAGGGTGATGGATTCAATCTCTACCAGCTCGAACAAGCAAAGTTTCGCTTACCAGGCAAGAATTGGCTTGAGTTTGTTGGGAAGCACGTCGCCGTCACTGGAACCGTTCAGAAAAGGGGGAGCGCAAACGTAATTAGAGTTGACTCACTCGAGGTTCTTGTGCCGAGTCTCGCCGAACAGGAAGCTCAGAACGTAATTGGTAAAGAAATTGAGCTTACGCTCAAAGATCCCTTTGGAACACCACAGAGTTTGAGTGCGCTCAAGGGGCGAATTGTGATCGTGAATTTTTGGGCGACGTACTGCATACCTTGTCGCAAAGAAATGCCCGACCTCGCGGCGATTCAAAATGAATTTGCGGCGCTTGGAGTTCAGGTTGTTGGAGCCTCGACAGATGAACCTGGCGACCGCGACAAGGTGTTGCAGTTTATCAAAGAGACAAAGATCAATTTTCCGATCTGGATTGGTGCTGCCACGGCAGACATGATCCGCTTTGGATTGGGCGCGGCGTTACCCGGAACAGTCATTATCGGTCGAGACGGAAATGTATTGAGAGTAATTTCAGGCGTTGTTAACCTCACCGAACTAAAGAAACAGATTGAATCGATGCTGGCGTCGGCTGAGAAGACGTCGGTAGAAGAACGGAAACAAATCGCTCGAGCAAAACAAACTGACGCTTCTTCAGTTCCAAGTTGACCGCTTTGACCGGGAGAAGGCCGCGCCGTGAGCGGGGCAGAGGATAGTCAATTTAGATGGACCTACGGGATTCGCCTGATTGCGAATCAGATTGATCGTGCGAAATGGCGAAATACGATCACGTATAGATTTCATCCCAGGATAACTGCCGGAGTGGAATACAACCCGCTGGCGCAAAAGGTCAGTCCGATTGCGAATCTTGTAGCTCTAACCGAGACACACAAGCGTCCCGCGTTAATTTTGGGTACCAGTTCAGATCGTATTGGTACGCCCTACGGCCAATCCTTCTATGCGACGGTGAGCAAGAATCTAAAACACTTCACCGGACTGCCAGTGTCGCCGTATGTCGGAGTCGCTTATGGGACCTACGAGGATCGCGCGCGAGTCATTGGTGGGTTGAATATCACTATCAGCGAGAAATGGAGTGCAACGGCTTTGTTTGATGGAGTGCGAGTGCATCCTCTTGTGAACTATACGACGGGAAGACATCAGTTTGGAGTGATTCTCGAGAGAGGCCGCAACCCCGGCGTGAGCTACAGCATTTCGTTTTGATCCTAAATTATGACTGACGGTTATGCCGAACAACGTTCAATAGCGAGACCAGCGATGTACGTTGCTACATCTGTGAGGCGGGCTTCATCGCCGGTAGGCTTTCGTGGCTCGCTGTAATACATCGCAAACGATCCGAGCACCTTGCCTTTACCAGACATTATCGGGGTAGACCAACAAGCTTGGAACCCACTTGCTGCAGCCAGATCGCGGTAATCTTCCCAAAGGGGATCTTCAAAGATGTCGGTCACAACTACTGGTTTGCCTCGATACATCGCCGTTCCGCAGGAGCCATTCTTAGGTCCAATCGGAGCGCCGTCGACAGCTTTGACGTACGGCGGTGCGAGATTCGGTGCAGCACCATGCTGAATGTGATTTCCATCAGGGCTGAGCAGCAATACTGAGCAACGCATTTCCGGCTCCTGCGCCTCAATCAACAAGACCAGGTTGGTGAGAATGTCACCAAGCGGAGCGTTGTTGGCGATCATCTTTAAGACTCGGCTCTGTCCGGCCTTAAACTCGGCATCGTCTGTTGGCGGTGGAAGCACAACCCGTGGCAGCGACTGCGTTTTTGCGGTTGTCAGATCTTCTGCTTCTGGGGGGCTTGATTGTTTCTGATCGTCCATCTGGTTGGCTCCATTTCGGGTGGATCTTATCTTACTCCCGCTTTCACATCAGAAGCTATAGCAGATTCTAATGAGTTAATTCGGATTTGGAACAGATGTGTGTTGAAGGAGAAAGGAAGAGGCTACCGCCTTGCGCGGTGGCGACTCACGCTCGTTGCTAGACAAGCAGGCCCGAAGAACAGGAAGAGGCCACCGCCTTGCGCGGTGGAGACTCACCGGACGTTGCTAGACAAGCAAACCCCGAAAGCACAGGAGGAGGCCACCGCCTTGCGCGGTGGAGACTCACGGACGTTGCTACAACAAGGAAGCCCGAAAGCATAAGAGGCCACCGCCTTGCGCGGTGGAGACTCACGGACGTTGCTACACAATGAAGCCCGAAAGAACAGGAAGAGGCCACCGCCTTGCGCGGTGGAGACTCACGGACGTTGCTACAAAGCAAACCCCGAAAGAATAGGAAGAGGCCACCGC
>Ga0209215_1000079_pt1 | contig 61355 bp, 47 predicted proteins | sample TexAe_OM2H0_M2_FD_187938 | JGI IMG/M metagenome (GOLD analysis project Ga0209215, IMG submission 187938) | Forest soil microbial communities from Davy Crockett National Forest, Groveton, Texas, USA - Texas A ecozone_OM2H0_M2 (SPAdes) (version 2) | ecosystem: Environmental > Terrestrial > Soil >... | reverse complement strand
ACACCAACTCCGACGCCAACCCCAACGCCAACTCCGACGCCAACGCCTACTCCGTCACCGTCACCAACGCCATCGATCACGGTGAAGGTTACGAGCCCGGCAAACAACACGACGATCGCTTATGGCTCAAACGTTACCGTGACGGCATCAGCGTCAACCAAGTCAGGTGTGATTACCAGCGTGACGTTCAATGCCAACACGTCCACTGTCATCGGCACGTCTACAGTCTCGCCGTACTCCACGGTTTGGACGAACCCGGACGCCGGCAATTATACGGTCACTGCCACGGCGACGGACGATAAAGGACAGGTACTCACGTCTGGTCCGATCACTGTCAAGATCAGCAAGGCTCTTAAATCAGTACGTAATGGTCGTGGTGGTGCCTCCGCCGTTGAAACCTCGCTTACTTCCGGTTCGTCATCCTCGTCAACACTGTCCCTCAGGGGTGGTAGTACAGCGATGGATTCACTGGTCGATACTTTGGAACAAGCGTACCTGGAATTGTCTGCCGAACGCGGCATGTTTGGTTCAGGCAGGGATATCGACAGGTACCTCTTCGCAGCAGTGGTGCTTGCGAGATCCAGCTCGGGACTGTCGAAGCAATCGACGTCTAATTCAGGAATCGTCGATCGAATGGACAAGATCGATGCGTATCTCCAGTTCTGCGAGAACCTGATGGTCGACGGCGTTATCTCTCAACAGAGTCTCAACGCCGCGAATAGGGCTGGTGCCCGTACTGATATCTCGGTGGGTCAGCCAGATGTGCTGCCACTTGGAAATCCAGGCATCAACTTGTTGCAAGCCGGCACGGGTGCTATTACGTCTCCGATTTCCAATCCATTGACGAACGTAACCTCCGTGACTGGAAATACAAATACCTATGAACTCTCAGGCGTGAGTGTGAGCGTCGGCGGAGTGGCCGTGCCGCTGATTTCGGTTTCGCCGACGGCGATCACTTTCTACGTGCCAACTGAACTGCCTGGCGGTCTCGCAGATGTGGCGCTTACGACGCGCGACGGTTACATCATGCACGCAACCGCCAGTGTCACCGGTCTCAATCCGACGATCTTCGTCGAGCAGGGTGCGTCCAATTCCGGAGCGATCTTCAGTGCTTCAGAGTTTCGTCGCGGTGGTTTCTCGCCCTTCTCAACGCAGTGGTTTGGATTTGATAACCAGACTCGCTTGACGATTCTGGCAACCGGTCTGAGCAGCGGTCTGACAAACACGAATATCACGAACGACATTTTCATGGGCAATGGCAAGCTGGTTGAGAATTATGCGGAAGTTGTTCAGGTAGAAGCTCGCCTGGCAGATGGCCGGACGTTCATGCTACCGGTTGACTTTGCGGGTGCAAACGGCAGCTTGCGCGGGTTGGACCAGGTAACGGTTCGTCTCACGTCTGAACTGTCCGGTGCAGGCAATGTGCAGCTTACAGTCATCGCCGGCGGTCGACGCAGCAACACATCGGTTGTGACGGTCAACTAGTTTTCTCGCAGTACGTTTGGACAGGACTGACAGGATTCTTTCAGGATGGACAGGATAAAAATCTTGTTCGTCCTGAAAATCTTTGTTCATCCTGTCCAACGTCTTTTCGGAACATCTCATCCTTTAGTCCTTTACTGAATATGTTGAAAAGAGGTGTCGGCGATTGTCACTCGACGCCAAGATAAGCTAAGCTGCTCTCGCGTTAAACTTAATCACGGTGAAGGACTTCGGTTCACCTACGGTTTTCGCCCTGAAAACTTGCCCTTTTCTGCGAAAACCATCAAGGAATATGGAATGAGTGTCCCGGCCACCAAGAAACTGTGGCGAGGTATCGCTATCGGTTTCGCCATCGTTTTTGCCTACGCCACTGTCCTGGTGAAGCTTTTCCATGACTGGTGGAATGACGAGAACTACTCGCACGGTCTCTTAATCCCATTTATCATCGGCTACATCCTTTGGACTCAAAGGGAAAGGCTCGCGCGCGTCAACGTTAAGTCGTCGACTTTTCTGGGCGGAACTGCCGTTATCCTTGGTCTTTTCGGACTTTGGGCCGGTGTCGCAGGCGCCGAGCTCTACACCCAGAGGCTTTCGCTGCTCCTGCTGCTGGCCGGCACGGTGGTCTATTTTTGGGGTGTGAGGCTTTTACAGTTCCTGCTGGTCCCATTTGGCCTCCTGTTTCTGGCGCTTCCCATTCCGGCCATCGTCTTCAACAAGATCGCTTTTCCGCTGCAATTATTTGCCTCGCGGTGCGCCGTTTGGTCCATGGGCCTGCTTGGCATTCCAGTTTTGCGGCAGGGAAACATCATTGAGCTCAAACCCATCAATACTTTTGAGACCAAGAAACTCGAGGTAGTGGAAGCGTGCAGCGGCATCCGGTCGCTCATGACGCTCTTAACTCTGGCAGTAGTTTTCGCATATTTCACCCATTCTCCGTCAGATGAGCCACCTACTTCAGGAAAGCGTTTTGGCTGGCTACGGAGCTATTGGTTCTGGCGGGCCGCGATTATCGTCATTTCTGCAGTTCCGATTGCCATTTTGACTAATGCATTCAGAGTGAGCGGCACAGGTATCCTGGCGCATTATTACGGAACAGAGGTCGCAGACGGGTTTTTCCACTCGTTTTCAGGGTGGGCCATCTATGTGGTGGCTTTTATCCTCTTGTTTGGTATTGGCATAATTCTTGATCGCTTCAGACCGGCTCAGTCTGAGGGCGAGCAACCAGTTGAAAGGAAGTCGTCCGAACCTGACTCTGCTGTTTCAATCAGTCCAGTCGTTTCGGCCGAAGGCTCAGAGCTATGAAATCGTCATTGCGTTTCGGCGTACTACTGGTCCTGATCCTCCTGATGGGAGTGATTGTGAACGCCTGGTCCTACCTTGGCGAAGCACACGTTGAACGCAAGGAACTGAAAGATTTTCCCCAGGCGGTTGGAGTATGGCAAAAGACAGGAAAAGATCAGATTCTGGACGACGAAACGCTTAAAGTGCTGAGGGCCAGCGATTATTTGTTGCGTGATTTTCGTAAAGCAGGTGGCGCGACAGCCAATCTTTATGTGGGCTATTACGCCAGCCAGCGTTCCGGCGCGACTTACCATAGTCCATTGAATTGTTTGCCGGGATCCGGTTGGACCTTAAGTGAACCGGGTCAGGCGATGGTCAAATTACCCGATGGTTCAACTTTCGCCGCTAACAAGTATGTAATCCAAAACGGCGACTATAAGAGCATGATGGTCTACTGGTACCAGGGCCGTGGGCGGAACGTCGCGAGCGAATACTGGGGCAAGCTCTACACAATGTTCGACAGTGTTCGGTTGCGCCGGTCCAACGGTGCGATGGTTCGAGTGACCGTTCCGATTGGCAATTCAGAAGCGGATGCGGAAAAGTCGGCAGTTGAGTTTGCTTCTGCTGCTTCAACAGTTCTTCCGGAGTTTGTACCGTAGCGTATGGTCGGAATAAGTATCAGGATTTATAGTTTCGGAAAACGAGAGTGATTGATCTTTTTTGAACGTTGTCTCGGGTTTTAGGGTATTTCCGGCAATTGCCCGCCGGCGTCTTCGAGAACCTGACGCGAAACCAATGGCTGCCTGGGTCTATTGTGGGCAGCGATGATGGAGTGAATTGATGAAAAGCGAGTGCCGCGGCGTTATCTATCAGATAAGCCTATTCTGTCTTCTTTTCGCAGCAACGATTTTTCTTGCCGGCTGCACCAATCCCGAAAAAGCAAAAGCACAGCATTTGGCTCAGGGTGAAGCGTACCTGAAGGATTCAAAGTTTCAGGAAGCGTCGCTCGAATTCCGTAACGCAATCCAGATTGACGATAACCTGGCGGCGGCTCACTGGGGCCTGGCTCGAGCCTACGAAGGTCTTGAGCGCTATCCGGAAATGCTCGACGCCCTCCGGAAAACGATCGCGATAGACCCAAGCAATCTCGACGCTCGCATCAGACTTGGTAACTACTATCTCGCCGGCGGCAGAGGCAGAGCTGACGTCATCGGTGAAGCCGAACGTCTCGCTAAAGAAGTTCTCGCTAGAGATCCGAAGAACATCGAGGGACATATCCTGATGGGAAGCGTGCTGTTTCAGCAGAACCAGAAGGACAAAGCCTTTGACGAGCTGAATCAAGCGGTGCAGTTGGATCCAAATCGCGTTGAGTCGTACCTGAGTCTCGCCCGATTCCACATCGTCAACAAGGAACCGGAAAAGGCTGAAGCGCTTTACAAGAAAGCGATTTCCGTCAACGGCAATTCGCCTTTGGCTTACACCGAGTATGGCAAGTTCTTAACGCAGTCGAATCGAGCCGCTGAAGCAGAAGCGGCGTTACGCAAGGCGGTTGAAGTTGGACCAAACGATCGCAACTCGCGGTTCGTGCTCGCCAGTTATTACCTTGTCAATCGCCAGTTCGATAAAGCCGAAGAGCAGTACAAGGCAATGGCGGCATTGGACCCAAACAAACCTGAGAGTCAGGTAGTGCTGGCTGATTTCTACGCCGCCACGAATCGTATAGACGATGCCGTGCGGATCTACCAGGACATACTTGCCAAGTCTCCGGACTATATGCAGGGTCGTTATCGCCTCGGCGAGATCCTGCTGGCCAAAGGTGATACACAGGGTGCGAGCACTCAAATTGAAGAGGCGCTGAAGAAGGATGCGCACGATCGCCAGGCTCTGCTGCTGCGTGCTCGCCTGCGTGCTCATGGTGGACAGGCTGATGGTCTGAAAAGCGCCATCGCAGATCTGAACGACGTCCGGCAGCAGGAACCAAACTCTCGCGCGGCTCTGTACTTTCTGGCCCAGTACAATTTCAGTCTTGGACTGCTCGAACAGGCCCGTACGTTTGCGGCTGAACTTGAAAAGAACTATCCGGATTATTTACCGGCGAAGTTGATGCAGCTCCAACTCGCATTGGCCGGCGGTGACCAAAAGGGAGCCACCACTCAAGCTGGCGAACTGCTTGCGCGTCTCGACAAGGCATCTCCCGATCGCGACAACTCGGCACAGTTGTTAAGAGAGATTCGTGAGAGGACTTTCCTTTCGCGTGGGACGGCGCAACTGCAACTGAGGAATCACGCCGGAGCGCGCACGGATTTTGAATCCGCTCGCGACGCCAATCCAAACGATCCGGTGGTCTACAACAGTCTGGCACTGGTTTCGCTAGCCGAGAACAAACCGGCGGACGCGGTGAATTTCTTTGAAACAGCGTTGAAAGTTGATGGAACAAACTTTGACGCGCTCAACGGCCTGGTGTCGCTATACGCGAAAACCCAGGAGCTGGATAAGGCCCACGCGCGAATAGATCAAGCGCTCGCTTCGTTTCCCAACAATGCGTCACTGCACTATCTGAAGGCCCAGGCGTTTGGCTTTCAGCACAACGTTCCGGGTGCGGAAACAGAGCTGAGAAAAGCACTCGACCTGGACTCCAACTACATACCTGCTTACTCCGCTCTCGGAGCTCTTTATATCAACTCAAACCAGCAGGATCGTGCCATTACGGAGTATCAAAAGATTATTGCTCTCCGTCCCGACAATGCGACACCCTACACACTGATTGGAATCATTGAGGACCAGCGCAAGAACTACGACGTCGCAATTGAGAATTATCGTAAGGCCATCGAGAAGGATCCGAACTCAATCATCGCTGCTAACAACCTCGCATGGTTGTACGCGGTGACGGGAAAGGGAAATCTCGACGAAGCGGTGCGATTGGCCCAGGGTGTGGTCCAGAGGAATCCGAATGTAGCCGGATTCATCGATACTCTGGGTTGGGTTTACTACAAAAAGGATCTTCACGCGGCGGCTGTCGAGCAGCTTCGCAAAGCCGTGTTGATTAACGAACAAGAAGCGCGGATAGCGAACATCCCGCCCGCCGCCAATTATCACTATCACCTCGGCATGGCCTTGAAAGGAAAGGGTGATCGGGAAGAATCGCGGCGTGAGCTCGAGGCCGCGATCCGGCTGGCTGATAAGTCTCCCTTTCCAGACCTCGAGGAAGCAAAGAAAGCATTGGCGTCATTGTGAATCTGAATATAGGTCATACGTCCCATAGGACCTGTACCGAAGAATAGGAGTGGTTATGAGCGTAGATTTCAGACAACGAAAACCGAGTGAATACCTGAGGATTTTGCGACGCAGGAAATGGCTGTTGATCCTTCCTATTATTGCAGTCACAACTGCGGTTGCTTATGTCGTCTACCGGCTGCCGGATGTCTACGAATCGGAGACGCTCATCGTCGTTCGACCGTCCAATCTGCCCACCTCGGTCGTAAGCACAGTTAGCGAAGACAGCATGACCCGTCAGTTGACCAGTATCAATCAGGTCGTGACGAGTCGCAGTTCGCTCGAGCCGCTGGTTGAAAAGTACGACCTGTATCGGGTAGAGCGCAGTCGCGGTGAGCCGATGGAACTCATAATCGAAGCGATGCGAGATTACATCCGGGTCGCGGTTAACACGAGCCGCAACGACATCACCAACGGTTTCAATATTGCCTACAGGTATCGCGACCCCAAAATTGCGCAAGCCATTACGGCAGAGCTCGCGAGTAAGTACATCAACGTCCAAACTGCGGACACGATACAGTCGAACACCGCGGCCAAGACATTCATTGACAATCAGGTAGCCCAGGCGCAGGAAGCCGTCGCTGCCGTCGATAAGCAGCGAGTGGAGTTCATGAGCGCTAATGTCGGCAAGCTGCCGAGTGAAGCACAGGCACTCTTGAACCAACTGACTGGTCTGCGTGAGGAGCAGAAAGCTCTCATGACGGAAGTGGGACGGCTGCAAGACCGTCGCGCCGCCTCTGCCAACACTATAGCAGCGCTGCAGCAGCAGGGTGACCTTGCCATTGAAGATGCAGCCAAAGATCTTACCGATCCGAAAACAACATTGGGCTGGTCGCAGTTGGTCTCCAGAAAAGCACAACTCGAGGGCGAACTAACTCGACTCAAGCAGGAGTACAAAGAAAAACACCCCGATGTAGTCGCCAAGCAGGAGGAAGTTAAGCAGATTCAGGATCAGATGGACCAATTAGTTGCGGAGTGGAAAGACAAGATTAAAGAAAAAGAAGCGCGGCTTAAAATACGGCCCAATACGAACATAAATGCTCTGCAAAACGAAATCAAAATGATCGATGGCGAGATCAAACGGCAACAGACTCTGCTGGTCCAGAACGAACAGAATATCGGTGGACTCGTCACTCGCATCAACAATGTTCCCGGCGTGGAAGTACAACTAAGCGCTATCGAGCGCGACTATCAAACCAAGAAATCCGCTCTCGACCAGCTCCTGTTGCAACAGCAGAAGATCACGTTGAACAAGGAAGCAGCGACGCAACAGCAGGGCGAAGGAATCGAAGTAATCGACGCCGCGAACCTTCCGTCGCAACCTGTTGCTCCAAAGCGTCTGGTGTTGTCGAGCATAGGACTCGGCGTGGGACTGGTGGTCGGCCTGTTACTTATTGGAATTTTCGAAGGACCGCGTCTGCTCACGATTCAGAATGTGGATGATGCCAGACATTACACCGGCTTACCGGTGCTCCTCTCGGTACCGGAATTGTTAACTCCCCAGGAGGCACGCGCGGTTCCTCGTCGTCGCAGGTTGTTACTTGCAGCCGGCGTAGTGGCAACGCTCGTGAGCATTCCAATGCTGGCACTGGCCCTTAAGCTCACGCATGTTTTCGAATACCTGATGACGGCATCCGGTGGTCGTACCTAGAGGTTTGTTGCCGAAACTGGAGGTCCAAGAGAGTGTACGCAGAATTTTACGGTCTCAAAGAGTTGCCATTCGCGCTGACCCCCGACCCGCGCTTCATTTATTTCACTCCGTCGCACACGGAAGTGATGGCCAATCTGCACTACGGCATTGAAAGCGGCAAAGGACTCGTGGTGGTGACCGGCGAAGTGGGAACTGGCAAGACGACGATCCTGCGCTGGATGATGGAACGTCTCGATCGCACAGTGCTCGTCGCTTATATCTTTAATCCACGTTTGTCTGTGCCGGAGTTTTACCAGCACGTGTCAACTCTGTTGGATGTCCAGAAGTGGGAAACAAAATCAGAGTTGTTGCTGGAACTCGGACGCGCGTTAGAGTCGCGTCACTCGCGCGGATTGCGCACCGTGCTCATCGTAGACGAAGCACAGGGACTCTCTCCGCACGTGCTCGAAGAGATTCGACTGCTGTCGAATTTCGAGTCGAACACAGCCAAGCAGTTGCAGATAGTTTTAACCGGTCAACCGGAGTTACGAGACGTTTTGAATAATCCGGACCTGCGCCAGTTGAAACAACGCATAGCGCTCCGTTGCGTTATCAAGCCGCTACCGAACGTGGAAGAAACTGATCGTTACATTACTTCTCGTTTGCTGGTGGCTGGCGCGGAACGCACTGACGTGTTTTCACCTGAAGCCGTCGATTACATCTTCCGTTGTTCCGACGGCATTCCGCGCAACATAAACAATCTTTGTGACAACGCGCTCCTGGCCGGGTATGCCGCCGGCGACACGACGATCGGCCGTTCGATTATCGAAGACGTGGCCGACACGTTCGACATGTTGCCACGGTCAGATCGAGGAAGAGGACAAACGGGCGAGGAACGCGAAGCACCCGCGCGAATTTTTTCTTCCGCAGGACGAGCCGAACTGTGGAACGCGGGAAAGACAAGCGGAGACACGGATTAAGTTAGGCGGCAGTCGCAGGGTACAGGAGCAGGACCTGCTCCCGATCGCTGCCACTGCTCCTGAAAATGAGGTGATTCGATGGGAAGAGTTTTTGATGCCATGAGACGACACAGCGTCACCGATAAGAGTGATGCTGCCAAAGCAACAGAAGATTCAAAGCGCCGTAACGACAGCCCAATCGTTCCCGGGCTGCCGTCTGCCGAACAGATCGAGGAACAGTTGTTGAGCGGTTCCTCAATCATGTCTGTTCCCGGCAAGCCGGTGCGAAGTTCAGCGTCCACTGCGCACACTGCGGATGTACCCGGCGGGTCGGCACTCCCCGGCGGAATTGCTTCGCGTGATGCTGGGGCAACTTTGGACGCTGCAGGAGCGACGCGCGCCGGGGGCTTCGTCACTTTTGACGTTTCTCCGTCGCGCGTCGAGCCTCATCTGATTGCGGTCAGTCAGCCTCGCTCTGCGTACACCGAGCAGTTTCGCTCGTTGCGCACGAAAATCCTGGAGGCCGGCGAACGCATGCAGATGCGCGCAATTGTCGTCACCAGCGCGGGTATCGCTGAAGGCAAAACTCTAACGGCACTCAATCTCGCATGGTTGCTGGCCCAGACCGACGGCGTGCGCGCCCTCGTGATCGACAGCGACCTGCGACGTCCCTGCGCCACCGATTATCTCGGCATCGATGCACAGGTTGGCCTCTCCGAAGTGCTCGGCGGTCAACTTAATCTCGAAGATGCCATCGTTCGCCTCGAACCCGCGGGCCTTCACCTCTTGCCGGGTGGAAAGCCGCGCGACGACGTTGCGGAACTGCTTTCCGGACCAGGCTACGGTCGTCTGCTCACGGAAGTGCGGCGCATGTTTGATTACATCATCATCGACGCACCGCCACTGGGAATTTTCACTGACGCAAACGTGCTGATGTCTCGCGCTGACGGTGGACTTCTCGTGGTCCGTGCCGGCAAGACGCGTTATTCAACAGTCGATAAGCTTCTCGAACAAATGCCGAAGGAACGCTTGCTTGGAGTAGTCCTGAACCGCACTGAAGAACAACCGGACTCTTCTTCCCACTATTATCAGTATCGCTACTACAACCGTGAAAGAAAGACGACTGAAATGCACCCGATCCCGGCCGACAGACTTGAAGAGGAGGTAGCAGCCGTCAATTGAGAGCATTACGCCTCAACGGACGAATGACTTTGTTGATCTTCGCCGAGGCGGCGTTGGTCTATGGCGCGTTGATCTGTGCTGTATATATCCGCTTCGGCATGGTAGACGGGCCTTTCGAACTTCTCCACAAGAACGGGTTTCTGAAAGCTGCGCTGGCTGCGTTCGTCTGCCTCGCTGCGTTCTACCTTTTTGATCTTTATGACTTTCTGGTGATGCACGACCGGCGTGAACTCGTGCTCCGGTTGATCCAGGCGCTCGGCCTTGCCTGGATCGTGCTCGCGTTTTCGTTTTACACGTTTCCAGGCTTGATGCTTGGTCGTGGGGTCTCGTTGATTGCACTGCCAATCGCACTCACGTTGATGGTCGCCTGGCGCGTGTCGATTCACTGGTTGCTGGGCCATCCCGATTTCGGTGAACGCATCTTGATCGTCGGTTCGGGTAATCTGGCGGTGGAACTTGCACGTGAGGTTTTGGATCGTCGCGACGCCGGCTATCGCATTGTCGGTTTTGTCGGCACTGACGCCGACCTGCTCGGTAAGAGTCTTATCAATCCCCGCGTGATCGGATTGACAGAGGATCTCGACGATATCGTCAAACGAGAGAACATCGATCGAATCGTTGTCGCAATGGGAGAACGTCGCGGACAGCTGCCAACAAACAAGTTGCTGCAACTGAGTCTCGCGGGCCACGTTAATATTGAAGAAGGCGCCTCTTTCTACGAGCGCATTACCGGCCGCGTTTCTTTGAACATGCTGCGTCCCTCCTGGTTAATCTTCACGGGTCGTGGACGGCAGACGAAGATCGCGGAGCTTGCGCGCACCGTGGTCCACTGGCTGGTGGCATTGATTGGCGCAATTCTCTCGTTGCCAATCGTTCTGGTGACGGCCGTTTTGATCAAGCTCGAGTCGAAAGGTCCGATCTTTTACAAGCAGGAACGAGTCGGCAGGAACGGGCGCACGTTTGTATTGACCAAGTTTCGCTCGATGCGGATTGACGCTGAAGCATCGGGACCGGTTTGGGCCAGTAAAGGCGACGCTCGTACGACGCGCGTCGGCCGCATCATTCGCAAGATCCGGGTCGATGAGATTCCGCAATTCTGGCACATCCTGAAAGGTGAGATGAGCTTCGTCGGACCGAGACCTGAACGGCCACACTTCGTGGCTCAACTCGCCGAGGAGATTCCGTTTTACGAGCAACGGCATCTAATCGCTCCCGGGCTGACCGGTTGGGCGCAAATCAAGTATCCGTATGGGGCTTCAATCGAGGATGCGCGACAGAAGCTTCAGTATGACCTTTTCTACATTAAGAATCATGGGTTGTTTCTTGATGCGATCATCATGTTTGAGACCATCAAAATAATTCTGTTTGGGCGCGGTGCCCAATGATGGCTTTGCCTCAAAAGTCCGGATTCACTGTTGGACACAGTCAGTACCACCTCGCGGTAGCGGGTGGGTACGAAGTAGATCCGCTCGATTTGCTAAGGCACCCACCCGCTACTGCGAGGTGGTACTGACTATGTCCAAGTCAGGTTCTGACTTTTTGAGGCAAAGCCCAACGATCGTTGTTTGGAGGTTGAGATGAAGAATATGAGACGAATGACACTGGGAACGTTGATGATCATCGCATTGACCATCAGTGTCGCTGCTCAGACGCAGAATGATCCGCAAAAAGCAAGACCGCGAACCACTGCGAGCGATCAGGGTAAGAAGACTCCTGTTAACGGCGACAGACTGGAGCCCGACGACACGTCGAAGATGCCCTCGGATGTGCCGCAGGACATTCAGGCGAATCGTCAGGAACAGATGTCGGAAGAGGTTGCCATCAGCAATTACTACAACAACTTCTTCAACAACTACCGGCTTGGCCCTGAAGACGTCATTTCCATCGAAGTGTTTAATCAGCCTCGTTACTCGCGCCCCAATATCATCATTCCACCAAGCGGTCGTATCTCGCTCTCGCTTATCAAAGGGGGAGTTTTCGTCAACGGAAAAACGGTTGACGAAGTTGGAGACATCATCAAGAAGAGTTACGACGAGTATATTATCGATCCGCAGGTCACGGTCTTCCTCGAAAAGGCGACGTCATATCGTTACAGCGTGATCGGCGATGTGGGACAGCCCGGCATTCGTCTCATGAATCATCGCATGACCGTCTCGGAGGCTATTGCCGAAGCAGGTGGCGTGCTAAACACGGGCAACAAGAGCGGCATCGTCGTGTTAAGACAACAGCCGGACGGCAACCGGAGACCGATTCCGGTCAACCTGTCGGCAATTTACAAGGGTAAGGCGCCCGACAACGTCTATCTGTCGCCGGGTGATCAAATACTCGTCCCTGGAAACAGGCTCAAGAAAATACAGGCCATCATGGGTCTAACTCCGTTAGCGAGCTTCGCTCGCATCTTTGGCGCCCCTGTGCCATAGAAAGCTCATGAACAAGCAGATCGCAGAAGCAGTTAGCAGGAGCAGGCGGATCGTATCGGCCTGCTCCTGTTTTCTGCTCCTGCTCCTGACCTTATCTTCAGTCGCATTAGCCCAGAGCGGCACCTGGGCGCGTCAGCGTAGCGGAACAATGGCGTGGCTTCATGCTGTCTTCTTTCTTGATCAAAACCGTGGCTGGGTAGTCGGCAGCAAAGGCATAGTGCTGCAAACACGCGATGGTGGTAACACCTGGACCGCGCGCAGTGCGTCTACCGAAGACGTCGTGCGCGACATCTTTTTCATCGATGACCAAAACGGCTGGCTGGTCTGCGAAGTCAACAGCTACCAGCTAAAAACCAAAGAACAACCTCGCGCGTACCTGATGAAAACCACCGATGGCGGAGAGCACTGGAAACGGGTCGAGATCAAAGGCTTCGACGTCGATTCGGTTCTCGTGCGCGCGGTGTTCAGTCGAAAAGGGCGAGGCTGGACTTTCGGTGACGCAGGGCAGATCTACACCACTCACGATGCAGGTGATACATGGGTGGCGTTGCGTTCCCCAACACGACATTTACTGCTGGGCGGGATCTTCGTAGACGAGGATCGCGGTTGGCTTGTCGGCGCGGGCGCGACGATCATTCAAACCTCGGACGGAGGCGATACGTGGTACCAGTCAACCTTGCCGCAAGTCGAAAAATCAGTTCGCTTCACGGCCACGTCGTTTGTCGACAATCGCAAAGGTTGGGCTGTGGGTAGTGGCGGCTCCGTCTATCGCACAGTTAACGGTGGTCGCACCTGGGAACGGCAGCAATCGACAGTAGACGTCGATCTGTTTGATGTGAAGTTTGTCGACGCAGTTGAAGGTTGGGCCGTCGGCGCTGAAGGGACAATTATTCACACGAGCGACGGCGGTGAGCATTGGACCACCGAACGCAGTGGCACTCCGCATCCGCTCGAGCGTGTATTCTTCAGCGATCGAAAGCACGGCTGGGCGGTAGGATTTGGCGGCACGGTTGTCTCGTATCTGCGCAACGAGGCCTCAGCAACTCGACAATAAGAAAGTTTAAAACTTATGCGAAAGACAAGTCTCTTCCTTATCGCCATTTTGACGGTAATTCTTTGTTCGTCCGAGATTACCGCGCAGGCACAGACGCGTTCCCGCTCAGTTGAGCAAGACGTTAACAACATCCCGGATCCCGCAACGCGGCTGCGTGAGGAGATCGAAGCCGCTCCCAATGACGTCGAACGTAATCGTCTGCGACTAAAGCTCGCGGAAGTGCTGGTGGCCTCAGGACAAAAATCGGAAGCAATTGCAGAACTAAACAAGATCGGGACGTCGAACTCATTTGACCCGATTGGTTACTTCAATCTCGGGAATGCATTTGCTCGTCTCGGAGATTCAGAGTCAGCGTCCAATGCTTATCGCACCGCTATCGAGCAACGTAAAGGTCATTATTCGCGCGCTTACAACAACCTCGGAGTGATGTTGCTGCGCGCCGGCAGGTGGGATGAAGCTCAGGAAGCGTTTTTGTCGGCATTGAGGATTGAGAGTTTTCGTTATGCCGAAGCGAGCTACAACCTTGGCCGCGTTTACGCTGCTAAAGGCCAGTACGATCTCGCCGCACGCGAATGGCGTCGCACGCTGGCGATCGATCCGCAACACGACGCGGCAGCGCAGGCACTCGCACGGGGCCGGAGTTACGAAACGGTAGTCGTCGCCGCAAAGCCTGTGAAATCGACGACTGTAGTGGTGAAGACAACCGCGCCAACGACGTCCACAACCTGGAAACCATTTGTTATTGATCAGGCGACTTACGATTTGTTACAGCGCGCGCGCGCCGATGTTGAACGCGGCAAGATGCCACAAGCGGTTGAGAACTTTCAGCGTGTGTTGAAGCGGCAAAATGGTTACTTTCCGCCGGCGAATCTTGAGTTGAGTTCTGCGTTATTGTCTCTGCAACAGTACGACGAAGCGCTGGCCAATCTGCTTCAAGTTTCGCAGCGCGATGGTGCGCGCTATCCGATCAGTTTCTTTCACCTGGCTCGTTTGTATGAAAGAAAAGGCGAGTTAAAACTCGCCGAGGCCGCCTTTCAACAGGTAGCGACATTCTATGCGCCCGCCAACGCGCAATTTCTCCTCGATCTCAGTCGCGTGCGCGAGAAGCTTGGCGATTTCAAAGGCTCGCTCGAAGCGATGGAATCCTGCCTGAAGGTCATGCAGGACCAGGGACTAAAACCAAACTGGTCTGATGAACGCATCGCCGAACTCCGAGCAAAAGCCACGAAGCAGGATTAGCCACAAAAAGGCGCACAAAGCACATAGGTGAATTCCGAGGCGCGAAGGATTTTAGGAGCCTTGAAGTCGATCGTTATGTGCTTTTTGCGCATTTTTGTGGCTAAATGATCATGCTCTACAACCCCAAATTGCCCAGGAGCTGAACCCATGAAAGTTCGACTAATCCTCGCGATCGTTTTGACATTCGTATTCACATCTATTGCTCGTTCTCAAGAACCGGCTGCTTCCCCTTCGCCGGCGCCGAAGCCCGCAATGAGCCGCGCACAAAGTCAACGAATCATCATCGCTACCGAAAAGAAACTCTGGGAGGCGTGGAAGAATAAAAATCTAAAACTGTTTCGATCCACGCTCTCGGCCGACAGCGTCATGATTGGCGACACAGGCGTAGCTAACAAGGAGGAAGCTCTCAAGGCTCTCGAGGCGCCGTGCGAAGTGAAGTCGTATGAGCTCAGCGATCTAAAAGTGACATTCCTGAACAGCAGTGCCGCACTTTTGACCTATAAGTCTACACAGGACGCATCCTGCGGCGGACAGCCGGTGCCGCCCACTGTTTGGGCCAGCAGTGCCTACGTGATGCGTGGCGGAAAGTGGCTCGCCGCCTCACACCAGGAGACACCAGCGAAGTAGTGCCACAAAAAAGCACAAAACAAAACTAGCCACAAAAAAGCACAAAGCAAACTAGTCACAAAAAGGCACAAATCAACACTGGCCACATAAAGGCACAAATCAAACTAGCCACAAAAAGGCACAAAAAGCACATAATGAGGAAATCGGGGCGCGCCAAATCATTGGTGCGCCATTGGACTCATCATTATGTGTTTTTTGTGCCTTTTTGTGGCTAATCAATCTTTGGGGCGCAGGTGCGGGAAGAGGATCACGTCGCGGATGGAGGTCTTGTTCGTGATTAGCATCACGAGACGGTCGACGCCGATGCCAATACCTGCGGCGGGTGGCATGGCATACGACAGCGCGCGAATGTAGTCTTCATCCATCAACATCGCTTCTTCATCACCCCGTTCACGCTGCTTCATTTGATCGCGAAAGCGATCGTACTGCTCAACCGGGTCGTTTAGTTCAGAAAACCCATTCGCAATCTCCATTCCCGCAATGTACAGCTCGAAACGTTCCGCCACGTTTGGGTTTGCCGGTGACGCCTTCGACAGCGGCGAGATCGGTTTTGGAAAGTCGGTGATGAAAGTCGGTTGCACAAGACCTTCTTCGACGTGTTCTTCAAAGAGCTCTAGGACGTTATCGTTTGTGATCTGATCCTGTTCAACCAGTCCTGACAAACTCTCCTTCATACCCACACGTCTAAACAGCGCCGCGAAATCAATCTCGTTCTCACCGAACTTTACCTGCGTGTGGCCCAACACGGTGAACACGACCGTTCGCAGCAGGCTCTCACAAAAATCCATCATCTGGTTCACATCGGCATAGGCCCAGTAAAACTCGAGCATCGTGAACTCGGGATTGTGACGCGTGGAAATTCCTTCATTGCGAAAGTTGCGATTGAGTTCAAAAACTTTCTCGAAACCGCCGACGAGCAACCGTTTGAGATACAGCTCCGGCGCAATACGCGCGTAGAGATCAATATCGAGCGTGTTGTGATGAGTCTTGAACGGACGTGCTGCAGCGCCCGTGGCGAGCGGCGTCAACATTGGCGTCTCGACTTCAATGTAACCGTTGTCTTCGAGAATGCGACGCAGTTCACGCACCGCCGCGGCGCGCCGCTCAAACACATCGCGCGATGTCAGCGACTCGTCTTTCTCGTGTTTCAGACTGCCGGCAATCAGATCCGCGTAACGTTGTCGTTGTCGAATCTCGGGATCGTGAATTCCGTGCATCTTGTCAGGCAGCGGCAAAAGAGCCTTCGACAGGAATTGAAGCTTCTGTACATGCACCGACAGCTCCCCGGTTTTGGTGATGAATAGATAACCCTCAACTCCGATGAAGTCGCCGTGGTCCAGTAACTGAAATAACGCCCAGCCGTCAACGTCACCACCCTCGGCGCTGTTGTGCACACCGGTAACGTCCGCTTTGCGAATGTAGATCTGAAGACGTGACTTGCCGTCTGACAGGTGGACGAACGCTGCTTTGCCCATGACGCGCGGCGGCGATGCAATGCGTCCGGCAAGACGAACGACATGACCTTTCAACTGTTCATTGGTTTGCTCGATAGTTTCAGACGATGGACGGCCTTCGTCGGACGGAGTCGGTTCTAAGCTCCGAAACTTCTCTACGATGCTATTGATGGTGTCTTCTTTTTCCGGATCGACTACTCGACTGCGCTCGAACTTGTTTGGGTAGACATTACCGACGAGCGCGCGCAAGCTTTCCAGATGCTCTCGCCGCGCCACAGTTTGATCGTTCTCTTCAATAAACGGTATCGACATAAAAGTGGCGATTATACAGACAACCGGCAAATCCTGTAATCTTTCACCAATGATAGGAAAGATTCTGACCCCGGAGCTGATGCTCCGGGAGCGCCAACGTCTGCGTGCTGCAGGCAAGCGTCTCGTATTTACAAACGGCGTCTTCGATCTTTTGCACGTCGGGCACGTGCGTTATCTGGCCGAAGCGCGCTCGCTCGGCGACGCGCTCATCGTTGCGATAAATAGTGATCGCGCGGTGCGAGAGTTAAAGGGTCCGGATCGACCGATCTTCGACGAGTCTGAACGTGCCGAAATACTTGCCGCTCTGCGTTTCGTCGATTACGTGACTGTCTTCGACAACATCTCTCCGCGGAGCTTGATCGCCGAGCTGCTGCCTGACGTGCTGGTGAAGGGCGGAGATTATCAACTCGATCAGATCCATGGCCGCGAAGAAGTCGAGGCCGCCGGAGGCAGCGTGATTTCATTACCGTTTGTCGAAGGTGCTTCGACCTCGCAGATAATTTCAAGAATGAAGAAATGAGCCGCAGATGAACGCAGATGAACGCGGACCTGCGTGGATCTGCGTCGGTCTGCGGCTAAAACATGCTTCAGATTACAGAAACTCCCGAATATCAAAAGTTGCTCGCTGAACTGCGAGGCAATGCGCGTGTGATCTCAATCAGCGGTCTTGTCGCGGGCGCGGCACGCGCACTGGCCGTCGCTGCGCTACAACGTGAGACAGGAAAAACGTTTGCGGTCATTTCGCAGTCAACTCGCGATCTCGAATCGTGGGAACGAGACCTGCGATTCTGGTATTCCGCACTTTCCGGACAGGACGCTGAGAATGAGATCCTGGTCCTCCCGGCGTCAGAGACCGACCCCTACGCCGGCACGTCGCCTCACGCACAAACACTCGAACGACGAGCCCTCGCCTTGTGGCGATTGCAGCAACATGCTGCGAGGTTCGTCCTGCTTACTGCGCGCGCTCTCGCACGGAAAACAGTGACGCCCGACGAGATTGCCAAATCCGGAGTGGTGTTGCGGCGTGATGAAGATCACTCGCCGGAAGATCTAGTCGAGAAATTAATGGCCACTGGCTACATGCGTGAGGATCCAGTGGGCGCCGTCGGCGAGTTTTCGATGCGTGGCGGCATCGTCGACGTTTGGCCGCCTGGAAGTGACGCGCCGGTGCGTCTCGAATTTTTTGGCGACACGGTTGATTCAGTTCGTGAATTCGATCCGGAGAATCAACTCTCGACGGCACAACTTCAGGCAGTCGAAATACCGCCCATGCATGAGTACGCCGTAAGGTCGCTGGATTTTCAACTCTGGGGCGAAGCTGCTCGCGAGCGCTGGTCCGACGAACGTTACGATCGATCGCTCCGCGATCGAACCGCTTTCGCGGATGAAGGCGAGGCATTTACCGGCTGGGAATGGCTGATTCCCATCATCAAAAACTGCGACTCGTCTGTGTTCGATCATCTCGGCGACGCGGTATTGGTTATCGACGAGCCGGGCGGGATTGAGTCGTATCTCAGTGAGTTTTACGAAAATCTTTCAGACCGTTTTCGCCAGATCGAAGAAGCTGACGACATCGCACTTGCCCCCGAAGAACTCTTTCTGAGCGCCGAAGAGTTGCGCCTACTGGTTTCAGCACGCCAGCGCATCGAGCTGCGCACTCTCGGTCGCGCTGCAGCTGAAACAGATCTCGAACTCTCGCTCGAAGCTGAAGCGCCGAAGGTCCAGCTTGGTCGAGCGCGCGGCACGCGGCAACCGGTCTTTCTGTTCCCGGTGGTTGAGAGTGCACTTGAAATCGAATGGCAAGCGCAGTCCACGCTGCGTTATCACGGGCGCGTCGCCGATCTTGCGGCTGAAGTGACGCGCTCGGTTGAGAACGGAAAGACAACTATTTTCGTGATGCCGAGTCTTGGTGTGGCAGAACGAATCGTCGAGATCCTCAACGAATACAAGATCGAAACGCGATTGGCATTTACTTCGGAGGCTTCTGATCCCGGAAGCTACCGGCCTGTGGTCGTGACTGTTGGGCGTTTAAGTAGCGGTTTTGAGTTGCCGCGAGCGCGACTCATCGTTCACGTCGAAGCCGATGTTTTTGACGAAACCGCGGACGCGATTGAACGACGACCCGCGGGCGTTGAACGACTACAAAAAACCGAGAAGCGGAAACGCAAATCAAAGGCAGCGGCTTTTCTGTCTGATTTTCGTGACCTGAAGCCTAACGACTATGTAGTCCACATAGATCACGGCGTGGCACGCTTCGGTGGTTTGCAAACTCTCGACCTTGGACCACGCACTGGCGAGTTCATGCTGCTCTTTTACGCTGACGAAGCGAAGCTATACGTTCCGGTGGAACGTCTCGACCTCGTGCAGCGCTACTCGAGTGCGGAAGGTCATCAACCACAACTCGATCGCCTCGGCGGACTCGGCTGGCAAAAAACCAAGGCCAAAGCCAAGCGAGCCATGCGCGACATGGCTGACGAACTGTTGCGTCTCTATGCCGAACGGAAACTCGTCGGTGGTTACGCATTCGCCGCCGACACGCCATGGCAGAATGAGTTTGAAGACGGCTTCCCATTTGTTCTCACTCCGGACCAGGAAACTGCAATCGAAGACGTGAAGAAGGACATGGAAGAACCTGTGCCGATGGACCGTTTGCTTTGCGGCGATGTCGGCTACGGCAAGACGGAAGTTGCAATGCGCGCTGCGTTCAAGTCGGTGATGGAAGGAAAACAGGCGGCGATTCTTACGCCGACCACCGTGCTCGCGTATCAACACTACGATACGTTTCGCAATCGCTTTGCTCCGTTTCCGGTGAAGGTGGAACTGCTTTCGCGATTTCGATCATCGAAAGAACAGAAGGAAGTAGTGAAGAGGATTGAGTCCGGTGAAGTGGATGTAATCATCGGCACGCATCGCATCCTTTCGAAGGATGTGCAGTTTAAGGATCTGGGACTGGTTGTGGTCGACGAAGAGCAGCGTTTCGGAGTGGCACACAAAGAACGGCTCAAGCATCTCAAGAAAAAAGTTGATGTGCTGACTCTTTCAGCGACGCCGATTCCGCGCACGCTCAACATGTCGCTGAGTGGGATGCGCGACATGTCGCTGATTGAAACTCCGCCACGAGATCGACTCGCGATCCAGACTCAGGTGGTCCAGTTCTCCGAAAGCGTCATCAAGTCGGCAATTGATCTGGAACTGTCGCGCCGGGGTCAGGTCTTCTTCATACACAATCGTGTTGAGACGATCGAGACGATTGCGGCCCTGGTGAAACGTTTGGTGCCGCAGGCGCGGCTCGCGGTGGGACACGGCCAGATGAACGAGAAGGAGATGGAGCGGGTGATGCTCGACTTCATCGATTACAAATATGACGTTCTGGTTGCAACCACCATCATCGAAAACGGCATAGACATCCCGCGCGCGAACACCATCATCATAAATCGCGCCGATCACTACGGTCTTTCTCAGCTTTATCAATTACGCGGGCGTGTGGGGCGTTCGAGCCGCAGGGCTTACGCCTACCTGCTAATACCCAGTGAACAGGAGCTTTCACCCATTGCCCGTCGACGTTTAGCAGCCATTCGTGAGTTTTCTGATTTGGGAGCCGGGTTCCGTATCGCGGCCCTCGACCTTGAGCTGCGTGGCGCCGGCAACCTTCTGGGCGGCGAGCAATCCGGGCACATGGAAGCGCTTGGCTTCGATCTCTACACACAGATGCTGGAACGAACGGTGGCCGAGCTGCAGGGTGAAGAGGTTGAAGATGAAACCAGCGTAACGCTCAATTTGGGTGTAGATGTCGCCATTCCCGACGAATACATCTCCGACATGGGGCAGCGGCTGAGAACGTACAAGCGGGTTTCTTCGGCGCGTGACGAAGCCACGCTGTCGAGTATTCGAACGGAGACCGAAGACCGCTACGGCCGCATTCCGACGCCCGTCGACAGGTTGTTTGCATACGCGCGTTTACGCCGGTTATCGGAAGAGTTGGGGATCGTTTCAATCGATCGGACGCCTGACGGAGTGGCAATCAAATTTAGTGAAAAAGCACGGATTTTACCTGAGAAACTGGGTGAATTCGTGACGGCCACTCCGGGAGCGGTCTTCACGCCCAACGGTGTTTTGCGGTTAATTCTGACGGAAGAGGAACAGGACGAAGTGCTCGATGTGGCTCGCGCCGTGTTGCTCCGGCTTCGCGCGAGCGATTAGAATCCAAAACCTGTGCACAGATTACACAGATTCTTCTTGGTAATCTGCGTGATCTGTGGATAAGCCTTATAGGAGTCTTTATTGTGAAAGTTAAATATCTTGCAGCCATTGGTGCTCTGATCATCCTGACGTTCACCGCCACGAGCGTCTTTGCCCAGGAAGGCGAAACGACGGTCGTCGATGAAGTAATTGCCCAGGTCAATGACGACGTCATCACGCTTTCGATGCTCAAGCGCGAGACGAAAGAGCGTGTCGAGGCTTTGAAGCAGAGCGGCATGACCGAGCAGCAGGCAATTGCAGAGGTCAATAAGCGACAGGCTGAACTCATTGCGACGCTGATCAACGAAAAGCTGCTGTTGCAAAAAGGCAAAGAACTCGACCTTGCCAACGACATCGAAGCAGAAGTCAACCGCCGCATGCTACAGATTGCGAGTGAGCAGGGTATTACCTCGATCGAAAAGCTCTATGAAGCAATGCGACAGAGCGGGCTTGTTCCGGAAGATGTGCGGCGCACGATGCGCACTGAAATGATGAAGCAGGCCGTGTTGCAGCAGGAGGTTGACCGGCGCGTCTATCTCAGTCCCTCCAACGACGAAGTTAAGAAGTACTATGAAGGGCATCTCGATAAGTTTCGTAAACCGGAGAGCATGAAACTTTCAGAGATTTATCTCTCAACCGTTGGGAAAGACGAAAACGCAGTCAAAGCCCGTGCGCTCGAGTTGATCACACAGCTTCGCGCGGGGGCTGACTTTAAGGCGATCGCCGGCGCCAACTCGGAACGCGAGAAAAACGGTGAGCGTACTGCTCCAAAGGATGGCGGATATGTCGGTGAGTTTGACGTCCCGAATTTGCGCGAGGATTTGTTAGCGGCGTTGAAGGACGTGAAAGCGGGTGGAGTAACTGACCCGATCCACGTTAATGATGGTTTCCAAATCCTGCGTGTTGACGAGCGCATACCCCCCGGCGCTACACCCGTTTTCAACGAGAACCGCGTGCGCGAGGCGATACTGATGGAACGTCAGCCGAAAGAGCGTGAGAGCTATCTTCAGAATCTGCGCAACGAGGCCTTTATCAAGGTTACTGATAATTACCGTGCCGGTGTCGATCCACTTCTGAAGCTCGCGGCTCCGGTTGCCGCCAAGGGCAAAGAGAAGAACGACGATAAAAAGTCGAAGAAGCCATAGAACGTTTTAGCCGCGGATGAACGCAGATGACGCAGATATCTAAATTATTGATCTGCGTGATCTGCGTTTTTCCATGAAGGAGTTGTACGACGCAGTTTCAATAGGAACGCTGGTAACCATCAAACCGTGATGCTCGAAATCAAGCCCTTCAAAATTCGTGACGTCGAGATCAATCCACCACTCGTGCTTTCGCCGATGGCGGGTGTGACGGACGTTTCGTTTCGGCGTTTGCTGAAGCGGCGCGGTGGTGTCGGTCTGTCTGTTTCAGAGTTCATTTCGGTTGAAGGGTTGACGAGAAGCAATCCAAAGTCGAAACGGCAGATGCGATTTTACGAAGACGAGCGACCATTTGCAGTTCAGATTTTTGGTGGCCAGCCGGAACGGATGGCGATGGCTGCTGAGATGGCTCAGGAAGTGGGCGCAGATATTCTGGACGTGAATTGTGGCTGTCCGGCTCCGAAAGTGGTGAAGCACGGCGGTGGCTCGGGGTTGCTGAAGGATCACAACCGGCTCGCAGACATTCTCAACACGATAAAAAAAGTAATCACGATTCCGTTGACGGTGAAAATTCGCGCGGGTTTCTACGATCACACCATCAATGCTGTGGACACAGCAAAGCTTGCAGAAGATTGCGGCGTCGAGCATATCGCTTTGCATGGTCGGACGAAGGAACAGGGTTATCGCGGTCTGGCAAATTGGGATCTAGTCAAACTGGTTAAAGAAGCCGTGCGTGTGCCGGTGTCGGGTAGTGGTGACGTGACGACGATTGAGGGCGCCTTTGCGAAGTTTCGCGAAACTGGTTGCGACGGGGTTTTGATTGGACGTGGCGCGATGGCGAATCCGTGGATCTTTCGTCAGATCGAAGATGCGATGCACGGCCGCCCGATCTTCGAACCGACATTAGCCGATAAACGCGCAATACTTCACGAGTATTTCGACATGTTGCGCGAAGACATGCCTGAAACCCCTGCAATCAATCGTATGAAGCAGCTCGCGGGACAGTTTACGCGCGGGCTTCAGGGCGGCGCTTTGTTTCGAACGTCGATTTACCACTCGCACACCGTCGAAGAGGTGCTCGATCGGATCGAGGAATACTTCGAAGCAATCGAATCCGGGCGACCCTACTATGGTGAGGCGGGCGCGCCGGTTGAGCCACAGATAAATACGGAAATCACGGATTGTAGTTTTTTCACATCCTAACCCGTCTTCAATCCGCGTTTATCTGTGGCTGGTTTGCCGTTGCCCGTGTCGAGATTCACGGGTGCCGGATATCCCTTCTGAGCTACTGAACCCAGATCGATCACGATTTCGTTCTGAGGCTTCGGTGGTTTTTTCGCTTTGGCCGTCTTCTTCTGCGGTGATGCCTCAGGCGTCGGCGAAGGCGTCACAGTCGGGTTTGTGGACATCGCGTTCAGTGCGTTAAGTAACTCAGTGCGCTGTTGCTCTGGAAGATCCTCCAGCCTGACACCATTTGCTTCCAACACTGCTCGCAGATTCTCTTCAGTGTTTGTGTCCTGCGCGTAGACATCCTTGTAGATGTGGAGCTTTCCGTCTTCCAGCACGATAGTTTCGTAACGTAGTTCTACCGGGACAGGCTGTTTGAGTTTGACTGTCCTGGTTTTCTCCTTGTCCTGCAAATACGACTCGATCGTGGTTGCCGATACTTCTGTCGTGTTTGACGCCTTCGCGAGCAGTCCTGCGAAATCTTTCACCTGTGCATTCGTCAAACCAACGCAGCCGTGGGAAGCAAACTTCCCAATCTTCGCGGGTGACTTGCCTCCATGAATCAGCGACGGCAAACCAATCGGAATCTTGATTGGTCCAAGTGGGTTGTCTTTATCGCCGGCTTTTACGGTCTCTCCCGCAGTCACGTTTTTCATCTTTGCGACCCAGGGAGAATCCGGTGGTGTCCACGTTGGATTGAAGATGATTGTCTGCGCCTTGCGTAAGCCGAACGGAAGCGGAAACTCGGGATAGCCGATACCAACTCTGTACGACTTAACCAGTGAACCATCCTGAAAGAGGTCCATGCGAAACGCGGGAATGTTAACGACCACACGCGTGTCGGAGGGGACCGCGTTTGGTCCTTTCAGCATCTCGACAGTCGGACCTTTATCGTCCCCGCTCGGATCGCCTTTGGACCAGTAGTTGTTCGCGATCGTCACAAGTTGTCTTGCTTTCTCGTCTCCCAGAATCTTTTTCAACTCTTCTGACGTGCGTATGCGTGCGTCGGTCGCATTGCCATCGGTGTCTTCGGCGTTGGTTTCCTGCAGACGCGCAATCTCAGCACTCGAAGTGCGCTTTAGTGATTCGATCTGTTCGTCGGAAAGTTTTAGATTCTGCCGCAGTTGGGCCACAAACTTCTCGTCGCTGAGTAACGCGTCAAGCAGTGGTAACGTTACCTGCACCGAAGCTGTTTCTGGTGATGTATTCGGGGAAGCTAGGGCAATTGGAGAAGATGCCGGTTGCGCTACCGAACTATTCGTGTTGTTTGATGGCACAGTGCAACCTACAAATAACAAAGCAAGGAAAGTGAGACTTAAAAGTAGCCGGATCATTTTTTGCTCCTCTTAACAGTGTGTTTTCATTTAATCGAGCAACGGGCGTTCCAACGACGCCGAAAACGTTTACACGCTTTTTCTGCACGATTTGCGAACGCTAACCGTGTTAACGCGCTCGGTTCTGTAGCAGCGGATAGGGATTGATATTGGCGCCTTCCCAGTAACGTTTTGGGTCGGAAACTACAGCGATCGAGAAGTGAAGATGAAAATTTCCTGGACCGGCATTGCCCGTATCGCCGACGTAAGCGATGACTTCGCCTTGCCGGACGAAGCTTCCTTCAGTAAGTCCTTCGGCGTAGTGAGAAAGGTGCGCATAGTAAAAGACCATTTTCTGGTCCGAGCTGAACTGATAGATCGTGGTGCCGCCACGATCGCTGTGGAAGAGTTTGATTATTTTGCCGTCAGCGGCGGCGAGTACAGGCGTTTCAGCAGGCGCGATAATATCGATAGCGTCGTGTGTTCGGCCTTCTGAGCGGGCGTCGGAGTAGGTGTCGAGCAACTGTTCGGGGCGCACGCCCGCGACCGGAATGATCAGATCAACTCGGCCCACGAAATTTGCTGGTTCTGGTGTTGGCGTTGCTGATTCAGCTGGAGGTAATGGAGTACCGATAGCGATCGGATCGCTCGGCGGCAACTCGACTGCAGAGAGATGCGGCGTGGTCCTGTAACTGGCTGCAAGCGCCACGATCGCAACGATCACCAGAAACAGAACACACAGTAGAATTCGGAGCTTTAGCGCGCTCATGGAACGGGTTAGAGACAACTAGCGTTCCAGAAATCAGCTGCAGATAAACACAGATTTACGCAGATCAGCGTTCATCCCCGAAAATCTGCGGCTTATTTTTATCTCTCGAACCCAAGCGGCAGAAGTGGCTGTGGCGTCGTGCCCTCGAAGAACCAGCTCGCGCCGACTCGAAGGCGATGATGCCACGTCGGCAGACGCGACGTGTACAACGCGAATCGCGCCTGTCGCGCCAATGCGCCACCAAATGCCTTTCCACCCGTGAGCACCGCCGCTCGTTCCGTTCCAAGACTAATTGCTTCTCCCAACTCTTCGAAATGTTTCGTGTGCATTTCGTTCCCCTCGAGAAAAGCCTTGATGTTGCGAGCCGCCAGACTCGCTTGCTGAAAACTGAGTTGCGCGGTACCGGCGAGCGTCGGCGACGCATCCGGATAGAAAGCGATATCGCCGAGCGAAAATACGTTCACGTGTTGCGACAACTGCAACGTCGGTTTGACCATGAGCAGCCCGCGCTTGTTTTTCTCAGCGTCGATTTGTTCGATCACAGGGCTCATCTTTACGCCGCCGGTCCACACGACGCCCGCAGTTTTAAGAGTCTCGCGATTACCTTCATGCTCAAAGATGAGTTCATCCGGTGTAACCTGGACGACGCGCGTCCTCGTGTGCACTTCAACGCGGGATTTATGAAGCGCGTCTTCAACAAACTCCCGGATCTGATCACCCATTCCCGGAACGACCTTGTCGCCCATTTCTATTACCAGCACACGCGGCTCGCCGTGCAGCGCGCGACGTTTGAACGCGTCGTTGAGGAGGTCAGCCATTTTGGTAGAAAGCTCGCAGCCACTCGCGCCTGCCCCAACAATGGCAAATGTCACATCACGTCGAACGTCCTGCGGCGGCATATCAGGGGGAATGCGATCGAGCGCCGCCACCATGCGTCGTCGCAGGTTGTCTGCATGGTCGAGTTTCCTGAAAGGCAGAGAAAACTCTTCTGCGCCTTCGACCCCGACATAGTTGGTCACACCACCAACGGCAAGAACCAAAATATCGTAGTTGAGCGTCTTTTCGTGACCGGCGATGGTAACCGTTTGCGAGGTGAGATCGACTGCCGTCACAGAGTCCTGGACGAACCGGACGGTGTCGTCGAGTAGTTCATCGTACCTGGGTGCGATGTGCCAGGCTGCTACTTCGCCACTCAGGTACTCGTAGAGCATTGGCGTAAAGAGGAAATGATCCGCGTCGCTGACGAGGGTCACATCTGCCGCTCCGGCAAGCTCCAGAGCCGTAAAGAGTCCCCCGAAGCCGCCTCCTAGAATCAGAATTTTTGCTTTGGACATTTGCCACGATAGTACCACTGAAGGTGGCCACAAAAAGGCACAAAATTCACGAAAAGAGACGGCTGATTCATTGGCGCGGAATGTCTTGCGACATGGGAACTTAGCACTCCAACTGAATATCCGTTTTTGTGCCTTTGGTGCCTTTTGTGGCGGCGTTTGTGCCTTTTAGCTGGTCATGTTACATTGACGTTGCTTTTTTAAGTTTAGCGGTTGCCGCTTTTAGCGGAGTTTACTGCGGTCGAGGAGGACCATTTAAGCAAGTGGCGTTAGCAAAACAAACCAAGGAACAGATAGTTACTGAGTTCCGTACGCATGAGTCAGATACCGGTTCACCACAAGTCCAGGTCGCACTTCTGAGTCAGAGAATTAACGGCCTCACTGAGCATTTCAAGACCCATAAAAAGGACAATCACTCGCGGCGCGGCCTGCTCAAAATGGTCTCGCAACGTCGCAGTTTGTTGGATTACTTGAAGAAGACTGATATCGAACGTTACCATGAAGTGGTAAATCGTTTGGGTCTGCGACGGTAGTCATTAGCACAGTAAGAGAGAGCTTCGAATCTCCATTGAGTTAAAGCCCGCGTCTATCGAAGAGCTTGTAGCGGTGCCGAACGTGACGGCGATTGACTGCAAACAAGCAGACGTGTACGGCCCAAAAGCTTCAAGCAAGAAGGCGGCATGAGCTTCACGGTTCGAGAGGCTCGTGCCGCCTTTTATGTTGTTTCCATAGCCTTACCCCGCATCACGTTGGCGGCCCAGAGATTAAGAAAGACTGAGCAGAAAACAGCGTTGGCGCCCAAATATTGGCAAGCGCCCGCGACCTGGACCTAAGAGTGTTCAGGTGTAAAGTTCGAAGGAGAACAGAAAATGTCAGAAAAGAAATACCTCAAAGAATCCATCAAACTCGGCGAAAGGGAGTTGACCGTCGAAACGGGCAAAGTTGCCAAACAAGCCGACGGCTCACTCGTCATCCGGTATGGCGACACAATGTTACTGGTCGCTGCCGTAAGCGCTCCGACCGCCCGGGAAGGTGTTGATTTCTTTCCTCTCACGGTTGAATACCGTGAAGCAAACTACGCCGCGGGACGCATCCCCGGCAATTACTTCCGGCGTGAAGGCCGTCCTAATGAAAAGGAAGTGCTCACCAGCCGTCTGATCGATCGTCCCTGCCGCCCACTTTTTGCCGAAGGTTACCGGAATGAAACACAGGTTATTGCGAGTGTAATTTCAGCTGACCCCGACAACAATCCGGACGTTATTGCTATCACGGGTGCCTCTTGCGCCCTTTACCTATCGGATATTCCGTTTCTGAATCCCATTGCAGGCGTGCGCATCGGGTTGATCGAAGGACGCTATATCGTCAACCCAACTTACGATGAAGTTCGTGAGTCGCGATTGAATTTGATCGTCGCCGGAACTGAAGAAGCCATCGTGATGGTGGAAGCCGGCTCTAAAGAGGTTTCGGAAGAGATCATGGTTGAGGCGCTGATGCTGGCGCACAAAGAGATCAACCGGCTGTGCCGTTGGCAAAAGGAACTCTACAAAGCCCTCGAAATTCAGAAACGCGAAGTGCAAACAGCGGAACTGAATGCCGACATGCTGCGGGAGATTGCCGAGAAGTACAGCGAACAACTCCGTAATTCCCTTGATACTTCCGCGCAGGAAAAACGCGCCAGCTATGCCGCGGTCGACACTCTGAAGAAAGAAGTTGTTGAATCGTATCCGGAAGATCAACCGGAGCAACGGGCCATGGCGAAGTCGATTTTTGATCAACTCAAAGAGACCATTTTCCGCGACGACATTCTTAACAAGCGCCGTCGTCCCGATGGCCGAAGATTCTCAGAGATTCGCCCGATTACCTCGGAAGTTGGCTGGTTACCCCGCGTTCACGGTTCAGCGCTTTTCACGAGAGGCGAAACGCAGGCACTGGTTTCGACCACCCTCGGCACTAAAGAAGACGAGCAATTCATCGATGACCTCGAGAAGGGTGAAGTGAAACGGCGGTTCTTGTTGCACTACAACTTTCCGCAGTATTCCGTCGGTGAAGTCGGTCGCTTCGGCTCGCAAAGCCGCCGCGAGATCGGACACGGAGCTTTGGCGCGGCGTGCACTTGAAACTGTACTTCCTGACGACTCTGACTTTCCCTACACGGTCCGCGTAGTTTCCGAGATCACCGAATCAAACGGTTCATCGTCCATGGCGACTGTTTGCGGCGGAACACTTTCAATGATGGATGCGGGCGTACCTTTGAAAGCGCCGGTTGCCGGCGTTGCGATGGGACTCGTCATGGAAGGCAACAAGTACGCGATCCTCACCGACATTGCGGGCGCCGAAGATCACTACGGTGATATGGACTTCAAGGTAGCCGGTACGCGAAACGGTATCACCGCGTTGCAGATGGACATCAAGATCGCCGGCATCAATGCGCAGATCATGGCTGAAGCGCTGGAGCAGGCGAAAAAAGGCAGACTCTACATCCTCGGCGCGATGGAAAAGACTCTCGCGGCGCCGCGCGAAGAAATTTCCGCTATCGCACCACGCATCATTCAGATCAAGATCAATCCCGACAAGATTCGCGACGTGATTGGACCAGGCGGCAAGGTGATTCGATCGTTGGTTGAAGAGACAGGGGCAAAGATCGACGTCTCCGACGACGGTACGATTTCGATTGCCACAGCCAGTGGCGAAGCTGCCGATGCGGCGGTGAATCGTATTCGTGGTCTAACTGCCGAAGCAGAGGTGGGCCAAACGTATCTCGGCACGGTCAACCGGATTGTCGATTTCGGCGCCTTCGTAGAAATCTTTCCGGGCACAGACGGATTGCTTCACATCTCGGAGATCGCGGACCGTCGCGTCAAGGACGTTCGTGACGAATTGAAAGAAGGACAACAGATCCTCGTGAAGTGTATCGGACGAGAAGGCAACAAGATCAAGCTCTCGCGCAAAGCAGTATTGCGTGATGAGAATCGAAAAGCCGAAGCTGCCAGCCAAAGCGAAGGTGGCGGCAACAACGGCAACGAGATGTAGGTCCAAGGAACACGCTGCAAGACACAATAGGTCCTATTTTCTATAGGGCCTATTCTTTCGTCCGAATTTCAGACAGTGGTTCCAGGAATCAGACGGTTTTCCCTCCTTTAAGCTTTCGAAATCCTCGCTTTAATTAACATTTTGTGGCGGTCCTCAAATTGCAACAGAACCCGTACCCTTGTGTCCTGAAATGGCGAGAGACTGAATAGGGGTCGGTTGACCTTTAGACCTTCGAGGCACTCGCTTCAGTTCCCCTGGATTTCCAGCTTCACCGGAAAACGCTCTACGCGCTGGAGTTTCACGGGTATTAGCAATGTCATTGTATTGGATAAAGACAACCCAGTTAGGTGGGCTAGCGAACACACCCCCAGTTTGTTAGTAAGGTCAGTCAACGTATGAACTCTCAGTTCTTAACAAAAAGACCCCAGAAAAACGGACGACGTGTCGTCCGCATAGTCTCTGCCCTGCTTTGCCTGCTGCTGTTCAGCGCGGTGCCCGCTTTTGCAGATCCGGTAAGAATCAATCAGATCATCCAAACCCTCAGCAGTTCGCAAGGGACTCCCGATCTCAGACTCAAGTCGCTGGTTTCACAACAACAGGATCAGAAAACCACGAATGGTTCTACCCAGAATGGACCACGAAATGACACGGCCGGAACTCAAACTGCCGGAACGCAGACTCCAAAGTCTGATTCGGTTATTTCCGGAGTTGTTGTCACCGGAGGACAGCAATTGGGTGTTGAGATTATTGAAGGCGCTGAGGTTGAAGGAACCATCTGCGACTGCGGTGAGATTCTGGTTTACGGTGGAGGAATTCCAAAGTGGCCGTTCCTGTTTCTTGCAGCGGTCCCGCTCATTTTCATAGATAAAGAAGATCAGCCGACTCCAACACCGACGCCAACTCCGACACCGACGGTAACGCCGACGCCTCCTCCTCCGGGAGTTCCTGAGCCGGCCTCGTTAGTATTGTTGGGAAGTGGTCTGGTGGCCTTCGGTGCAGGTTTGAGACGACGTTATTCAAAAACAAAAGCTGTCGAGCAGACAAAGGAGGAGGAATAGGAAAGTGTCAACACGCAAAATCATCCTCGATAGCAGTCTGAAACTCGGCCTTGTGCTCCTGTTTGCTTTTGTATTCGTTGCCGCTCAAACCTCCAGCGTCTCGGCCAAACCAAAGAAGGCAAAGAACGGAACTATAAAGATTCTTACGAACCCGGGTGGTCTGTTACTGACGATTGATGGAAAATCTCATGGTGAAACTCTGACCGAGTATCGTGCTATCGATCTCGATCCCGGTCTGCACATGGTCCAGGTCAAACTTCCGAACGGAAGTTTGTGGATTCGTGAAATTGAACTGCCGGCAGGACGTGTGAAGTGCGTAGTTGTGAATTATCGGCCGCTGCCGCCATTACCGAAATCGCCATGCCCGTTCCCGTTAAATGTTTCGGCGCCGAAGCAGGTCACTGAAGGCGAGATCATTACGTACACGGCTGATGTTAGTTACACCGGTACCGGCCCAATCAGGTATTTGTGGAAGGTTACGCCGTCCAGTGCCAAGGTCATCAGCGGTTTGGGAACATCGACGCTGAATGTCGATTCCACTGGATTAGGTGGTCAGCGCATCACTGCAACTTTGACTGCTGATGATAGCTCGGCGGATCCGGCTTGTGTTCAAACTGTCCAGGCGGTGTCAGTCATCGCGCCGATTGAGAAGAAGGTGATTGTCGCTCGCGAGTTTGACGAGTGTAACAACTGCACCTTTGACGATCAGAAGGCGCGTCTCGACAACCTCGCAGTCGAGCTGCAGAACGACCCGTCAACACGCGCTTACATTCTGGCTTACGGTGGACGAATGAGTCCGATAGGCCAGGTTGAAAAACTAATGAGTCGCGCGCGCGATTATCTCGTTACACAACGTGGCATAGATGCTTCGCGCCTCGTGGTTGTTAACGGCGGTTTCCGCGAAGAAGACAGCGTTGAACTCTGGATCGTTCCCAGTGGCGCATCCGCCCCGCAACCTACGCCAACGGTGCAGGCTGGTGACGTCAATCCAGGCAAAGCGCGACGCAAACCCTAACGCCAGTTTTGGGCCACAGATTTCACGGATGAATCCGGATCAATCCGTGTTAATCTGTGGCCAAATTCCCTCCAATTAGCCCCTTCGATTTATCTCGTTTTCAAAACAAGGAGGAGCCTTCATGGCCGAAGAAGGTGGAGGCGGCGCTGGTAATGTCGGAGTCGTCGCCATAGTAGTGATATTTGTGCTCGTGATTTTAGTCGGAGTGTATATGTTTAGAGGACGAATATTTGGAGGTGGAGGGACTCAGAAGATCGACGTCAACATTCAAACACCAAGCAAGTAGTAACCTCAAAGAAGCACCAAAAGCACAAATCGATTTTCATTAATCTGTTTGTGCTTTTTGTGCTTCTTTATGGCTTAATGTATTCGTGCCTGCACCGAACATCGATACCATCGTTTCTCTCGCCAAGCGGCGAGGTTTTGTTTTCCCGTCTTCGGAAGTTTACGGCGGCCTCGGCAGCGCCTGGGATTATGGTCCACTCGGCGTTGAGCTTTGCAACAACGTAAAGCACGCCTGGTGGCGCTGGCTGGTCTACGAACGCGACGACATCGAGGGAATCGACTCGTCAATCATTCTCAACCGTCTTGTGTGGAAGTACTCGGGGCATGAAGCGACGTTTCACGATCCACTGGTAGATTGTCGCGAATGCAAAAACCGCATGCGCGCCGACAAACTCGAGGGTTATTTTCCTGAGGGAAGCGGCGGAGTTCGCCCAGAAAATTTTGACGCCAATGCACGACTCCGCGCGGGGCTCGTCAAGTGTGCTGAGTGTGGCTCAACTAACCTGACTGACGAACGCCACTTCAACATGATGTTTCGTACCACGCTTGGCGCCGCGGCAGTTGACGACGATCCGGCTGCGCTTGCCTACCTTCGTCCGGAAACCGCGCAAGGCATCTTCATAAACTTTCTGAACGTGCAAACCACGATGCGCCGTAAGGTTCCGTTTGGCATTGCACAAGTAGGAAAGTCGTTCCGCAACGAGATCACACCCGGAAACTTCATCCTGCGCACGCGTGAGTTTGAGCAGATGGAGATGGAGTACTTCGTTAAGCCTGATGCGGAACATTTTAAGTTGGTAGACGAATGGGTTGAGCTTTATATCGAGTGGTTCAAGGGTCTCGGGATTGATGCCGCGAACCTGAAACTTCACGAAGTGCCCAGGGAAGAGTTGGCCCACTACTCGAAACGAACTGTCGATATCATGTATCGCTATTTCCCTGAGCGCCCTGAAGAAGAGCGACAGTGGGAAGAGTTGATGGGAATTGCATATCGTACTGACTTCGATCTGCGATCACACTCCAGCAAAGCGACAGACCAGGAAGGGAATCGCGCCAATCCCGATTCAACCGAGGATCTCTCATATTTTGACGAAGCAACGAAGCAACGATTTTATCCACACGTTGTGGAACCGGCGGCGGGTGTAAACCGCACTGTGCTGGCTGTCTTGATGGATGCTTATTCGGAACGCACGAACGACAAAGGCGAAACCCGAGTCATTCTGAAACTGAGTCCGCAACTTGCTCCAATCAAGGCAGCGGTCCTGCCGCTCGCTAAGAACAAACCGGAAATTGTCGGAATGGCAAAGGCGATCAAGCGTTCATTGCAACCAGTATTGCGAGCCGTTTACGACGACACGGGAGGTATCGGCAAGCTTTACGCGCGCCAGGATGAAATAGGAACTCCGTTTTGTATCACCGTCGACCATCAGTCGCTGGAGGACGAGGCGGTTACAGTGCGTGACCGCGACACCTGGGAACAGGAACGAATTAAGATCTCGGATTTGGCGGAACACCTGCAGAAGCGTTTGAAGCCATATCCGGTTCAGCCGCCGGAATCGGTCTGAGTTGTTATGCCTGTAGTTAAGAAACGGAATCAGCAGACTGAGACAAGGCTCTTGTTGGAGTCGGAAGATCCGGTCGAGTTGCCACCGGCTGAGATTGAAGACCGGTCGGTGCTGGTCCAGTTTGAACAGTTCAAACCATTCATACCGGAGTTACTGGAAACGTTGCGCGCGGGAACAGTGGCTGAGCCGGTTCCCGTGATGGTCGATGGATCTACGTTTGCCATTCATGGACCAACGCGAACCTTCTGGGTGAAACTCTGGCACGCTGCCGGAACCGAGATGACCAAAATCGATCGCGCGCAAGTGATCAGTTGTTTGCCGTCCACTCGCGGCGTTCAGGTTGTTGTCGAATCTCCAGAGGAAGAGTAATTAGCCACTGATGAACACGGATCTTGAACCAGATCCGCTATCAGTCCGTGTTCATCCGTGGCTAATTGATTTGTATGGTCGAGTTACCGGACACGGTTTTATCTCTCGCCCGCGCTACACATGAAGCCGGCGGGCGTGCCTTGCTCGTCGGCGGTTGTGTGCGTGACGCGTTGATGGGCGCGCAACCAAAAGACTGGGATCTCGAAGTTTATGATCTCGATGCCACACGCCTGCGTGAAGTGTTGGACCAGTTTGGCCCGGTCAATGTTGTCGGCGAGTCGTTCACTGTTTACAAGTTAGGACAACACCTCGATATTTCCATTCCGCGCCGCGAGCGTAAATCGGGGCGAGGTCACAAGGGATTTGTGATCCAGGGTGATCCGTCAATGAGTGTGGCGGAGGCTGCGAGGCGGCGCGACTTCACGATTAACGCGATTCTCAAGGATCCGCTCACCGGCGAGTTGATCGATCCCTACAATGGACGGCGCGACATTGACCAGCGAGTCTTACGCGCAGTCTCGGCAGAAACTTTTGCAGAAGACAGCCTTCGCGTGTTGCGTGCAGCGCAGTTTGCAGCTCGTTTTCAGTTTGAGATCGATAAAGACACGGTTGCACTTTGCCGTGAGATAGATCTCAACGACCTTCCCGCCGAGCGTATTTGGGGAGAGTTGGAAAAACTGCTGCTGCGAGCGCAGCGTCCATCCATCGGGCTCGAGTGGTTGCGCAATCTCGGTGTGATCGAAAAGCTTTTTCCTGAGATACAGAGTTTGATCGGAGTGCCGCAGGATCCGGAATGGCATCCTGAGGGAGATGTGTTTGTGCACACGCAACTGGTTATCGATCGGGCCCGGGAGTTGATTGACGACCTTTCTTATCCGCGACAAGTGACGGTGATGCTAGCTGCGTTCGCGCATGATTTTGGCAAGCCTGCCACCACTCAATTCATTGAGGGGAGATGGCGTTCCCGTGGCCACGAGGAAGCCGGCGTACAGCCGGCGGAGAATTTTTTGAGTCGCATCAATATACATACGATCGACGGTTATAACGTGCGGGAACAGGTAAAAGCGTTGGTGCGCGAGCATCTGAAGCCGGGCGAGTTTTACAAGAAACGAGACGAAGTTGGTGAAGGGGCGTTTCGACGTCTGGCGCGTCGTTGTGAACCGGATCTTTTGTATCGTGTGGCTAAAGCCGATTCACTGGGGCGCAATGCCGATTGGGTACCCCGCGAGCAATGGTATGGATCTGAAGCGCAGGAATGGTTTATCGAACGCTCGAGAGCGTTACAGGTAGAGCAACGCCCGCCGGATCCGATATTGCTAGGACGACATTTGCTCGAGTTGGGTGTGCAACCTGGACCACGGATGGGAGAGATCACGAGCGCTGTTTACGAGATGCAACTGGATGGACGAGTGCGAACGCTCGACGATGCGATTGCAGAGGCGAAGAACATATTGGCCGCAGATAAACGCAGATCTACTCAGATAGATTAGCGTGAATCTGTCTGGATCTGCGGCTGTTGTTGTGTGACGCAGTGAATTGTGCCCATGCCCCAAACTAGAGGTTCGCAATTGATCGGAACTATTTGGCGGCTCGGAAAAACTTTCTGAAGCGTTTCCACCGCGCGAACGTCGTTCGCATGACCGAACACTGGCGCAAGAACGACATTGTTGGCGATGTAGAAGTTTGCGTAACTCGCAGGCAAGCGATCCAGATCGCGAGTGCTGGTGCTCGCGCCGCCAACAACGCCAGGCATCGGCAGAGTAACGATCTCGAAAGAGTTTCCGCCTGCGTCAGTCATTGATCTGAGCCTTGCGAGATTGTCCTGCAGTATCTCGTAGTTTGCATCCTCCGGATCATCTTCGACAGCGCAAACTATCGTGTTTCGCGAAACAAACCGGGCGATGTCGTCAATGTGCCCATCAGTATCGTCTCCGACAATTCCTTCACCAAGCCACAAGACTTTCGACACGCCAAGATAATCTTTCAGGTGCTGCTCGATTTCTTCACGAGACAATTGAGGATTGCGGTTTGGATTCAGCAGGCACTGTTCTGTGGTCAGGACACAGCCCGCCCCGTTCACCTCGATCGAACCGCCTTCCATCACGATTCCTGGTGAAAACCTTTTCATCCTCAGAAACGCTTCCAGTCGCTGCGGCACACTGTCGTCTTTTTTCAGTTCCTCGTATTTGTTTCCCCAGGCGTTAAAAATCCAGTCGTTAAAGGCTCCCATGCCGTTTGGCCCAATGAGAAAATTTGGACCATAGTCGCGTATCCATGAATCGACGGTTTGAATGTGATGAAAACGTACCTGCGCGATCGTTGCCGGGCTGACTCGATCCCGAATAGCCCGCTCCGTTGCGTCGTTGTCAACGAGAAGGTTGACGATCTCGTGCGGCGACAGCGCGCCAATCATTTCGAGGTAAATCTCTTCGACTTGTGACACGCGATCGGGCCAGGTTTCAGGGTCCTTGGGCCAGGTCAGCCACGTTGAGTGATGCGGATGCCACTCCGCGGGCATATGGAAGCCACCACTCGCGGGCGTCTTTATCTGTGATTCATCCATCGAGAGTTTCAGAACGGAGAGCCTTCAGTCGGAAGTATCGGTAGATCCCGACAAAACTAATCAGGACCCAGAAAACTTCCATCAGCAGGGCGGAAAGATTGAAGTCGAAGAGCAGCGAAATGACAATCAGGCTGGCGCCGATTGCATTCAGAAGCGAATAAGCCAGCCCGTCGCTTCGGAGTTTATTTAACTGCAACATCAGGTAAGTAATCATCAATACCACCACGCCGATGTTGCCGACGAAGTCCATGGGGCCGTAACTCATATCGATCCACCAAATCTCAAACGCAGCCCGTCGTAAGCATCGATCCGACGGTCGCGGAGGAAGGGCCAGTTTTGGCGTGTCTCTTCAATCTTTGAAAGATCGCAATCGACGACGAGAACTTCTTCTTTGTCGGCGGATGCTTTCGCGATGATTCGGCCAAAGGGGTCGACTACAAACGATTGGCCCCAGAAGGTCAGCTTTCCCTCATGACCGACGCGATTTACAACTACAACATAAATTCCATTGGCAATCGCATGACCTCTCTGAATCGTTTCCCACGCGGAGTGTTGAGCCGCGTTCATTTCCGGTTCTTCATCGGGAAGCCAACCGATTGCGGTCGGATAAAACAAGAACTGAGCTCCACCGAGCGCGGTCAACCGCGCGGCTTCGGGGAACCATTGATCCCAGCAGACGAGAGTGCCGATCTTGCCATAGGTCGTGTCGTGAGTTTGAAAACCGAGATCGCCCGGCGTGAAATAAAACTTTTCGTAGTACAGCGGATCGTCGGGGATGTGCATCTTGCGATACCGCCCAACGATCTTGCCGGAAGTATCAATCATGACGGCCGTATTGTGATAGACGCCTGCAGCGCGCTTTTCAAAGAGTGAGGCGACAATGACTACTTTGTGCTGGCGCGCAACTTTGCCGAGAGCCTTTGTTGATGGCCCGGGAATAGTCTCGGCAAGCTTGAAGAGCTGGATATCTTCGGTTTGACAGAAGTATTGAGAGCGAAAGAGCTCCTGCAAACAAACGATTTGTGCGCCGCGCTTTGCCGCGTCGTTGATGCCTGCAATTGCCTTTTTCAGATTGGTTTCCGGTTTGGTGTCACAACTCATTTGCACCAAACCGACGGTGGTTAAGTCACGAGCACGATTTTTCTTCGGCATGGGTCGAAGTATAGCCACAAACAGGCAGAAAATGCACAGTTGCCTCGCCAAATGATTTTGCGCTTTTTGTGCTTTCTGGTGGCCTTCGGTAAGATGTCCGGTCATTTTTAGCACCCTACCGGAAAGAGTAATGAAATGATTGATTTTGAATTGACTGACGATCACAAAGCACTAGTGCAAACTGTGCGTGAGTTTGCCCAAAAAGAGGTCGCGCCTCACATAAAAGAATGGGATGAAAAACAGCATTTTGAGCCCTCGGTTCTGAAGAAGATGGCCGCGTTGAACCTTCTGGGTGTTTGCATTCCCGAAGAGTACGGCGGCGCTGGCTTCGACTACATCTCGTTGGGACTCGTTTGTGAGGAACTCGAAGCTGTGGATACATTCATGCGCGTGGTGATGTCTGTTCACACCGGGTTGAATTCGCTGACGCTTTACACGTGGGGCACTGAAGAACAGAAACAGAAGTATCTCGCGCCGCAAGCCAGGGGTGAAAAGATTGCTACTTACGGTTTGACTGAACCGGGCGCGGGCTCAGACGTTGTTGGCGCGCGCTCTACAGCGCGTCGCGAAGGAAATGAATGGGTCTTAAACGGCGAAAAGATGTGGATTAGTTTGGCCGATGTGGCCGACAACTTTCTTTTCTTTTGCTGGACTGATGAGGAAAAGCGACGCAAACGCGATCACACAGGGATGTCGTGTTTCATTATTGAGCGCAGTATGAAGGGGTTCTCGTCAGGGACGATACATGGAAAGTTGGGTATTCGCGCAGGCAACACCGGCTACTTTTCTTTGCAGGATGTGCGTGTGCCGCATGAGAACATGGTGGGCGAAGAGGGTGAGGGTTTCAAGATTGCGATGTTTGCACTCGAGCAGGGACGTTACACTGTTGCTGCTGGCGCCACAGGAGTAATTCGCGCTGCGCGCGACGCCTCAGTTGCGTATGCAAACACGCGCGAGACGTTTGGCACTCGCATCGCAAACCATCAGCTCGTGAAACAGAAAATCGCGGAGATGGAAGCTGACTATCAGATGAGCCACGTGTTATGGCTGCGTGCCGGCTGGTTAAAGAATGAGGGCAAGGCTAACGCGAAAGCGACGAGTTTGGCGAAATGGCAAGCCACCACCCGCAGTGAGACGGCAGCCTCGATGGCCATCGAAGTTCACGGCGCGAATGGCTATTCAAACGACTACCCGGTGGAGCGTTATCTGCGTAACTGCAAAGCCGCGATCATCTACGAAGGCACACGCGACATCCACACGCTGATGCAGGCCGACTGGGCGCTCGGGTTGAAGAAAGAAAAACCTGCACGCCGCACTTTACCGCCCTTTAAAAAGTAGACCAGTCCACAGATTACGCAGATTACACAGAAATGAGTCTGTGTAATCTGTGGATGGTTTTTAGTGAGCGAGGAACACATCCCACGCCCAGCGTCCGACGTTCGCGTTGGTAATGTCTCGCACTTTCGCGCGGTACCTGAATTCGTTCCCGTATTCATCCACGCGTTTCGATTCCTTGAATTCCAACTCCAACGCCTTAACGTTCAGCGCAGAAAGCGTGTGAAGCTCGTCCGGTTCCGAAATCCCATTGTGATTCTTGTCCTGCCACAAACGAAGCTTCTGAAATACTGAGTCGCCGTCGTCGACTATCCCATCGCCGTTTCCGCCATTCACCGGTTTATCAAATTCTGCGAGCGCCAGAAACCCATTCTTGTTACTCATGGGTGGCTGCGGCGTAAAATCGCCAAACAGTTCTGCCCCTCGATCGATCGTGCCATTTCCGTCGCGATCCAGCGCCAGCCATGCATCGTCTGAATCTGGCCTGGTCCAGCCAAGACGATCTCTTGTGCCGTTACCATTGAGATCAAAATCAACACCACCTGACGGATTTGTGAGCGTGATGCCGTCACCGGCGATGTCAATCACGATCGGCGAACCGCCGCAAGTGTCGCAACCGAGGCAGGTGCAGCTCAGAAAATCGTAATCACCTCCATACATCATGCACTTGTTGGCGAATGTCAGACCGCAATTGCTGGTCTTGCTGGTGAAGCAACACAGTCCCGAACCGTTGGGACTGGTTCCAATCGGGCAACTGCCATTGAAAGACGGTGTGGTGCAGTTACTGCCGGCGATTGGCGAAAGATTACATTTGAACTGTTCCGCATGTGCATCACGCCAGAGGTTGCCACCATTGACTGTGGCTGAAGCCGACGCGATCAAGACACTGAGCGACAAACTGATGTTTCCACCACAGTTAGTTCCAAAGAGACAGGTCGAGAAAGCCACGCCTGTGCCTGACACACAGGAAACTGGGCTACCAAGTGGTCCAGTACCGTCTTCTGTTTTCTGTTCCTTTGAGCCGACGTGAAAAAAGAGGGGCGTTATATTGCTCAAGGTGCCCGTTTCGAAAGCGGCAAACTTGTCGATCTTCACTGAGCAACGTTGAAGATTGCCCGGCAGCAGGTCGCAAGCGCCCAGAAACTCAGCCGTGCCTGCATGCCGTCCTGAAGCGTGTTCCTGGTCATCGCCGCTGAGCCACAAAGGCAAACGTGTGGTGGTTACAGTTTGGTTGAGAGAGCCACCTGAGTCGTCACCCGGGAAGATTTCACCGCCATCTGAAATAGCCAGGGCGTTGGTAGTTAAGTCTGACGACGTCTCCGCGCTTTCAAAGGAGAGTTTTGTTTTCTCCTTGTATGGTGGACGCTTCTCCTCCCAAACGGAGCCGAGCCCGTTCACGATGGTGTCCCAAAACTCAGGCGCGCCGAACTCGTTGAAGTCCGGAAACAGCGCGAGCGCACGGTAAGTGCGAGATCTGCCCTCCAGCATTACCGCAACCTGATACGAGAGGTATGTCTTAATGTTGTAGTACCTGGCGGGTTCGAAATGAAAGACGTCCGCCACCGTCCACGCCGGATCAAAGATCGAGGCGTACTGGCCACGTTCCCATTCGGCGCCGAAAGTGGCTTCCTGCGGTCCACCATTCAGAGAGTGACCACCGCGCGTTAGCGAGATGATATCGCCCGTAGGCAGTGTCACCAGATCTCGATATGGTGAGTAGAGGACGTCTTGAATATTACCGGAACGAAAGTCACTCAGTACAAATTTCAGATTCGCATCAGCACGAAGCGGCTTTCGTGTGAATTCGATTCGATAGATTTGAGCGGCGGCGTTGTAGGTTTCCAGTTTCCGATAAGTCTCGCGCACGATCTTTTCTTCCTTTGAGAAACGATTCTGAGCAGGCGCCGTGACCACCGGCGTTGACAGGAGCACTATGTTAAAGAGGAAGCAAGCAATTCGTTTCATGTGAGGATCTCCTAATTGGTTGAGGACTGTTTTTCATTAGAGTGCCGGCCCAGCTCCTGCTCGATGATTCTTTGAAACTCGACCAGGCTGACCGCGCCTTTGATTAGTTTGCCGTTGACGATGAAGCTCGGTGTACTGTCGATGCGAAACAATCTGGCAGCTTCAAGGTCCTTGACTATGGCCGCTCGCGATTGTTCCGAATTGACGCAAGTCTGAAATCGAGGCAGCGCCAACCCAAGGTCGGATGCGATCTGTTCGAGCGCGGGTGGCGATAGATCACGCTTTGAAAAAAGCGAATCATGAAACTGCCAGAAACGATCTTGTTCACCGGCACAATAAGCCGCTCGCGCCGCCGGCATTGAGTTTCGATGGCCTTCCAACGGCAGATGCTTGAAGACCAGGCGCACCTCCTTTCTATAGTTCTCCATGATCTGCTTCAGAGTGTCCTGTACCTGATTACAAAACGGGCACTCGAAATCCGAAAACTCCACAATCGTCACTTTCGGATTCGTAGATCCTTTTGCAGGCGAGACGCCATCGTCCAACTCTGAAACAAAGGCAGGTGGTGAAAAGTCGATGTTGACGGTCCACTTCTTTCGCAACGCTTCCAAACCCGCGCGATAGTTTTTCATGCGCGCCTGATTTTCGAGGTCCAGACGCAGGCGTTCTCGGGCTTCGTCAGGACTCATCGAGGCGAAAAAAGAAGCATTTTGTTTGTAAGTGTCTTCAACCTGCGCAGCCGTCACACTGATCTCTCCGCGTGTGAGCTGTTTGCGAAGGTCTTCGACGGCGATGCCTCTGGCGGCGGCCTCGTTTTCGAGAATCTTTCTCGTTATGAGGTTCTCGAGGGCTGCCTTCCGGATTGCATAGAGCTGCTGTTGCAAGGGATAGACTTGCGCTGCGACAGAATCGTCTACCTGTTTCTGACTGATCTCGACATTGTTAACGCGGGCCAAAACTGTCTCGGGTGTCTGGCCCTGAACCGTTGCTCCGAATAAAACAATCAACAGACTCAAGTGCGACCAGACAATCGATCTGCGAACACATAATCCACGTGAGGACTGGAAAGACATTTTCAGACTCCATTTATTGAGTTAGGCGGGGCAGACGTGAAGATAGGTTCAAAGGTGAGAGCAGTCAATGACTGTTTGTTGTCGAAAACGGCTAAGTTTTGCCCGGAATGGCTGAAGCACGTTTTTTTCGACGCCGGCGCCTTTTGGTGGTGCGGCGATATGTTGTGGGCGTCATGCCGTAGAGCTTCCTGAAATCACGTACGAAGTGCGCATTCGAGCCCAAACCTACCTGCTTGAGGATTTGCTTGATTGTCAGGAACGTGTTGCGCAAGAGCTTCGCTGCCCGACGCAGGCGAACTTCCTTCAGATATTGTGCTGGAGTTGTTCCTGTTACCTGTTTGAACAGATGGCGAAAGCGCGAAGGCGAGAGATTCACCAGCGTTGCGAGCACACTAAAATCCCACGCGGCTGATGGATTGGTTTTTATCTTCGCGATGACGAGTTCTATTCTTCGATCCATAGTGAGGACCTGAAACGAAGAGGGTGGGCGTGAGATTACTTGCTAAGGGGCGCGTTTGTCCACAGGAAAGATCTATCCACAAATAAGACAGAGTTACAAAATTGTAGGATGCTCTGCTAGTATGAACGTGCATTTTGGCCTGATTATTCCAACCAGGAGAAGCAGATGGGTGACGACCTCAGAACAGAGCGCGAGCTGTCTCTGGATTTCTTGCGCGTAACCGAAGCCGCGGCAATAGCTGCCGCCCGAACCATGGGTCAGGGTGATAGAAAGTTTTCTGATCACGTAGCTGTCGAAGCAATGCGGGAAGTAATGGACACTGTGCCCATGCGCGGGCGCGTGGTGATTGGCGAAGGCGAACGTGACGAAGCGCCGATGCTCTACATTGGCGAAGAAGTAGGCGGCGGCTTTGGTGTTGGTGAGGAGATTGCTGAATCGTGTCCGGAGGTTGATATAGCCGTCGATCCGCTCGAGGGCACGAACCTCTGCGCGCTTGGCGCCAACAACGCGATTGCAGTTTTGGCTGCCGCCGAACGGGGTGGTTTGCTGAATGCACCCGATATCTACATGGACAAGATTGTAGTTGGGCCATCGTCGCGCGGGGTCGTCAACATTGATGCCCCGGTGAAAGACAACCTGAAGAACATTGCGCGGCGTCTCGGACGCGATATCGAAGATCTGACGGTGATTGTGCTCGACCGCTCGCGACATAAAAAACTGATTTCCGATGTGAGAGATGCAGGCGCACGAATTCGTTTAATCTCGGATGGCGACCTGTCAGCCGGTATCTCGGCAGCAGTAGCGGGAACAAATATTCATGCGCTGATGGGAATTGGCGGCGCTCCGGAAGGTGTTATCACGGCCGCGGCGATGAAGTGTTTGAACGGCGAGATTCAGGCCAGACTTGTGTTTGATGCAGACCGACTCGGGGTTGATAAGGACAAGGTGCCGTCGCGTGAGGAAGTGCTTGATCGTTTGGCGACAATGGGGATCAGAGATCCAAACAAGGTCTACGATACCGACGATCTCGCACCCGGAAAGAGAATCATTTTTGCCGCGACCGGCGTAACCGATGGGGCGCTGTTGAAGGGAGTGCGATTCTTCGGCTCGGGTAAGCGTACGCATTCGGTGGTGATGACGACTGAGTCGCGCCACATTCGGTTTGTAGATACGTTGCACATTGAAGGCGGGCCAGACACAGTGATACGTTTTTAGCCACAAAAGGCACACAAAGGTTTAGCCACAAAAGGGCACACAAAGGTTTTAGCCACAAAAGGCACACAAAGGTTTAGCCACAAAAGGCACACAAAGGTTTTAGCCACAAAAAGGCACAAAAGCACAAAAGGAATTGATGAGCCAGTATTTACCGCAGGTGGTGCCTACGCGAAGACCGTTGGTCTTCTGGCTGGTGAGTGCGGCTGTGGTGATGTTGATTGTTTCGCTCATCGTTATTGCGCCTGTTGCGGCGGCGACCGGGCATCGCGAACTGGCGGAAGGAATCTATCGAGGCTTCGGTATTTTCTGTCACCAGCGTCCGGATCGTTCGTATTTCATCGACGGGCACAAATTAGCGGTTTGTTCGCGTTGCACCGGGTTGTATGCAGGGTTCGCATTCACGCTGTTACTTTATCCGCTCGTACGTTCCCTCAGAAGTGTCGCAATACCGCCGCGAAAGCTATTGTTTCTCGCTGCTCTGCCGCTGTTTATCGATTTCAGTATGAATTTGTTGGGCATCTGGGAAAACACTCATACTTCTCGGCTGCTTACCGGCGCGTTACTGGGGAGTGTGACGGTGTTTTTCGTTATGCCCGGAATCGTCGATTTGAGCTTGCGCGGGCTGCGCTTAAATACGCCTCCGCAGGTGACGTTCACGCTCCCTTCGCCGGAAAGGATTGCGGCTGCTCCGAGCGATTACAGCGCCCCAGAGCGGAGGATCTGAGAGAGGCCGAGTAGTGTCCTAATCTGAGGTTTTCTCTGTGCAACCTCTGCGTCCTCTGTGTCTCCGTGGTTAATTTTGGCCGAGAACCAGTTCACCACAGAGACACAAAGGACACAGAGTTGCACCGTGGCTTCTCAATGTTCGCCGCTATAGGATAGAATCTTGCGTTTTTGGATATACCGGAATTCATGATTTTTCAATCGCCAGCACCAACACCGTGGCCCAGTCCTATCGGACCACCGCCGGAAGTCCTCCTCGAGCGCTACTTCCACGATGTAGTTATCAAAACCTGGGCAAACATCAGTCCACTCTACAAGCTTGATGCGTTCGATTGGGTCATCCTAATCGTCTATTTTGCGATTCTGGGAACACTCGCAGTTTACGGCGCCTATCGCATCAAACAGGTCATCGACTTCTGGCGTTACCGCAAGTTCGTGCCTCAGCCGCAAGGGAGATTTAGTGAAGCAGAACTGCCGCGAATTACCGTCCAACTGCCACTCTTCAATGAGCTCTATGTGGTCGATCGTCTGCTCACAGCGGTAACAGCAATCGATTACCCGCGCGAGAAGCTTGAGATTCAAGTCCTCGACGACTCAACCGATGAAACGACAAAGGTTGCGGAAGCAGTGGTCGCGAAATATGCAGCCCAGGGATTTGATATCCACTACATCCATCGTTCGGATCGCACCGGCTTCAAAGCTGGCGCCCTCGAGAATGGCAACCGGTCTGCAAAGGGTGACTTGTTGGCTATCTTCGACGCAGACTTCGTTCCCAAACCCGATTGCCTGCGCAAACTGGTCGACTTCTTCACCGACCCGATGGTTGGTTGTGCGCAGATGCGCTGGTCGCATATCAACGGTCAGTACAATTTGTTGACGCGCCTGCAGACGATCATGCTCGATGGTCACTTCGTCGTCGAACAAACCACACGCAATCGCACTGGTGGCTTTTTCAACTTCAACGGCACAGCCGGCATCTGGCGGCGACAAGCCATCGAGATGAGTGGCGGCTGGCAGCACGATACTTTGACCGAAGACACCGATCTGAGTTTTCGCGCGCAATTGATGGGATGGAAGTTTGTTTACCTGCTCGACGAGGAAGCGCCCGCGGAAATCCCGGTTGAGATAAATGCGTTCAAGGCGCAACAGCGACGCTGGGCCAAGGGCGTGATGCAGGTTGGTCTGAAACTCTACCCACGTATCTGGCTGGCGCCGTTGCCGTTTCGCGTGAAGCTGGAAATGTTTTTCCGGTTGACCGGCAACATCAGCTATCCGCTGATGATCGTGGCGAGCCTTTTGCAGTTTCCACTGTTGCTGGTCCGTTATAACCAGCCGTTCTATCATTTGATGGTTTTGGACCTGCCGCTGCTTTTCTTCTCGACGATCTCGGTGGTTTTGTTTTATGGCTCCGCGGTTTGGTATCTCGATGAGAAGCGCACACCACGTTTGTTGCACCTGCCGCTCGTGATGGGACTCGGCATCGGGCTCGCGTTTTCAAACGCCCGCGCGGTTCTCGAAGCGCTGTTGGGTGTGAAATCTGAATTTGTGCGAACGCCGAAGTACAAGGTCGAGGAAACAACCGACGCCACCTGGAAACGCAAGAAGTACAAACGCAAGCGTGGTCTATTGCCGTTGCTCGAACTGGGTTTCGCTGTTTACTTTCTGCTCGCGATCACTTACTCAGCTCGTCTCCACATGTGGGGAACGATTCCCTTCCTGCTACTGTTCTTTTTCGGTTTTGGATATATGGGTGTGATGAGCCTGCTGCAGACTGCCAGCGGGAAGCGACTTGCAGCCCTGTGGCGCCCCCTAAAGACTTAGACAGGATTTACAAGATGATTTCAGGATGAACAGGATAATCATGTTAATCCTGAAATAATCCTGTCTCCAACCAAAGGAAAGAAATCATGTTGTTCAGAGCCCCACTACTGATCGCAACTCTTCTTTCGGTCTCGCTTATCGTTCTTGCCCAATCACAGGCAAACACCGGCAATATCGAAGGCCGCGTAACCGATCCGAATGCCGCGTCCGTTCCAAACGTTACAGTCACGGCAACCAACCTGGCCACGGGCCTCCAAAAGAGTGCGCAGACAAACGATGAAGGCGTTTATCGAATCGTCTTTCTCCCGCCCGGCGTTTACAAAGTGGAAACCAGCGGCGCACAGGGATTTGGCCCGGCAACTTTTACCAACGTCATAGTGTCGGTCGGTGGCCAGACGCCACTCGACATCCAGTTAACGGTCGGCAACACGACAGTGGCGATGGTTGATGTCTCAGCCGAAGGCCAGGTGGTGGAAATAACCCGCACGTCGGTTTCATCGGTTGTCAACGAACGTGCAATTCAAAACCTTCCCGTAAATGGTCGCAACTTTCTCGACTTCGCTACTCTGACGCCGAGCGTCGTTCGCGATCCGACACGACAAGGTGACCTCGCAGTCGGCGGCCAGAAGGGAACGCTCAACAGTCTTCAGGTAGACGGCGCTGACAACAACAACACGTTCTTTGGACAGTCGTTTGGTCGCACCGGCACACGCCCGCCATACCAGTTTTCGGAAGACTCGGTGCAGGAGTTCCAGGTGAACCAGAATGGTTTTTCGGCTGAGTTTGGCCGCGCCGGTGGCGCCGTGATCAACGTAGTTACTAAGTCCGGCAGCAACGAGTGGCACGGCAGCGTCTTTGAATTCTTCCGCGATGAAGCATTGAACTCAAATACGCCGATACTGACCGCGCGCAACGCGAAGCGTCCGAAGTCGCAGATCAACCAGTTTGGCGGAACGATTGGTGGACCAATCAAAAAGGATCGCGCGTTCTTCTTCTTCACCTATGACGGACAGCGCTCGAATATTCCGAATGTGGTTGATGCGCCGAATTTCTTTGCGCAGCCTTTGAGCATTCAAAACCTGCTTGCGCCGAAGATGCAGACTTATAACATCGGCCGCGATCAGAACGTGTTCATGGCGAAGACCGATATCAGGTTGAACGATGCAAACCAACTCGTACTGCGTTTCAATCAACAGAATTTCACCGGTAACAACAACGAAAATGGTGGCCCGCTAAGCGTTGAAGAGCACTCCGGTAACAGTGTGGCCAAAACCACTACATTCTCCGGCTCTTTGATTTCTACGCTGACCCCTGTGCTGATCAACGAGTTTCGTTTTCAGGGTGGTCGCGACCACGAACCGGGCGAGGCTAACAGCGAAGCAACGGAGGCCCGCATTCAAACAGGCAGTGGTTTTCTCCAGTTGGGCAGAAATAATTTCAGCCCGCGGGAAACCACCATTAATCGCGGACAAATCATTGACGTTATAAGTTACACCCGCGGCAAGCACAGTTTGAAGTTCGGCGCCGATCTCATGGTCGATCGCGTCTTCAACTTCTTCCCGGGATTGTTCAGCGGACAGTTCACTTTCCCGTCTTATGCGTCGTTTGCTTTACCCCAACCCTCGTTGTTCATACAGAATTTCCCCGGACCGGGAACGTCAGGAGCCACGACGTATCCACATCTGGTTGAGTTTGGTTCATTTGTTCAGGACGATTGGCGTGCGAGTCCGAAGTTCACATTGAATCTCGGGTTGCGTTACGACTTGCAGGATCTTGACGATCCGACTGTAAACAATCCGAGTGCCACCCTGGCGGCCGTGGGCTTGAGTACCATAACGCCGGTTCGAGATCGAAATAACTTTGGTCCACGTTTTGGCTTCAGTTATGCATTTGATGACAAGACCGTGGTGCGTGGCGGTTACGGAATTTTCTTTGGACGTACTCCGGCGATCATGCTTGGCACTGCGCATTCGCAGAATGGCATCCAGGTAACGGGCGTGAGTGTGAATTGCGTCTTCGCGCGGGATCCATGTCCGAGATATCCAAACATCTTCAGTACTCCACTGGCGGCCGGCATCGTCAATCCGAGTCTTTACCTGTTTGCCAAAGATTACGCGCAGCCTTACGTGCAGCAGGGACGTTTGGGAGTCGAGCGTGAGTTACTGGCTAATACGAGTCTATCGGTAACTTATCTTTACTTCCGTGGCGTACATCTCAGTCGCACGCGCGACATCAATCTGGCATCACCGGTGGCAACAACGGTTACCGATCCGGCTGGGCAGACGTTTACAGTGCTCCGGCATCCTTTGGACCGGCCAATCCTGGGATTTGCGAGAATCAGCTTGTTTGAAAGTACGGCAGATTCCCGTTACAACGCGCTGGCGATGGAACTGAAACGCCGCTTCAGACGTGGCTTTCAGTTCATAGCGGCTTACACTTTTTCTGACACAAACGACAATCGACCTGACCAGACGATGGTGGTCGTCGGCGCCGACGATGCGAAGGGACTGCAAAACAACCTCGACATCAATGCAGATTGGGGTCGCAGCGATCTCGATATCAGGCATCGCTTTGTGTTCAGTCCGGTTTACGAGATTGGCATGATCCAGAAAGACAATGCGTTTGCGAGGCAATTGCTTAGCAACTGGACATTCTCCGGAATCATCACGCTGCAGTCAGGGTTTGCGTATTCGGCTTTGATTGCAGGTGATGCGAATCGCGACGGCAATCCGAGCACCGACCGCGTACCGGGAACCGCGCGCAACGGGTTTACTACACCGAGTATTTATATCTTCGATGCTCGTGTGGCGAAGGCGTTCAAGTTTGGTGAGAAGTACAGCGTGAGTTTTCTTGCTGAGGCGTTCAATCTGTTCAATCGATCGAACCTTGCAACCGTTAACACGGGACGATATGGAATTGCGAGTTCGTCGGCGGTGGTGCTAACTAATCCCGCAGTCTCGACTCCGTTTGGTGGACCAAGAACGTTTCTGGGCGAGCGGCAGGTGCAGTTAGGCGTGAGGTTTAAGTTCTAAAGCAAAAACCATCCACAGATTACGCAGAAATCGCTGTAATCTATGGATGGCTTTAAAAGTCTCTTTCGAGCGCAGGCCGATCCCACTTTGCAAGGTTAGCGCCGGCCTCGTAAGTGCTTTGAAGGAATTGCATCAACGCAGCATCCGGATCTGCGGAGGTGCGCACGTCGTCGTACATCAACAAATACTCACCCAAGTCTTTGCTGTAGAACGCTTGATCGGGTTGCACTCGCGCTTCGCTTAAGCCATCGGGCGCGGGAGCGGTGTAGGAATAGAATGACGGCTTTCCAAGTGGCCCTTGTCCAGGCCACCAACCATGACTGATCACCTCATGTGAATACGCTTCCCGCGTAATCACATCGGCATCGGGACGCGGCGGGGCCGGTCTTCCTGAAAACCTTGTCACGGCCAAGTCGAAGCTGCCCCAGAAGAAATGCACCGGGCTGCTCTTGCCAATAAAACGCGATCGAAAATCCTGCATCACACGCTCCGATGCACGCAGCACGTTCCAAAGTCGCTCGACGTATTCACGATCATAAGCCGCATGCTGCTCGTCCTGGTCAAACGGAATCGGATCCGGTATCTCCACCGGCATCCTCCAGATCTTGACTTCGATTCCAAGCTTCTTCAGCGCGTTCATTGTCTCCTGGTAGAACGTCGCCACAGACTTCGGTTCCAACGGCACGAGCGCAGTCGTTCCATCGCTACACCTGATCACGAGACTGTGGTCGATGAAATCAAACTCTATTTCGAAGAATCTCGACTCGTAAGGCATCGCGGTCGTCGTGAGGCCGCGAGCTGAAACGTAGAGCGGCACGTTCCACCAGTGGTTAACCAGCGGCGTTTGAGCGAGACGAATTTTCCCAACAATTTGTGTCCACATGTGGAGAGTGGCGCAGGTGTCTTTCCATTGTTCCAGTGGTAACGAAGGCCATTCAGTTGACATGAGGCAAAGCTTAACGCGGATAACATTGATAAGCCAGCTTGACAGTAAAAAGAGGCGCGCCTATAGTTTTCCAGTCATGATGATGAAGGCCTGCGCATGTTGTCTCTACTGTCAGTGGTGTTATTGCACCGCGACCGAGAGGCCGTTTGCGGGCAGGAGTAGCGGATAAGCTAGCCACCAGCAGAATTCAAAGCCGAACCGGTCGCACTTCCTGAAAGTCGCGACCGGTTTTTTATTATTCGAACCGGAAGTCGCCATGCACCTGGATGTTTTAGACAGTTGGAGAATCGGCGTTGAGCCGGGAAGCGTAGAAGCAAATATCGGACACACACCTCTCGTCCGGTTGCGACTGCTCAATACAGATTTGAGCGCAGGTGTTCAGGTCTTTGCGAAGGCAGAACATTTGAATCCGGGCGGCTCGGTTAAAGACCGCGCAGCGCTTTCGATGATTCTGGAAGGTGAACGCAGTGGAAAGCTCAAGCCCGGAATGACGATCATCGACGCCACGAGCGGCAATACTGGAATTGCTTACGCAATGATCGGGGCCTCGCGCGGGTATCGAGTCAAAGTCTGCTTACCAAAGAATGCCAGTCCGGCGCGCAAACGAATTTTGCGACGCTACGGAGTAGATATCGTCGAAACGGATGCGATGCTTTCAACTGATGGCGCACAGTTAATCGCACGCGAACTCTTTGCTGCAAATCCCGAAAAGTACTTCTATCCCGATCAATACAATAACGAGGCTAACTGGCTCGCCCACTACGAAACGACGGCCAACGAAATCTGGGAACAAACTGAAGGTCGTGTCACGCATTTCGTAACCGGCCTGGGAACGTCCGGCACTTTCGTTGGTGTCGCGAGACGTTTGCGCGAGTTAACTCCCAACCTGAAAGCGGTTGCAGTCCAACCAGAGTCGCCATTACATGGTCTCGAAGGTCTGAAGCACATGCCCACTGCCATCACGCCGGGAATCTTCGACGAGTCGCTCGTCACCGAAACGCTGGAAGTTGCCACCGAAGATGCGTTATTAATGACCAGTAAATTAGCCCGAGAAGAAGGATTGCTGGTCGGCCCGAGTTCCGGCGCCAACGTTTTTGCTGCCTGGCGGGTAGCAGCTTCGTTGCGAGAACCGGCTGTGGTGGTGACCGTGCTTTGTGACAGCGGCGAGCGCTACCTCGACCAAGATTAGTCGAATGAGCAGCGAAACCAAGCGAGATATCACGACAAAACTTGTACATAGTGGCGAGCGACGGGCGCTGCCCGATGCAATGCCTGTTTCGACTCCGATCTACGCCAGCGCGACGTTCACCTACGAATCGATGCAGGAGATCGACGCCGTCTTTGGCGGGGAGAAGCAGGGATTTATCTACACTCGTTACGGTAACCCGACAACTGCCGCACTCGAAGAGGCTCTGCGCGACGTTGAAGAAGGTGCGACGGCCTGTGCGTACGCAACCGGCATGGCGGCTATTCACGCAGCGTTACTCGCGTGTGATTTGAGAGCCGGATCGACAGTTCTTGCTTCACAGGACCTTTACGGTGCGACTACGGGTTTGCTGAACAACGTGCTTGCGAATTTCGGCGTTAAGACCGTACAGATTGATTTCAGCGATCTCGAAGCTGTGCGTGAAAAAGCGCGCGAGATTCGCCCGCAGGTTTTGATCGCGGAAACGATCTCGAACCCGTTGTTGAAGGTGTGTGACATCGAGGCGTGTGTCGAGATCGCGCACGCGAATGGCGCACGCCTGATCATCGACAACACGTTTGCGACGCCTTATCTCCGCCAGCCTTTGAAACTCGGCGCTGACATGGTTGTGCATAGCGCGACGAAGTATCTCGGCGGACATGCCGATACGATGGGTGGGCTGGTTGTGTCGCGCGACGAATTTGACAGTGCGGCCCTGGTCAGCGTGATGAAGCTCGTTGGTGGTGTGCTGGGTGTTTGGGATGCGCACGAGATTCTGCGTGGCCTGAAGACACTTGGAATAAGGATGGAGCGCCAGTGTGAAAACGCGCGCTCGCTGGCTGGTTATTTAAAGGAACACGAGCGCGTCGGTCATGTTCATTATCCGGGCCTCGGCGCGCTCGTTTCGATCGAGCTTCGCGACGATACCAAAGAAGCAGCGTTTCGTTTCATGGATGCGTTGAAGTTGGTTTTGCGCTCGACGAGTCTCGGTGATGTGTTTACGAGTGTGCTACATCCTGCGACCGCTTCGCACCGTGACATTTTGCCGTCAAGAAGACAGGAGTGGGGAATCGTCGATGGACTCGTGCGTATTTCGGTTGGGATTGAGAAGATCGACGACATCATCGGTGATATCGAACAGGCATTAGCCGCGGATTAGACGGATGATCCAGGTAGCTGAGAAACAGTTAGAGGAAATTCGTGCTCATGGCGTGAAGGATTATCCGTACGAGTGTTGCGGACTATTGCTGGGCCGCTACAGAGCTGAAGGCAAGGTTGTGACCGAGACGTATCCAATCTCGAACGCGCGCGAGGAGAGTGCGAAGCGTAATCGATTCTTAATTCAGCCGGAAGAGCTTATGCGTGGTGAAAAATACGCGCGTTCGCGAGATTTGGAAGTTGTGGGTTTTTATCACTCCCATCCCGATTCACCGGCTCGTCCATCACAGTACGACCTCGAGCATGCGTGGCCGACGTACTCATACATCATTGTTTCGACGGGTGAGGGCCACGCCGGCGATCTTTTTTCGTGGGAACAGGAATCCGATCGTTCAAAATTTAATTCGGAAGAAATCCGCGTAATCCGCGGCTAAATGGAGTCAGAGGTTTCAATCATGCCAGTCACAATCACAATCCCGGCGCCACTCAGACAGTTTGCCAATGGTCAATCGCAGATCGTTGTTGAAGCAAAAACTGCCGGAGAGGCACTCGATCTACTCACCACAAATCATTCCGCGCTGCGCCGGCATCTCTTCAACGATCAGAACGCCCTGCGTAACTTTGTAAACGTTTACCTGAACGACGAAGACATTCGCCACGCATCAGGGCCCGACACACCTGTCAAAGACGGAGATACGATCATGATCGTTCCTTCAATCGCAGGCGGCGCGGTGATTGAGTCGGAAGTGGGACAGTCGCTGCCGGAGCTTTCCAACGAGGAGATCCTGCGTTACAGCCGTCACCTGATAATGCCGGAGGTCGGCATGCAGGGGCAGCGTCGTTTGAAAGCCGCCAGCGTGTTGATGATCGGAACGGGTGGTCTCGGTGCGCCGGTGGGAATGTATCTCGCAGCGGCGGGGGTGGGACGGATTGGCATCGTCGATTTCGACGTGGTCGAAGAATCGAACCTGCAACGCCAGATCATCCACGGTACCAAAGACCTCGGCCGGCGAAAGATCGAATCGGCACGTGATCGGCTGCGCGATATAAATCCGCACATCGAGATCGAAACGCACGAAACGCGACTCACCAGCCATAACGCAATGCGTCTATTCCGTAACTACGACATCATTGTTGATGGAACTGACAACTTCCCCACGCGTTACCTTGTCAACGATGCGTGTGTATTGAGCGGGAAGCCAAACGTCTACGGTTCGATATTCAGATTTGAAGGTCAGGCAAGTGTCTTCTGGGCGGAGAAAGGTGCGTGTTATCGGTGTCTTTATCCGGAGCCCCCACCGCCCGGTCTGGTACCGTCGTGTGCCGAAGGCGGCGTGCTTGGAGTGCTGCCGGGAATCGTGGGCGCGATCCAGGCAAATGAAACGATCAAGATCATTCTCGGTGCTGAGGATTTGCTGATCAATCGTCTGTTGCTGTTTGATGCGTGGCCCATGAAGTTTCGTGAGTTCAAACTGCGTAAAGATCCGAAATGCCCGGTTTGTGGTGAACAGGCAACTATTAAAGAACTGATCGACTACGAAGAGTTTTGCGGCGTCGCGGCACATCAGACGCCGCAGCCTGATTCGAAACTCGAGGAGATCTCTGCAACTGAACTCAATGCGCGTCGTTTGCGTGGAGATAAGATCCAGATTGTCGACGTGCGTGAGCCGCATGAATTCGAGATCGCGCGCATTCCGGGAACGAAGTTGATCCCGCTGGGCCATGTGGTGAGTCGTATGAATGAGATCGATCCTGAGGTTGAGACGATCGTTCATTGCAAGGGTGGCGTGCGCAGCGCCAAGGCGATTGAGGCACTGAAACGTGCAGGTTTTTCAGGACGACTGATTAACTTGAAGGGCGGCATCACCGCATGGTCTGATGACGTCGATCCGCGAGTTGCGAAGTACTAAATATTTAGCCGCTACAATTCATCCCCTAAAAACCTGGGTGGTCGTCGTCGCTGTCTGGACGATGCTCGGGTTGATTTATGCGGGGCCCATCTATTTCGAGGTCGAAGCCGAAGGGATGGGCCACGCCGCGTGGCGCATCTTTACCTGGGGCATCCTCACGTGGTTGGTATGGGCGCCTCTAACTCCCCTGATAGTTTGGCTCGCCCGCAGGTTTTCACTTGTGGGAAAAACGTGGCTGCGAAATCTCGCCGTTCATCTGCCTGCGTTTTTCTTAATATCCGCTGTTCATAGCGCCGTCGCCACAGTAATTAACGTAACCATCAAGCCTTTCGACAACATGGGTGAGAGCCCGACGGATTTTTGGACGCGCTTCTTCTCGCGCCTGAAGGGATCGTTTGGTCCTGATCTGCTGATCTACGGTGGTGTGATCGGAATCTGTTACGCGCTCGACTACTATCGCAAGTATCGCGAGCGCGAATTTCTGGCGACACGCCTCGAAGCACAGCTCGCACAAGCTCAACTCGATTCACTGCGAATGCAGTTGCATCCACACTTTCTCTTTAACACGCTGAACAGCATCGTCGGCCTTGTACGCGACAATAAGAACCAGACGGCGGTCAGCATGTTGGTAGGACTGAGCGATCTCTTACGTCACGCGCTCGATCATTCCTCACAACAGGAAGTTGAATTGAGAGAAGAGCTCAATTTCATTAAGCTGTATTTGAGTATTCAGGAAATGAGGTTTTCCGATCGGCTACGCATCGACTTCGATATTGATCCGGCGACGACGCGCGCTCTTGTTCCAAACTTGATTCTTCAGCCGCTGACGGAAAATGCGTTAAGACATGGCATCGCTCGCAGTGCAGATTCAGGTGTTGTGGGAATTAGTTCTGCACTTGAAGGTGGCTACTTGCGATTGACTGTTTACGACGACGGCGCGGGTTTGCCCGATGACTGGCAATTGAAAGGCAGCGCCGGAATCGGTCTGGCAAACACTGCTGCACGCTTGCAACAACTTTACGACGACGACTATCAGTTTGATGTGCGCAACCGGGATAGTGGAGGAGTTGAAGTGGTGATTGTGATTCCATTGAGGTCGCAAGGCTGAACGGACCGGTTAACAGCTAACCTTTGCATAAATGCCCGCCAAGATCACCACGATCATCATCGACGACGAGCCGCTGGCGCGGCGCAATCTTCGTGTGTTGTTGGAACACGATCCGCAGATTGAAATTGTTGACGAGTGTCGGAATGGACACGAGGCCGTCAAAGCGATCAACGCGCATTCACCTGATCTGATCTTTCTCGACATCCAGATGCCCGAGATGGATGGCTTCGATGTGCTTGCGCGCGTCGGTCCGGAACACATTCAAGCAATCATCTTTGTTACTGCATTCGATCGGTATGCTTTGAAGGCCTTTGAGGTCCATGCCCTCGACTACTTGTTGAAGCCCTTTGACGACGACCGGTTCAGGCGTGCCCTGGAACGAGCGAAGTCGCAAATCGCCGCGCGTGAGATCGACAAGTTGAGCCAGAGACTGCTTGCCTTGCTCGAAGATCGAAAGAGCGACCGTAAAAGTTCGAGCGAGCAACAGACTTATCTGACCCGGTTAATGATCAAAGCGGCTAATCGGATGATGCTATTGAAGGTCAACGAGATCGATTTCATCGAGGCAGATGGGAACTATGCGAAGTTACACCTCGGCCGCAAGACACACCTGCTACGCGAGAAGATGAGCGAACTGGAAGGGCGGCTGGATCCCGCGAAGTTTGTGCGGATCCACCGTTCTGTCATCGTGAATATCGACCGCATCAAGGAGATGCAGCCACACTTCAACGGCGACTACATCATCGTGCTTGACGACGGTCGGCAGCTACGACTCAGTCGCAGCCGTCGTGAGCAGCTTGAAGCCAGACTAAAATTTAGCCGCGGATGAACGCAGATAAACGCAGATCAGCGTTCATCTGCGGCTCAACTTATTGTTTGTCTTCCGAGGTCCGATATTTTTCCTTTTCCTTTTCACGCTGGAGGTAAGGAATTCCTTTTTCCATCCACTCCGGTGCTGGTGCGCCCTTCAGGAAGTGATCGAAAAATTCCTGCAAACGCCGCGTGTAGTCTTTCTGATTGATGCGCTTTCGCAGCCCGTGCTTCTCGCCGTTGTAGGAAAACAAATACGCTTCCTTGCCCAAACGACGTAGCGCGAGGAAGTACTCAATTCCCTGGTACCACGGCACCGCATCGTCCTCATCGTTGTGAATCATTAACAGCGGCGTCTCAACACGATCGGCACGGAAAATCGGCGAATTGTCGAGAAAGCGCAGCGGATAATCCCAAAGGCTTCCACCGATGCGCGACTGCGAGCGCTCGTATTGAAACTGTCGCGGCAGTCCTGTGCCCCAACGAATGCCGCTGTAAGCGCTCGTCATGTTTGCGACGAGTGCGCCCGGCGCCGCCGCTTTGAAACGGTTCGTTTGCGTCACCATATACGCGATCTGATAACCACCCCAACTGTGTCCCTGAATACCGATCGCCTTCTCATTTACGTAGCCACGATCAACCACCGCCTGAATTCCTGGCAACACGCACTTCAACGCGCTGCTGCCCGGATAACCTATCGTGTAGACGATGTCAGGCATGTAGACGAGATAGCCGTTGCTGACGTAGTAAGTGGGATTGATCGACGTGCCCGGCGCAGGATTGCGAAAGCTATGCAGGCCCTGCGAAAGCTTTTCGTAAATGTACACGATCATCGGATACTTCTTTTTCGGATCGAAGTTATCCGGTTTGAGAAGCAAACCTTTCAGAGGTATGCCGTCAGAGTTTTTGAAACTCACCAGCTCGCCGGTGCCCCAGTTGTATGCAGCGCGTTGCGCGTCGCCATTGCTGACGCGCTTCAGCTCCCTGAAGGAACTGTTGGTCACCCAGATGTCAGGAAACTGATCGAAACGCGAGGCGGTCACGATCAGCACGTCGGCATCTTTTGCTTTCGCAGGATTGTTGAAATCCTTCGCGGCCATCAGGAGTTTCTGCGGCAGTGCGCTGCTGTTGACCTTGTCGCGATAGAAACCAGAATCGCGCGTCTCCTGATTTTCCGCAGAGAGCAACATTGGTTTGTCCGGATCGATCCAGCGCTCGCGCGGATCGAGTCGCACGTAACGCAATGTGGTTGATTCCTTGCGGCCCACGCCGTCGGTCAGGTTCTTCGCGCGACTGCCGTCGGGTGAAACCTGCCAGATGTCGTAGCGGTCATAGATCAGAACGTCGGCGTCATCTTTGGTCCATCCAGCGATGCCGTAAGACCCTGGTGTCTGAGGCGTGTCGTTCTCTTCGTTATAGAAGTTGACGGAGATGTTTTTGGTAAGGTTGGTCGTCGAACCATCGGCGACGGAATAGGAATACCAGTCTTTCCCGTCGAAGTAGAGCGCATATTTCGCGTTTGGCGACAGCGAAACATTGCCGCGTTGTTTGGTCAGGATTGGCTTGCGCGAGCCGTCGGCCGTGTTGACGAGATAAGAGTCAGTGAAACCCGGATCGTAGTCCGCTACGACTCTGTATTTACGATTGTCGCTGCCGATTGCGTAACTGCCGTCATTCGAAGGCGAGATGTTCTCCATTGTATCGTCGGCGAGCTGAACGAACTTCTTTGTCTGCAGATCGTAAACTGCGCGATACGACCTATTGCGATCCTGTTCGGCGCGCACTTTCTGAATCGGTTGCACGTAGTCGTCTTTCCAGTGCCATAGATCCACGAGCACCTTTTCATCTGCAGGGATCTCTTCATCGGGGTTCTTCTCCGGTTCAGGTGGAGGCGCCGTTCCGAAAAAGAGATGGCTGCCGTCGAGTGAAAAACTCAGGTTGCCGCGTTCGCTGACAACGAACTCCTTGCGAAATCCCGGAGAACTTATGGAGACGATCTCAGTGGCTTGCGGATCCTTACGGTTCCAGTGATAAACGCGAAACTTCGGTTGTTTCGCTTCTGCGTCTTCCTTGTCGCTGGTGAAAGCGAGCTGTGTGTTGTCTTCGTCCCACGTGAGACGTTGATACTTTCCTTTACCGGTGAGAAGTGCGACCGGTTCGGCATCGCTATCAGTGACGACTGCGTAGACTCCGTTTGTCTCTTCTTTACGTGATGATGTGGTGAAGACAAGTGTTTTCGCGTCTTTACTGATAGTGAAGTCGAGTACGTCGCTGAACTTTCGCTCATTCGCAGTAGCTGTATTGCGGAGCACGAGTTCAGTCCCATATTCCTTTTTCTTTCCGCGAGCAGACGAGGGGCGTGGTGTTTGAGTCGGTGCCGGAGCGGCCGCTTCGCCTGACGGAGTTGTCTCCGGTTTTGGTGCTCCACTCGGTTTCTCTTCGGGCTTGGCTTCCATCAAATATGCAAAGTAACCTGAGCCGTCTTCCGGGACGCGGAAATTTTTCACTCTATCGATTCGCGTGACAGTGCCGTTCGAGAGGTCCATGATGCTGAGATCGTTCTTCGGCATCTCTTCGGGTTTCTTTTTCTCTTTTTTCGCTTTGTTTACTTCGGCCTTGGTGGGTTCGGTGCCGAAGATCAGGAAACGACTGTCGGCCGTGAAGACAGGCCGCAACAAACGCGCCTGCTCAGCCTGAAACTCAGCTACGTTCGTCCCTGGATCATCCGGTGGTGGCACCGGGGGACGATAACCGCGAGGCGCTCGCCAATCGACGCCGGTAGCGATATTGCGCACGACAATCTCGCCGTCGCCATCCTGAGGCGAGTAGGCATAGGCTACAAACTTCCCGTCGCGTGAAACCTGTTGGGCCAGAACAGAGCGCCACGAATCATAGTCCTGATGTGTGAGTGGACGTTTTGCGGTTGCCGGCGCGGCTTGCTGCGCAAAAGCCATCGTTGTGAGCAAGGCCACAGTGCAAAGCAATGCGACGGTTCGCTGAAGCTTCATGGGGTTACCTCACAAATTGTAGGGATACGAAAACAAAACGCGGATGACGCAGATCAGAACAGATCTGCGTTATCCGCGTCAATCAGCGACAACTGATCTCAGAAGAACAGCGAGTACAACAAGCGGTTCGGTGAACCCGTACCGGCGTTAGTCACCACGTTGGTCGTCGCGCCGTTAACGATGGCGTTACGAGTAGTGGTTGCTGACGCCCCGGGATTGAACTGCTTGTAAAGCGCTGCCACGCCGGCGACGTGCGGTGAAGCCATTGAGGTTCCACTCAACGTTGCCGTTGCCGTGTCGGAGCTAAACCATGACGACAGAATTCCCGAACCTGGCGCGAAGATGTCCAAACACGTGCCAAAGTTGGAGAACGAAGAGCGTGCATCCGTCGTTGTAGTTGAGCCAACCGTGATTGCGTTCGCGGCCCGAGCGGGTGACGTGTTGCAGGCATTGGCATTGCTGTTGCCCGCAGCGACTGCGATCGGGACACCGGAATTGGCAAGGTTGTTCACTGCAGTATCAAGCGCGGTTGAGATTCCGCCACCAAGGCTCATGTTCGCGACTGCCGGGTTGATGTGGTTGTTAGTAACCCAATCGACGCCTGCGATCACGCCCGAGTTCGTACCCGAACCGGAACAATCCAACACACGCACGCCTCTTAGCAGTGCGCTCTTTGCCACGCCATAAGTCGAGCCACCAATCGTGCCGGAGACGTGAGTTCCGTGTCCGTTGCAGTCTTGTCCATTGCCACCAAAAGCGTCAAAGACGTTTGAAGCACGTCCACCAAACTGTGTGTGGGTAGTGCGAATACCGGTGTCGATGACGTAGGCACGCACGCCTGAACCGGTCCAGTTAAACGTGTAGATAGCATTCAAAGGCAGATTGCGTTGATCGATGCGATCCAGACCCCAGGGCGGATTACTTTGCGTCGCATCGGCAGTCACAACTCCATCTTCTTCAACAAACTTGACGCGGTAGTCCTGGCTGAGTGCTTCGGCCTCTTCCGGCGTCATTTCAACGGAGAAGCCGTTAATCGCATGCTGGAATACGTGTTTGAGCTGGCCCCGATGCATGGCGGCCATTTCCGCCGCGATATACGGTGCGATCGAGAAATTTCCTCTTTCGCCGACCCAGGAGTCGTCAAGCACTACGATGTAATTGTTCTCGATCTTATTTGCGTTCTTGCGAAGCTTGTCTTTTCGGCCCTGGCTACTCGCAGTTGGTGACGAAAGGAACACAGCGGCGCAAAGGCCGACCAGAATAAGTAACGCACAAACTTTCTTCATACTCTTCTCCTCCAGATAGTAAGGTTGGTGGGGGTGTGGGCGCCGCCCGCAACGGCCGCAAGAACGAGCGGGAAAGACAACAACGCAATTTTGATAAATGCGAAGCGCATAGATAGCCCGAACACAGTGGGAGGTGAATGTATGACCTTGGGAAAAATTCTCTTAGAGATTTTTGTCTGGGACGGAGGCTGCGCAGTATGGCATTAAAGTTTTTAATGTGCAAGAGACTATTTGCGATAGGCTTTGCCTCAAAAGTCAGAACCTGACTTGGACAGAGTCAGTACCACCTCGCGGTAGCGGGTGGGTACGAAGTAGATCCGCTCGATTTGCTAAGTTTGCTGCGCATGCA
>Ga0209215_1000078_pt1 | contig 61369 bp, 49 predicted proteins | sample TexAe_OM2H0_M2_FD_187938 | JGI IMG/M metagenome (GOLD analysis project Ga0209215, IMG submission 187938) | Forest soil microbial communities from Davy Crockett National Forest, Groveton, Texas, USA - Texas A ecozone_OM2H0_M2 (SPAdes) (version 2) | ecosystem: Environmental > Terrestrial > Soil >... | reverse complement strand
ATGGACCTTTCTCCTTCGTTTGCTGGGCTTCGAGGGCCAAATGAACGAGAAATGACTAAGAACTAATTTTGGGTCCTGTGACCGGGGAGACGGTCTGTTCCGAATCTTGGGCTGAAGCTAAAGTGGGCGGACTTTACTCTTACGATGGTGCCGTGTCAACAGAAAATTTCTCGAAAAATGTAGCCACGGATTACACAGAATATTGAAATCGAGTAATCTGTGTGACCGATGGCTGGAAACAACCGTAAGAATTATCCATTCACAGCAATAGTTGGCCAGGAAGAGATGCGACTGGCGCTACTGCTGAACGTCGTTGACCCACTGATTGGAGGCGTTCTGATCATGGGCCACCGTGGTACCGGAAAGTCCACCGCAGTTCGGGCCCTTGGCGATCTCCTGCCGCAAATCACGGTCGTCGAAGGTTGTCCTTATAACTGTGATCCATTAGACAAGCTCAATCTGTGTGAGCAGTGCCGTCAAAACAAGAAGCCCGGTACAAAACAGACTGCAGTCCCCGTAGTCGAACTTCCTTTAGGTGCAACTGAAGATCGCGTTTGTGGAACCATCGATATTGAGCGGGCACTTTCATCCGGGCGGAAGGCGTTCGATCCGGGCCTGCTGGCTCGTGCAAACCGCGGCTTTCTTTACATCGATGAGGTGAACTTGCTGGAGGACCACCTAGTCGATCTTCTGCTCGACGTCGCGGTTACCGGAGTCAACAAAGTCGAACGAGAAGGAATTTCCGTTGAGCATCCGGCGAGCTTTGTCTTGATCGGGTCGGGAAACCCGGAAGAAGGCGAACTTAGACCACAACTTCTCGATCGCTTTGGGCTGCACGCCGAGGTCATCACGGAAAACTATTTGCAGAATCGAATTGACATCGTCGAGCGCCGTGAAGCTTATGATCGCGATCGAGACGCGTTCTGTAAATCATATGAGGGCGATCAGGAGCAACTACGAAAGCGAATCACGCGAGGGCGAGCGAATCTGATCAAGACAAATATCGATCGAGCGGTGCTGGAGAAGATCGCACAACTCTGCGCGGACCTGAAAATCGATGGTCACCGTGGAGAACTCACGATCATGCGCGCAGCTCGTGCTCTCGCTGCATTTGAAGGCCGCCGTGCTGTTACACAGGAACACGTGACCCGGGTTTCGGCAATGTCCCTGCGACATCGTTTACGTCGAGATGCACTTGATGAAACGGCGACGAGCGAGCAGATTCAACAGGCTGTCGACGAGGTATTTCCAAACACTGCGCCGCCGCAGCCACCCAGTGGTAATGGTGGCGATACCCAGAATCTCGATCGGCCCGGCAACGTTGACAAAGATGCTCCGCGGCAACGCCGATCGGCTTCGGGAAGTACTTCGCGACCAAATGAAGCAGATGTTTTGTCGCCGCCGGGGGTTGAGAAAAAATCCCGCGAGCTCCGATTGGACGAACATATTAAAACTACCGATCGCGCTGAGAAGTCACGCTCTCGCAGCCGTCGCACGAGCGGGGCAAAGGCAGCGCTGGCCCAAAAGCGTGGACGATACACGCGTGCCGTAACCTTCAAAAGCACAGGCGCTCGCATCGCCATCGACGCAACGCTGCGGGCGCTTGTCGGACTCGATTCATCTCTGCGCGAAGGACGCATCGCGCCGGTGAATTCGGAGGCATTGCGTTACAAGTTGCTAAAGCACAAGCAAGGACGGCTCTTCGTTTTTGCGATCGATGCGTCTGGAAGCATGGCTGTAAATCGAATTGCGCGGGCGAAAAGCACCATTCTAAAATTGCTTAGAAAGTCGTATCTGAATCGCGACAGTGTTGCTATCGTGTCGTTTCACGGGACCACTGCGAACGTCGATCTACGGCCGTCGCGAAGTATTCTGCGTGCACGGCGCGTGCTCGACTCTCTGCGCATGGGCGGCAGCACGCCACTCGGATTAGGGCTCGTCACAACTATTGAATTGCTTGAACTGGTGGGAAATAAATTTGGTGAGTCCGTTGTGTTGCTTTTCACGGACGGGCATTCGAACGTTCCACTCAGGCGTGGTGGCTTGAACCTGCGAGCGTTTCGGAAAGTTAAGATAGAGTCCGAACTGCGTGAACTGACTGTTGCTTTACATAGAACAAAAGCGCGTGTTGTCGTGGTCGATACACAAAAAGAGTTTGAAACCAGTGAAGAAACCCGGCGCCTCGCCGGAATCCTGCGCGCCGGCTTTGTGAAGATCGCTCCGTCCAATCCGTGAAATCAGTGGCTAAAGATTCAAACAGCGAGCGCGACGCGAAAGTGTTCGCACTTTACGAGCAATTGCTTGAGATTGAACAGCGATTGATCCCGACTGGTCTCCACGTCTTTGGTCGCCCCTCTTCGGCGGGTGAAAAGAAGGACCTCTTGAAGATGATCGCGTCGTTCGATCGTCCCGAATTCGGAGCCCGCGCGCTTCCCGAAGATCTGGTTGACGAAGCCGTGCACGCGTTTGTTAAAGAGGGAATCAACGCCGCAGTTACTTTCCTGCAGGAAAAGGGCCTCGACGCAGAAACAACTCGCCCCGTTTTCAATCTCCTTGAAACTGTCTCGGCGAAGCTCCAGACTAATGCTGAGATCGATTCACTCGTCCGTGCGCTGCGTGGCGAATTTATCGAACCTGGACCAGGCGCCGACATCATTCAAAATCCGGACATTCTTCCTACCGGACGAAACACTCACGCTTTGAATCCTTATGGAGTGCCGTCCGCGGTTGCTTTCGCGCGTGGTGAAGTTGTCGCGAGTAGTTTGCTCGAACGTTATCGACAGGAGAATGGTCGGTACCCGGAAGCAATGGCGCTCGTGCTCTGGGGGCTCGACAACATCAAGACACAGGGCGAGGGCGTGGCTCAGGCGCTATGGCTGCTCGGTGTACGTCCGGTTCGCGATGCTCTAAACAGGACGACCAGTGTCGAAGCTATTCCTTTGAGTGAACTCGGTCGTCCGCGAATCGACGTAGTGATGACTGTGTCGGGGATATTTCGCGATCTGTTTAGTCCGACGGTTCAACTACTCGATAAAGCAGTTCGTCTGGTTGCACAACTCGATGAGCCTTCGGACTCGAACTATGTTCGGAAACACATTCTGCAACAGGTCGAGGAGGATGCTTGCGACATCGATGATGCTGCTGTGCGCGTCTTTTCAAATGCGCCTGGCAACTACGGCACGAATGTAAACTTCATGGTCATGGATTCGCAGTGGGAACGCGAAGAGACGCTGGGGGATCTTTTCGTGACCCGGAAGTGTTTTGCCTACGGTCGCGATTCAAAGGGTCGAGCAATTGAGGGAAGGGAAGCGCGTATCGCGATGGACCGCGCGCTCGCGCGTGTAGACGCGACGTATCAAAACATCGATACGTTTGAGATCGGTCTTACTGATGTGGACCACTATTTTGAGTATCTGGGTGGCGTGTCTAAAGCAGTCGAGAAGCGGGCGAAGGCGAAACCGGCAATCTACTTGTCCGACAGCCTGTCGCGTGAAGTGAAGATCCGATCGCTTGAAGAGACTGTACGTTTAGAAACGCGTGCGAAGACACTTAATCCGAAGTGGTATGAAGGGATGTTGAAGCACGGGTTCAGAGGTGTGGCGGAAATCGAGAATCATGTTTCGAATACATTTGGTTGGAGTGCTACCGCTGATGCGGTTGATGATTGGATCTATTCGGAGGTGGCAAACACGTTCTTGCTTGACGAGACGATGCTCGAGCGGCTCAGAGATTTGAACCCACACTCCGCGCATTCACTCGCGCAGAGATTGTTGGAAGCAAATGGACGCGGGTACTGGGATGTCGATGATAGTGTGTTGGATAAATTACGAGAGATCAATCGCAGCCTTGAGGACCAGTTGGAGGGAGTCATTTAACCACGGATTACACGGATAGAATCCGGATTTCATCCGTGTAATCCGTGGTTAAAATGAATATTACAGTCCTCTACGTCGGCTCGAGTCTTTTAGCGCCGCTCAAAAACGCGGAGCGCGACATTAATCGTGTGCACAATCTCGATCTGCACGTCGCGGCCTACAACTTCGGCGCACCTCTCAGCGATCACGAATGGCAGGACGTCGAAAACGATCTCAAGGACGCGAACGTCGTTTTCGTCATTCACGTGATGGACGGCGAGAATGCCACCCGACTCATCGCTGCTCTCGAAAAATTCAACCAACATCACGACGCCGTCGTTGTGATCAACTGTATGCCGGAGTTGATGCGACGAACGCGACTCAGGCGTCTGGATATCTCGACACTTGGAAGAACCCAGACCGGCAAAGGCGCGAGATTATTGAAATCGGTAGGTTCCTGGGTTGGCGCTCAGGCTAAACGTGGTAAATCAAGCCGCGGACACGGTCAATATCTGAAACTAGTCGATCGCCTTCCAGGCATTCTCAAGTTTGTGCCTACCGCGGGAGCTCTTACTGACGCAAAGCATTATCTCTATCTCTTCTGTTACTTCCTTCAGCCCACTCCGCAAAACATTCGCTCGATGTTGCTGTACTCGCTGATGCATTACGTTTCCGACGAGCGTTTGAAGAAGATTCGCGTTCCAAAGCCAGAGCAGATGCCGTCAGTGGCAATCTATCATCCGGCCGCGCCGGCTCTCTTTCGTACCTTTGCGGAATACCGCAAGTGGTGCCGGAAACCTCTGAATCCGCAGTTGACAATCGGGTTGTTGTTAATGCGCCCGCAGGTGATCAGCAAGACGACGAAGCACTATGACGCGCTGATTAACGCGATTGAAGCGGAAGGCTTGAGCGTGATTCCTGCAATCGCGACGCTCATGGATAACCGCGAAGCTGTCTCGCAGTTTTTTGTTGAACCGGCGAGAACAAAAGCGCGCGTCAGTCAGATCGTTTCGCTGACCGGTTTCAGTTTTGTTGGCGGGCCGGCCATGAACGACAGTGCCGCGGCGTCAGAGTTCCTGCGGGAGCTGAATCTTCCATATCGTTCGGCGGTGAGCCTGGATACTCAGACGATCGAAGCGTGGTCTGATTCGCACACCGGACTCAATCCGGTTCAGGCTGGTATGCAGATCGCGATCCCAGAGATTGACGGCGCTACAGAACCGTTTATCTATGGTGGCATTCCCAGCCGCGGACAAGAGCCCGTCGCACTTCAGGATCGCTGCACGCGTCTGGCACGGCGACTGAGGCGTTGGAACAGGTTGCAAACCACGCCGCGCGATCAGATCAAACTCGCGATCGTGTTGTTTTGCTTTCCACCAAACAAAGGAAATATCGGGACGGCTGCAGACCTCGATGTATTCCCGGGCATCTTTGATGTCTTGCAGCGACTTCAACAGGAAGGTTATCGAGTCGAGTTTCCAGATTCTCCTGACGCGCTGCGCAAGCAATTAATTGAAGGTAACTCAGAGCAGTTTGGCGCCGCTGCGAATGTCGCGTACCGGATGGGCGTTAATGAATACCGGCAGCTATGCCCGTACGTTAGAGACGTTGAAGGCGACTGGGGAACGGCGCCGGGCGCAATCAACTCATTTGGAAACGAATTGTTAATTCAAGGACTGGCGTTAGGAAATGTTTTCATCGGCGTGCAGCCCACGTTTGGGTTTGAAGGAGATCCGATGCGTCTGATGATGGCGCGTGGTGGTTCTCCTCATCATGGATTTATGGCGTTCTACACTTACATCTCGAAAGTGTTCAATGCCGATGGTGTTATTCATTTTGGGACACACGGGGCTCTCGAGTTCATGCCAGGTAAACAAATCGGGATGTCGGGTGAATGCTGGCCGGACAGGCTGATCGATGAGCTGCCGAACTTTTACATCTATAGCGTGAACAATCCTTCCGAGGGTTCGATTGCCAAGCGCCGCTCGTACGCAGAACTGATTTCTTATTTAACGCCGCCAATCGAAAATGCAGGTCTCTACAAAGAACTTTCCGAACTGAAAGATCTGGTGATGGCGTACCGCCAATCCTCGAACGAATCCGAGAAAATCCGCTTACACGAATCGATCGAAGAACTCACCCGCCAAACGCACCTATCCGTTTAATCCGCGTCCTGAACTCACTCGGGTCCACACGATGTATGAAGCATTCAACTCCGTTAATCGATACGACGGGAATGTCGTACTGATATTTCCTGAGTAGTTCCTCATCAGATTCGATATTTATCTCCTCGAGCACAAATTGATCGCTACACCCAGCACTCAGAATTGCCGCTTTCGCTTCGTCGCAAAGATAGCAACCCGGTCGCGAATAAACGATAACGTGTGGTTTAGACATCGATACTTCTTGCCAGCCAATCAGGAAATTATGTATAAATAACGCCGCCGACCATATTAATACTTTGTTTTGTTAGGTGCGGCGCTCTTCATGTTTAAGCAAATAATTCGATTTACTGCGCAGAGAGGAATCCCTGTTCAGGGTGGGATTGTATAGTTACCTCGCTGTAAGTAAAGTCGAAGTGTACCCGGAAGTTAGCAACACCTGGCAATTCGGAATTGTTTTGACGGAGGTCTGGTCTTGGATAGTCAAGCCGATCAATTGTCTGCCCCGAGTGTAGGTACAACGCCGACACGTCCTGCGGCTCCGGCAACTGCCGCCGCGGTCGTTGAGACGAGCTCAGATCCTCCCGTAAACAAAATGCGACGAAGGATCGTCTGGACCGCTGTCGCCACTGCACTGACTACTTTCTTTCTGATGTTCGTGCGGTTTTTCCTGCCGCGCTCGATTCTCGAACCTTCCAGCATATTTCGTATTGGGCCCATCGCCGATTACGCTATCGGCGTCGACACAAAATGGCAGCAACAGTACCGCATCTGGGTGACGAGAACTTCCGACAGGCTCTTCGTTATCTATGCGCGCTGCACTCATCTCGGCTGCACGCCTGATTGGAAGGCCAGTGAAAACAAATTCAAATGCCCTTGCCACGGCAGTGGCTACGACAGCGAGGGCATCAACTTCGAAGGCCCGGCGCCGCGCCCGATGGATCGCGCGAAGGTCGCGCTCGATGCAGAAGGGCAGATTGTGGTCGACACCGGCAAGCTCTTCTCCTGGCCAAAGGGTGAAACAAGCCATTTCGATGATAAAGACGCTTTCATCAGCGTATAGCGCTACGGATTAGCACTGATGGATAACGATCCAAAAGAGTCTAAAGAGAAAAAGCAGCTGACGAGCGGCGACGAAGAAAAGCGGAGCCTGCTCGACAAAGTGAAAGAAACGGGCGGCGCGCTGGCAGAACGCGCGAAAGAAGAAGCAAAAGACTACAAGGATCCGCAGGAGACGCAGCTTTGGAAATCGATCTTTCGCGTCTCTCACGATCGCTCTGATCCGCGTAACCGTTCGCTCGCGATTCTTTCAAACGTTTTTTTGCACCTGCATCCGGCGAAGATCAATCGCGACGCGGTGCGTTATCCGTTTACGTGGGGCATGGGTGGAATCACGTTCTACCTGTTTATCGTGCTTACGTTTACAGGGGTGCTGCTGATGTTTTACTACCACCCCACCAAGGTTGACGCCTTTCGCGACATTCTTTATCTCGAACACGACGTTCCGTTTGGAAAGCTTCTGCGCAACATGCACCGCTGGGCGGCGCACTTGATGGTGATTACAACCTGGTTGCACATGTTTCGGGTTGTGCTTACGGGCTCGTACAAGAAACCTCGCGAATTCAACTGGTGTGTGGGCGTCGTTTTATTAGTGTTGACGCTGCTGCTGTCGTTTACCGGATACCTTTTACCGGACGATCAGCTTGGTTTCTGGGCGGTAACAGTAGGAACAAACATGGCGCGGGCGACGCCGATGTTGGGTCATGAAGGTCCGTTTGGTCCGCAGTTGGGTTTGACTGCATATAACGACGTGCGATTCGGACTGCTGGGCGGCTCGATCGTCGACTCTAACGCGCTTTTGCGTTCCTACATCTGGCATTGCATTGGTATCCCGTTGGTGGCGTCGATCTTTATGGCCGTGCACTTCTGGCGCATTCGAAAGGACGGAGGCATCTCCGGACCGGCGCCGGTCGTGCTCGAGTCAGAGATGAAAGCTGTAGCGAAGAAGAAGAAGTAGCCAGTATGCGAAGATTCATAAACAAGTGGACACTTCTCGTTCTCGGCGTTCTGATAGTTGGCGTTTGGGCACTGAACGTCCAGGATTGGCATCAGTTGTGGATCATCTCGTCGGCGCCCGATAACATTCCTATCGTCGCGATGCTCTTTCTGGTGCCGTTTTTTACGTGGATGGGAGTCAGGCAGGCGATTGTTAACGATCGTCTCATCGACGAGCTCGAAGCAGACCCCAAACTGGCCAAAACGCATCATCGCAAAGTTGAGCCATGGCGGCCGGGTTGGGCACGGGAACTTCACGTTTGGCCCTACCTTGTCAGAATTGAGTTTCTTGCCACCGTGATTGTCACGGTGGTTCTTTTTGTTTGGTCCATCACGCTCAACGCCCCGCTTGAAGAACCGGCCAATCCCAACCTGACTATGAATCCGTCGAAAGCGCCGTGGTACTTCCTCGGCTTGCAGGAGATGCTGGTCTACTTCGATCCGTGGATCGCGGGCGTGGTCATGCCGTCGATCATCATGGTGGGATTGATGGTCTTTCCGTATGTCGACTCAAACCCACTCGGCAATGGTTATTACACGCTCAAGCAGCGACGCTTTGCGCTCTGGATGTTTGGCGCAGGTTTTTTGATGTGGATCGTGCTGATCGTGATCGGCACGTTTATTCGTGGACCGGGTTGGATCTGGTTCTGGCCGGGACAAACATGGGATCACAACGCGGTGGTCTTCGACAAGAACGTCGACCTGCACGACATGATCGCGGCAAAGCTGCCTTTTCTCGGTTTTCTCAGCAGCAATCCGTATAAGTTCATTTTCGGCTTGATTGTTGTCAGCGGCTTCTATTTGGTCGGCGCGCTCTTCTTTCACTGGCTGATGACAGTTGATTTCAAGAAGATCCGATTTCGGAAGCCGTTCGGCAAGAATCTGTTTCCCAAGAACGAGTTTGAACGAAAGCTCCTGGCGCGAACGAGTTTGCTTCAGTACCTGACGTTCCAGTTCTTTGCGGTGAGCGTGCTGCTGGCCCTACCGGTGAAGCTCATTTTGCGTTTGGCGCTGACGATTAAATATGTGTGGGTAACTCCATGGTTCAACATATAGGCAGCGTGAGTTAGAACCTAATTTGAAGTCTTCTCTGTGAGCCTCTGTGTTCTCTGTGGTTGTTGATTCTCTGCTCCATAAACCACAGAGGCACAGAGAACACAGAGGCTCACAGAGCAAACCAGATGAGGGCGGTTAATGTAGCGTGGAGGGAAGATCATAGTGGCTGATGCACCAGAGCCCCGCGAGTCGTTGATCAAAAGGGAAGCCGATCTGCCGGCGCAGGATCCGATTGCCAGCCGCTCCACGAGCGGTTGGATGCTCGTGTCTGCATTGCTGTTGACGATCTCCATAGCCTGGGCGCTCTACGATGAAGCGTTCGGACAGCGGCCGTGGAAGGGAATGCAGCGGGAATTTGTCAGCCGCTATACAAAATATCTCGACAGCATTAAAGGAGACGCGGGCAAGAGTGAGGCGGAGATCAGGGAGAGCCCCGAGTATCAACAGTTGGCCGACGCAGAAAAGGCCGCTCGTGACGCAGTGCAACCGGAAATAGAGGAGATCGATAAGACAGTAGCTGCCGCCCAGCGGAAACTCGACGCGATTACCGACACCTTTCAAAACCAGCGCGGTAAGCTCACAGTTATCAACTACAACATCGAGATCTCAAAGGATAAAGCCAAGCAGCGATATCGCGACCAGGCGGAGGCGAAGAGACAGGAAAAGGTTACTGTTGAGATTCCATCAGACGACGGCAAGTCTGTAGAAAAACAACAGCTGAACTATGCAGAGCTCGAGGCGTTCTACGACAAACTGCGCGACGAAAAAGCGCAGGGCCTGGGCAAGAAGGCCGAGCTGTTGAAGACGCCATCTGAGCTGGCCAAGAAAAAAGACGACTATCTGAAGAATCATTCGATCAGTCTTGGTCCTGCGGCCATCGAAGGCCTGAAGACAAAGATGGCCAGTTATGACTACTCGATCCTCGGCCATCAGATCAGTGTCAATGCTTACAACATCGTCGATCGTTGTGAAGTCTGTCACGCAGGCATACGCGAACCTCTCGATATAACTCCGGCGAGTATGGCTCCGGGTGGACCAAATGGAGAGCCTGATTCCTGGGCGCGCGCCTTTGTCAGTCACCCGAATAAAGAGATTCTTCAAATACACAATCCAGAAAAATTTGGTTGTGCCAGTTGTCACTGGGGCAACGGTCGTGCAACGACAAGCGAAGTAAAGGGTCACGGACGTCATCGTTTCTGGCTCTGGCCCATGTTCGAAAAAGAAAACACAGAGGCCGGTTGCCAGCAGTGTCACGCGCGCGATCGTGTCACGCAGGGAGCGGAAACGTTGAATCTCGGTCGCGACCTGTTTGCACAGCGCGGCTGCATGGGCTGCCATCGTTACGAAGGTTTCGATCGGGAGACTGATGCATTAGCCGCGGCACGCCAGCAGAGAGGCCAGCTCGAAGATCAAATCACGGCAAACGAAAAGCAAATTCTGACCGACACAAAGGCCACCGAGTCAGAAAAGACAACCGAGGACGAGGTCAAGAGGCTTTTGGCCCACGCCGAGAGTCTGAAGGTGACGAACAGTCTGCTGGCTGCGCGTATCGACCAGATGAAACTGCAGGAGAGATATCTCCTCCAGGACGTGAAGAAGGTTGGACCAAACCTCAAGGACGTTCGAGTCAAGTTGCGCAAAGAATGGGTGCCGGTTTGGTTGCATAATCCGCAGGCGTTTCGACCCGACACGAAGATGCCGGTCTTCTGGCGTTTCGGCACCATGCCGGAGGGCACACCCGGCGCCCATATGCGCGATAAGGATGGAGAGCAGCAGATCCAGGCGATTGCGGCTTATCTATGGCAGGAGAGTTTTGATTCAAAACTCCCGACTCAACAACAAGGCGATGGTCAACACGGTAAACAACTTTTCGAAAGTCGCGGTTGTCTTGCCTGCCATTCAATAGGCCCCGAGGACAACAAGATTGGCGGTCATTTCGCCGCCAACTTGCAGCGCGTCGGCGAAAAAGCAAACTTCGATTACATCGTGCGCTGGATTCACAATCCACGCGAGCGGGTCGCGCCTTACTGCCCCAAACACAAGCGCGATCTGACCCCTGAAGATTACGCGAAGAAAGGTTTGCCGTTTGTTTTTGACACTGAACTGCACTCTCGCTGTCCGGAAGATGGCGCTGAGTTGCAGGTGCAGAACATGACGGTGATGCCAAACTTCCGTCTCTCAGAGCAGGATGCTCGTGACATCGCTACTTATCTCTTCTCGCTGTCGTCGCCACCGGGTTATGAAGCGACGTCGTACATGGATGACGCGAACCTAAAAGAGAAGGGCAGGCTACTGATCAAGCAGTACGGGTGTGCGGGTTGTCACGAGATCAAAGGGTTCGAGGATGAACAGCGGATTGGAAAAGAGTTGACCGTTGAAGGCGCAACGCCGATCGAAAGACTCGATTTCGCGCTGCAAACGAAACACGCCGAAGAAGGGCTCGATCCTCTAAAGCTTCGTCCCGACGAGAAGGAAGAGAAGCCCTGGTACAACCACAAAGGTTTCTTCGAACACAAGGTAACGCAGCCATCGATCTACGACGAAGGTAAAGAGAAGGATGCGAAGGATCGCCTGCGCATGCCGCAACCATATCTGACTCCGGAATGGCGCAATGCGTTGACGACTTTCCTGCTCGGCAGCGTCGGCACCGAAGGCGCCAACGTCCCCGGATCGCTCTTTTACAACCCGCAGGATCAACGACGACAGGACATTCAAAACGGCTGGTGGGTAATCAAGAAGTATAACTGCCAGGGTTGTCATCAGCTTCAGATCGGACAGCGTTCGGTAGTTATGGATCTGCCTTTCTACCAGTCGCCTGAAGGCAAGGATCTATTGCCGCCTCGCCTGACGAGTGAAGGTGCGCGTGTCGATCCAGCGTGGTTGTTGAAGTTCCTGCACGATCCGTCGTTGAGTGGTGAAAAGACACCGGAGCAGGCACAGCAGATTGCAGCGTTGCCATCAGCGAGTCCGCAAACGACTGGTTCACCACAACCAGGTGCGAGTCCGGCCGCGAATAATCAAACCGCGAAGTTGTTGCCGCAACCCGGATTGGATCGCAACGGTGTGCGTCCGTATCTACAGTTCCGCATGCCGACGTTCAACTTCTCGCCAAACGAATTGCAGATCCTCGTGCGGTTCTTCATGGCGATGTCGGGCCAACAGGACCCGTATATCAAGGAGCCGATGTCGCCGTTAACAGCACAGGAACGACTACTTGCGCGCCAGTTGTTTACTTTAGGAACGCCATGTTTGAAATGTCACATCACAGGCGATCCCGCACATGACGCGAAAGCGATCGCGCCCAACTTCCTGTTGGCAGCCGAACGGCTCAAGCCCGATTGGACAGTTCGTTGGTTACTCGATCCGGCGCAGATTAGCCCCGGAACAGCGATGCCGAGTGGACTTTTCCGCAAAGAGGGTGACCGCATGGTCGCGAATTTGGCGACGCTTCCACCTGCGGCAGCGGGATACGAGGGTGATCATTCGCGCCTGCTGATGCGCTACATGTTCTTAATGAGTCCGGATGAGCAGCGACAACTGTTGGCTGCTGGTCCGGCAGCCCCTGCAACCGCACCGACAACGCAGAACCACGCGAGTCCGAAGCGTAAGCGAGCAAGATCGAATCACGCGCGCACTCGACGAGCAGCCGCCTTGGGCGCGTCCGCCGCACGCACGTTGAGAGCGCTTTCAATGCCTTAAGTATGAGAGGTAGTTTTAGACAGGATTTGAACAGAATCTACAGGTTGAGCGCGTTCCGTGTAAACACGGCTTCCGTGCTACAGTTAATGCGCAAGTTATCTTAGTTTGGAGGAGTTGATCATGAATAAGCAGACAAAAGTCTGGCTTGTGTTATCGATTGCACTTTCTTTGCTCGTGTTAGGCTCGGCGTGCGGAGGTGGTGGTGGTGACACTAATAAAGGAAACACGAATACGACAGCCACTAACCAGGAAGCGCCTCCCAGCGGCCCAACCGGGACAATCACCGGTGTAATCACTTACAACGGTACGCCGCCGGCGCCGAAGAAGATCGACACAACGGCCGATCCGGTCTGCGGCCAAAAGAATCCGAATCTAACGACCGACGATACGATTGTTAAAGACGGCAAGTTGGCGAACACCTTCATCTACATCAAGGACGGCACCGTTGAAGGTGGCAAGAAGATTGGTGACTACGCCTGGCCCGTGCCTCCAGAACCCGTGAAGCTCGATCAGAATGGTTGCCACTATGCACCGCATGTGCTCGGCATTCAGGTTAACCAGAAAATCAGCATCACCAACAGCGATGCAACTCAGCACAACATTCACCCGACGCCGAAACTGAATACGGAATGGAACCAAACTCAGTCTAACGGCGCACCGCCAATCGAGAAGACTTTTGGACGGGCTGAAGTGTTGATCCCCGTCAAGTGCAATCAGCACCCGTGGATGAAGGCTTACATCGGTGTCTTGAAACACCCGCTCTATGCAGTCAGCGCTGCAGACGGTACCTATACAATTCCGAAGGTGCCGCCTGGTAAGTACACCGTAGTTGCGTGGAGAGAAGGTCAGACTCCTGAGGAGCAAACGATGGAAGTGACAGTAACTGCTAGTGCTCCGGGTAAAGCCGACTTTGCTTTCCCGAAAGCGGGAGCAGCTACCAGTTCAACCAAACCTTCGTTGCAGATGCTGCCGGCCATCGAATTCCCGATGATGGGCAAACATTAAAACTAATTTTGGTTGCCAATTGCCAATTGCCGATTGTTGACTCCGTTATGGTGGCAGCGAAAGACAAATTGGCAATTGGCAATCGGCAATTGGCAATGAATCGGGGTCTCAATCGTTTTGCTATTCTCGTCGCCTGCGCGACGTTTTTCTTAATTATCGCCGGGGCGCTGGTCACCAGTAACGACGCTGGACTGGCGACACCTGACTGGCCGCTTTCAAACGGACAGGTATTCCCGAAGATGGTCGGAAACCTGTTTTGGGAACACGGCCACCGGATGGTTGCGACTACCGTCGGTATGCTGACGATAGTCCTCATGGTCTACATTCTTCTGAAAGAGAAGCGGTCGTGGGTGCGAAAGCTCGGCGTCTTTGCTCTGCTCGCCGTGATTGCACAAGGATTACTTGGCGGGTTGACGGTAAAGTTGATGCTGCCGTTGGCGGTTTCAAGTGCGCACGCAACGCTCGCACAGCTTTTCTTTTGTACGACCGTAAGCCTGGCAGTTTTCACTTCGCGAAGTTGGATAGAAGCAACGCCGTTGTCGGAAGAGAAGGGAAGTTTTCCGCTTCGTTATTTATGCGCCGGAGCGCTGGTGACGATCTTTTTGCAATTAATACTTGGAGCTACATTACGTCACTCGGCAACCTGGGATCGACATCTGCCAACAGAACTGATCCTGGCCCATATCGGTGGTGCAGTGGCGGTAACGCTCATGCTCGGAACAGCGAGCCTGACTGTTTTGCGACGTCATCCGGGTGAGCGATTTCTAACACGGCCCGCGATCATTGCGCTCACGCTTTTAGTGATTCAGTTAGGACTCGGTATCGCTGCGTACATGGCGCGTTTGGCGTCACCAAACGATCCGCAGCCATTGAATCCGATGATCTCGATTACTGTTGCGCACGTGGCTTGTGGCGCCCTTGTGTTCGTCACCACGATCGTCTTGACGTTGCGAACGTATAAGGTCTTACCGGGTCGTACTGCTTTGAGTGAAGTTTTACAGGGCGTTTTTTGAACGTTGATAGGATTGTTTAATGGAAGAGTTTGCTATCGATTTACGTAGTTCGGCTGTCGACGTTGTCGAACGTACGCGCTTGTCTTTTCGCGAACGCGTGGCGGCGTATGCCGAACTAACGAAGCCGCGCATCACGTTTCTAATCGTGCTTACTTCCGCGGCTGGATTCGCACTGGCATCGAGATCTGGGGTCGACTACCTCGCGATGTTACGTGCTCTCCTGGGTATCGGTCTTTTATCGTCGGGCATTGCAACACTCAACCAATACGCAGAACGCGATCTCGACGGCTTGATGCGTCGCACAGCAAACAGGCCATTGCCGTCAGGCAAGCTCGCGCCCTGGGAGGCGCTGGCATTCGGGGCGGGCATCACAGTTCTTGCCGAGATCTACCTGCTTGTAGTCGTTAATCCGTTGAGCGCTTTGCTCGGTCTGACAGTGATCGCGGGCTACCTGTTTGCTTATACGCCGCTAAAAACGCGGACGACGTTATCAACTCTCGTCGGTGCGTTTCCCGGCGCAGTGCCGCCATTGATCGGATGGACTGCAGCGCGCGGCTCAGTGAGTCTCGAAGGCTGGATACTCTTTGCCATTCTATTTCTCTGGCAATTCCCGCATTTTCTCGCTATCGCCTGGATGTATCGCGAAGATTACGGACGCGCGGGCATCCTGATGCTGCCGGTCGTTGAACCTGACGGCAAAGTGACGGCGCAACAGATCGTTGTCTATACGCTCATGTTGCTGCCGGTGAGTTTGCTGCCAACGGCAATGGGAATGTCAGGACAGGTTTACTTCATAGGGGCGATCGTGCTCGGACTACTTTTTCTCTACAGCAGTCTTCGTGCGGCATTTTCGATGTCACGGCAACATGCGCGGCGCTTGTTGCTGGCGTCAGTACTCTACTTGCCGCTGCTGTTTATCTTGATGGTGTTGAATAGTTAGACCGCAGATAACGCAGATTAAAAACAGATTTGAATCAAAGGAGATGTAACCGATGGGACGAGTTCTTGCGGTTATTATCTGGATCATCACGTTGCTGTCAGTGCTGCTGTTTGTAAGCGGGAAGTGGTGGTTTCCAGCCGCTATTTCCGAGCACGCACCAGCTCTCGATCGCCAGTTTATGATCACCATACTGGTGGTCGGTGTTTCCTTTACTGCCGCTCAGGTCGGTCTGGGTTGGATGGTCTGGAAATATCGCGACACGGGCTCCAGTAGCGATCGTGCAGTTTACACCCACGGTAGCAATCAGCTCGAGGTGCTCTGGACCGTCATTACCGCGGTTATCTTCATCTCGCTTGGCGTAATGGGCCAGAGTGTTTGGGCCGCATTGAGATTACATGATGCGCCGGCTGGTTCCTACACGGTTGAAGTGGTGGCGCAACAGTTTCAGTGGAACTTTCACTATGCGGGCAAAGACAACAAATTCGGACGCACCGATCCGAAGTTCATCGACGACAGTTCACTCAACTTTGTTGGCCTCGATGCGACTGACCCGGCAGGCGCCGATGATTCGGTGACCTCGGCGCTCGCGATCCCTGTCAATCGCCCGGTGGAACTACGGTTGCGCTCAAAGGACGTTATTCACAACTTCTGGGTTCCACAACTGCGCTTCAAACAGGATCTTGTTCCGGGCATGGAAATCAAGGTCCACTTCACCGCCAACAAAGTCGGAAAGTATGAACTCGCATGCGCAGAACTCTGCGGGCAGCTTCACTTCAAGATGAAGAGCTACATGCTCGTGCTTCCCGAAGAAGAGATCCAGCAGCTGCAGGGAATGTCGCAGGAACAATTCCAGGCAAAGATGGCCGAACTGCTGCAGAAGTATCCGCTACCGACGTATCAATGATTGCCAATTTCCAATTGCCGATTGCCAACTTATCTTTTTGCCTAACTGCCAAAATTGGCAATTGGCAATCGGCAATGGGAAATAACCAGGACGAGGAGACAACAGATGTCAGCTGAGACTCACGAGGGCGTGCACAGGCACCCGGCACCGACGAGCTTCATACGCAAGTACATCTTCAGCGTTGATCATAAAGTCATAGGCATCCAGTACATCATGCTGGCGTTGGCCGCTGTGCTGGTCGGTATGGCCATGTCGCTGCTGATGCGACTGAACTTGTCGTGGCCCGGTACCCATTGGCCCATTCTGGAAACATTGTTTCCGACCGGGGCGCCTGGCGGCGTAATGACGCCGGAGTTTTACCTTTCGCTGGTGACGATGCACGGCACCATCATGGTGTTCTTCGTTCTGACAACGGCGCCACAGGGCGGTTTCGGCAACTACTTCCTTCCGATCCAGATTGGCGCCGAAGACATGGCTTTCCCGGTACTGAACATGTTGTCGTTCTGGGTAACGCTGGTCGGCTTTATCGTCATTCTGCTGGCGATCTTCGTCGAAGGTAATCAGTCCCTCGGTCAGGCATTCTCGGCGCTTGGACCATCATTCACCGGCGGCAGCGGCACGGTTGGACCAATCGGAGGTTGGACCGGATACGCCCCCTTAAGCGCACTCGGAAAGGTTGCTGGTCCCGGACAGGGCGCGGGTATGAACCTCTGGGTGATTAGTATCGCGATCTTCTGCGTCGGCTCGTTACTCGGTGCACTCAACTTCATCACGACGCTTTTGAACATGCGCACCAAAGGCATGTCGTTGATGCGTATGCCGTTGACCTGCTGGGCATGGTTTACCACTGCTGTGCTGGCACTCCTGTCGTTTCCAGTTCTTCTCGGTGGAGGAATCCTTTTACTGCTCGATCGCATTGCAGGAACGAGCTTTTTCATTCCCAGCGGCCTGTATGTGAGCGGTCTTCTCTCCGGAACGAATCCAAACTTCCCGTTGCACACGGGCGGTTCACCGATTCTCTGGCAGCACTTGTTCTGGTTCTTTGGACATCCGGAAGTCTATATCGCGATTCTGCCGGGCATGGGCGCAACATCACACATTCTCGCTACTTTCGCGCGCAAACCGGTATTCGGATATCGCGCGATGGTTTTTGCGATTTTCGCGATCGGATTGCTGGGATTCTTCGTGTGGGGACACCACATGTTCATCAGCGGCATGAGCCCGTATTCGGCGATCGCATTCTCGGTGTTGACGCTGTCGATTGGCGTGCCTTCAGCCGTGAAGACATTTAACTGGCTGGGTACATTGTGGGGATCGCGCATCAGGTTCACTACAGCGATGTTGTTTGCGCTGGGCTTTGTTTCGTTGTTTGTCGCCGGTGGCATCACTGGACTGATCCTCGGACAGAGCTCACTCGATCTGGCGATGCACGATACTTACATCGTCACTGCACACTTCCATCTGGTTATGGGTGTGGCATCAATCTTCGGTATGTTCGCGGCGCTGTACTTCTGGTTTCCGAAGATGTTTGGTCGCTTGATGAATGAAGGTCTGGGCAGAATTCACTTCTGGCTAACATTCATCGGCGTCTACACAATATTTGTGCCGATGCACATTATGGGAATCGTTGGTATGCCACGGCGCTATTCAAGTTTTGGCGAGTATGAGTTTCTGAAGACCCTGCATCCGCTCGTGCTGCTGGTCTCAGTAGCGGCTGTGATTACAATCCTGGCGCAAGTTCTCTTCTACTTCAACGTCTTCTGGAGCATCTTCAAGGGCAAGAAGGCAGGCGACAATCCCTGGGAAGCGACAACTCTCGAGTGGACTACTGCAACGCCACCGCCACACGACAATTTCGCGGGCGTGTTGCCGACCGTGTATCACGGTCCATACGAGTTTGCGGTTCCGGGAGCACCTAATGATTTCATAATGCAAACTGATGTCGGGGCCGATGTGCCAAGCGGTAATGGCCACAATGGTCACAAGCACTAAGAAAGTAACGGGCAAGGGACTCGGTTCCGGTGGAAGGTTTCCCGGACCTAACGGTAAGAAGCCAGGCGGGAATGGATTTCACGGCGGCGGTGATGGGTCGAAACGGAAGTTCTCACCCACCGGCTACCGACTCACGATGTGGATGGTGCTGGCCGCCATCGTCATGATGTTTGGAGCTCTTTCTGCGGCTTATGTAATGGTTTCAGAAGAGCAACGTCGTCCGGTTCCGATGCCACGAATGTTCTTCGTCAGCACGGGACTGATCCTCGTGAGCAGCGCGACGTTTCAGCGAGCGAAGAGATCTTTGCAACAGGGACGTGCTGGCGCTTACCTGAAATGGTTGCTGGTGACGCTCGTATTAGGAGTCGCTTTTCTCGGGTCGCAGCTTGTTGGGTGGCGCGAACTGTCTAGAGCCGGTGTTTATTTTTCAGGTCATCCGCGCAGTACGTTCTTCTACCTGGCGACGGCTATGCACGGTGGGCATCTGCTCGGCGGAATTGGGTTGGTGCTTTATCTCGTGATCAGACGACTCCGACCGTTGTGGCCGTTGCATGCAGAGAAGAACACAGCGTGGACCAGAGTCGTCGGCCTTTATTGGCACGCAATGGACGGAATCTGGATCTGGCTATTCGGGCTGTTATTGATCTTTAAGTAGGGTTAGCCGGGATAAAGGCGGACATAAAACAGATTTATGAATGCAGCAATAAAGACACAGGATGTACTCGGGTCGCGGTACCGCATCGGCATGTGGGTCGCGCTGGCTTCGATCACGATGTTGTTTACGTCGCTCAGCAGTGCGTACGTCGTGCGTTCCGGAGTGATGAACGACTGGTTCCCGATCGCAGTTCCGCGCGTGATGTTCGGCAGTACGGCATTGATCCTGCTCAGCAGCGTGTCGATCGAGATCGCGCGAAGAAGACTCAAGAGCAGTCTCTCCGAAAGCTACTCGCGATATCTGTTATTGACGACACTTCTCGGCCTTGGTTTTCTTGTTTCGCAAGTCGTTGCCTGGCGACAACTCGCAAAGCAGGGAATTTATCTAGCAAGCAATCCCTATAGTTCGTTTTTCTATCTGTTGACAGGTGCTCACGCAGTGCACCTCGCGGGTGGATTACTCGCCCTTGGTCTTTTGTTACTACGTTCGCGAAGTCAATCGATACGCCAGGCAACGGCCGATGCGGTTTCGATTTACTGGCATTTCATGGACGCTCTTTGGATCTACCTATTCCTACTCCTATTCCTTTGGAGGTGACAGGTGAGCACTGAGGCACGTGCGGGACATTTTCCGGCAGTGGATTGGGAAGGCGGGGCCTTTCCTTATCGCGTGGGCCATCGCAAGTTGGGGATGTGGTTGTTTATCGTTTCCGACTCGCTGACGTTTTCGGCGCTGCTCATTGGCTACAGCTATTTGCGCGCATCAAACGTCTGGCCAACTCCGTTTCCTTTCTATCCAAGTATCGTCTTTTCATCGGTGATGACGTTCTGCCTGCTGTCGTCCAGCTTGACGATGGTGTTTGGTGTTTCCGCATCCAGTAAAGGCGATAAGGCGAAAGCGCGGAAGTGGATACTCGCGACGATTTTCTTTGGCCTCGCTTTTATCATTCTCCACTTGATTGAGTGGAATCACCTGATTCACGAAGGACTGCGTCCGTTCTACCTGCCTGAACACTGGGTCCAGGCTTTTACGACCACGGATGGCGTTCCACCTTCGCCGCTGTTTGGCGCAACCTTCTTCGCGATTACGGGCCTGCACATGTTCCACGTCGCTTCGGGGGCGGTTTACCTGGCGGTGGTCGCTGCTCGCGTGAAGAAGCTGAAACACGAAGACGTCGAGATCAGCGGCTTGTACTGGCACTTCGTCGACCTCGTCTGGATGTTTGTGTTCCCGCTGATTTACATCATGTCAGTAGACGTTGGCCATCACACCGGTTTGTAAAGGCAGAGGAGAACCGAAATGACTGCACACGCACACGCTGAAGAGCATTTCGCCGGCAGTAACAAGCTGTTTATCTCGATCTGGATATGGCTCCTCGCGCTGACGCTGATCGAGATTTTCCTGGCGTACAAACCGATGCCGATTCACCTCATGCTGCTGGTGCTGCTGGGACTTTCAATCATCAAAGCAGCGCTGATCGTGGCGTATTTCATGCACTTGAAGTTTGAACGACTGAGTTTGATTCTCACGATTATACCGATGCTCGTCGTTTGTATTATGCTGTTGTTTGTCTTTTTCCCCGACAGTTTTCGCTCGGCAGGCCTGCGCTACAAGTTCAAGGAGACCCCGCCAGTCGCGCCGGCGCCGGTGGAGGAGCCGTAAATGAAATTGAGTTGGCGACGAGTTTTGGTGTTGGTCGTTTTGGCCGTGGCGGTTGTGCTGCTGGCCAATGGTTATGCCGAGGCACAATGCTCGATGTGTCGCACGGCCTTAACCAGCGCCACCAATTCAAGGTTTATTCGTAACTTCAATATCGGCGTGCTGGTATTGTTGACACCTCCGGTAGCGATCTTCTGTTCGATCTTTATTTTGTTGAGAAAATTTAAGGCCGCAGATGCAAACCTGCGTTCATCTGCGGCTAATAATCATGAGCAGCGATAACCCTCTAGCACTCGATGTTGAGAAGCGTACGACGAGGGGACGTGTTTGTCCGAGGTGCGGCGGGAAGATCATTCCCTCGGATCGGGCCGTCTATCAATCGGGTGCGGATCCAACGGGATCGTTTCCATTGTGGACATGTGAAAGATGCGGGTACGAGGAGGTAGGAGAACGGAAGAAACCGGCTGGAAAAGCGAAGCACTAACCGGATCTAATCAAATCTGATGCGCAAAGAACTCGGACTCTTAAATTTCATCTGCATACTCGTCGCGTTTGGTTTTCTGGCGATGGCTATCATAAGCGTCATCTCGTCGGGCGACTTCCTCACCACTGACAATCTCTTCATCATTACAGTCAGCCTGGTTATGGCCCTGATGTTTGCCGTTAACCCGCTGCTCTACCTTAAATCAGAAGGCCGTTTACCTCTGCCAGGAATGAAAAAATCAATTCCCGCACCTGCCGGCGGCGGTGAGTGGGGCCAGATTAGATCGGCCGCGCCCCCAATGCTGGATGCCAAGGGCCGCGCATTGCCGCCAGACGTGCGCGCCATTGTCTCCCAAATGGATAGTCACAAAGAAGCTCAAAAGACACAAAATGTGGTTTAGCTGTGTCTGAATATATCTCTTATCTGCCACACCTGAATGCCTGTCTGAATGGGACTAGCGCTATCCTGTTGTTTTCGGGTTACCGGTTCATCCGAAAGGGAAACGTAGTTGCACATCGCGCTTGTCAGGTATCGGCATTGATAGTCTCGATACTGTTTCTCGTTTCTTATCTCACTTATCACTATCACCACGGCACCACGCGTTTTCAGGGCACAGGGCTGGCTCGCCCGCTCTACTTCACGATACTGACAAGTCATACTATTTTAGCGATCGTGATAGTTCCGCTCGTTGCGATAACGCTTTACCGCGCATTACGCAGGGATTTCACACGTCACCGGCGTATCGCACGAATCACGTTCCCGCTGTGGCTCTACGTGTCGATCACTGGTGTGATCGTTTATCTTATGCTTTACCAGATCTATCCTTCCTGAACTGTTTCGTCGATGGCTGTTCCTGGTTCAAAACCCATTCTGTTTCTGGCAATACTCTTCGTCGCAGCGACGTTTCTGGCCTGGTATTTCTCCTGGTTCGGTCGTGAGCTGTCTGATGCAGACATCTCCAAGTATCTCGCTGACGAAAAGAACCCGCGCCACGTGCAACATGCATTACTGCAGATTCAGCAACGCATGGAACGTGGAGATACGAGTGCTAAGAACTGGTATCCGCAACTGGTAACGCTCAGCGGCGATCCGGAAACTGAGTATCGGCTGACCGTGGCGTGGTTGATGGGATTTGATAATAAATCACCAGAATTCCACAACACACTGCTGAAACTACTACGTGATCCAGAACCGATCGTTCGTCGCAACGCCGCCCTCGCGCTGGTCAGATTTGAAGACAGCAGCGGGCGAGAGGAACTCGTCGCCGTGCTGAAGCCCTACGTGATGAAGGTGCCCGCCGATGGTGTGGTTCAAAGCAGCATGCACGAGGGTACAACTGTAGGACGGAGGACTCCGCTCGCCAGAATTGAGCAATCAGACGGAAAGGTCGTTGAACTGCGGTCTCCATTGCCAGGGCGCGTTAACAAAATCCTGCGGCCGAACGGCTCCCAGGTGTCGCGTGACGAGGATTTGCTCAGTCTGAATTCAGATGAAGAGAGCGTATGGGAAGCGCTGCGGGGGTTAGCAATTGTCGGTTCAAAAGAAGATCTGCAGTTAATCGAGAGCTACGCCAACTCCAACGAGGTTTCCGGTCGCATAAAAGAACAAGCGGGCCTTACCGCGAACGCAATTAACCACAGATTAAACGGATAAAATCCGGATTCAATCCGTGACCCGGATTACGCTGGAGGCGCGGGTGGCGCGTCAGGTAGGGTTATCCCGTGCAACGCTTCCCAGTCGTCAGTCGGGACCATCTCAATCGCATCCCACGGACAACCATCTAGAAACGCCCCATCAGGACCTTTGCTGGTGCACTTTTGACAACCGATGCACAGATACGGATCAACTTCGATTCTGCCGAACGGAGGATGATCTTCGTCGGGTACCCAGAACATGCACGCCTCAATCGGGCAGTATTCGACACATGCCGGTGACCCGGAGCAGCCGGTGCAACAATCCGTAGTAATCGCAAGTATGCGTGGGCGTTTCTTGCGAGTAGCCTTTCCGTCGCCCTCCGACATAGGCCAGTGTTTGTCTACGATGTCGAACATCCGCTAACCCTCGTGTTTTGTTGGTTGATCGCGGTTTGACTCTAACATAGCTTTGCGGAATTCCTCAACGATTTGTGTCGGCGACGTTCCATGCTTGCTGCGGAATGCCAGTAGCCTTAAGAAAGTAGGAATAACAACATTGGGAGGGACACATATGCAGGCAGTCACGGGAGTATTCAAATCACAGAATAACGCCGAAAACGCTGTAAACCAGTTACGAAGTATTGGCTTAGCGGAAAAGAGAATAGGAATCGTTAGGCCGGGAACGCGCCCGGAGAGACTTGAAGCTGGCGTGCCGGTCACAGATACTGAGGATCCCGGGATGGGCCGCGCCATGGGCGCAGCAGTGGGTGGTGCTATGGGAGCCGCCGGTGGCGCTACGGCGGGTTTAGCTGTCGCCAGTCTGGTGGTTCCTGGTATCGGTCCACTGATCGCATTTGGAATGGTAGGAGCCGCGTTGCTCGGTATTGTAGGTGCGGCTGCGGGTTCCGCAGTTGGTGATGCTGCCGAAGAAGAACTGGGCGAAGGCATACCGCACGAAGACGTCTATCTTTATGAAGATGCGCTGCGACATGGACACTCAGTTGTGATTGCCTATGCTGAGGAGGGCGATGAGGCAGATAAAGCGGTGGCAGCAATACGTGCGGCAGGCGCTGAAGACCTCGATACATTACGAGAGAACTGGTGGCAAGAGCTGCGCGAGGGAGAGCGCGCACACTACCTAAAACGTGACGATAGAGACTTTGATAAAGATGAGCCGAGCTACCGTCGAGGTTATGAGGCAGCGCTCCATCCCAGACGGAGAGGAAAGGGCTACTCAGATATCGAGGACGAGTTGCGCACGGCTTATGCGAATACAGTGCTTGACAGACCGTTTCAGGACGGGTATGAACGCGGTTCGACTCATCGTTCCAGAGTGGGGACTCGCTAGAGGTTGAAGGAATTTCTTCTGAACGCTGCTGTTTTGATCGCTATTCTTGGCGGAAGCGCGTTTATCACCAGTTGGTTTGCGCGAACGATGTACGTTCGTTGTTCAGCATGCGGCACTCTGAACGCCCGCCGGCGCACGGAGTGCCGCTCGTGCCAAACTGCACTTTAGATCCAACCACAGATTACACAGAATGTTTAATAAAATCTGCGTATTCTGCGGATGGGCTTTGAGACAATCATGACGATACCCTCTGAGTGGCGCACGCACGCCGAAACCACTGATTACCGCGAAACCCCAAATTACGACGACACCGTCGCCTTTGCTCGTCGCCTGGCGCACGCGTCGACAAGCATCGAATACGAAGGCTTTGGCTTCAGCGGGCAGGGCAGAGAATTGCCGCTGATCATTGCCTCTGAAACAGGCACTTTCACACCGGAAGCCGCAAAATCTCAAGGGAAAGCGGTCGTTCTTATTCAGGCGTGTATTCACTCCGGCGAGCCTGACGGCAAAGACGCAGGGTTTGCACTCCTTCGCGATATCGCTATCACTCAGACCGTCACGGGAATACTCAACAACGTTGTGTTGCTCTTCATCCCGATCTACAACACCGACGGTCACGAACGATCAAGTCCCTACAACCGCATCAACCAGAACGGTCCGACTGACATGGGATGGCGCACGACCAGCACCTACCAAAACCTGAACCGCGACTACATGAAGGCCGACACGCCCGAGACGCGTGCGTGGCTGAATCTGTGGAATCAATGGCAACCAGATCTATTCATTGATTGTCACGTCACCGACGGTGCTGACTATCAATGCAACATCACGTATCACCACGAACATCACGAGGGCGTCGATCCGGCAGTGCTTGAATGGGAGCAAGATGTCTTCGACAATAAGGTTAAATCGGCGACTGAAGCTGCCGGCAACGTGATCTCCTGGTATCTGGAGTTTATTGACAATCGTGATCTCGACATGGGCACCAGGGACTTCAACGGTTCACCGCGTTTCTCAACCGGATATGTCCCGCTGCGAAATCGTCCCGGAATTCTGATCGAGACGCACATGATTAAAGACTATCGCTCGCGCGTCATCGGAACATACGACTTTCTGAAAGCAGCGCTTACTGAAGTCAATGACGATCCGGAACGTCTGATCAAAATCGGACGTGAAGCTGACGAACGCACGATTGCTGTTGGCGTAGCCTACGATCCCGATCCGAATTTCCCTCTCGATTTCGAATTGACGGACGACGCAACACCGTTCGCGCTGAAGGCCTTCGACTATCACACGGAGCAGAGCGATGTATCAGGAGATCTGCGCGTGGTGTATGGTCGCGAGCCGCTCGATTTAACGGTGCCGATGTATCAAAGCTTCCGGGTTAAAGCCGCCGTTGCGCCTCCCCGAGGGTATATCGTGCCGGCACAGTGGAATGAGGTAATTGATGTGCTGAAAGCACACGTAGTGGAAATGAAGACGCTCGCCGCATTTACTTCCCTTGAAGTTGAGAGTTATCGCTTTAAGAACGTGAGCTGGCCGGGTGAACCGTTCGAAGGCCGTCACATGCCACGATTTGATGTTGAGCCGACTGTCGAGACGAGAGTGTTTCCGCCGGGCTCCGCAGTTGTGTCGACGGCCCAGACGTTGGGACGAGTTATTCTTAATATGCTTGAACCGCAGGCTCCCGACTCCCTGGTTCGTTGGGGCTTCTTCAATGCAATCTTCGAAGAGAAGGAATACGCAGAGCACTATGTGCTCGAAACTCTTGCTCGAGAGATGATGGCAAACGATCCTGCGCTCGAACAGGAATTCAGAGAACGATTAGCACTAGACGCGGAGTTTGCCGCGAGTCCATCCGAGCGCTTGCGATTCTTCTACAGACGTTCGCCCTACTGGGATCCGCAAATGAATCTTTATCCAGTAGGGCGAATCATTCGTGTGCCTGATTTACCACTTGTCTGATCCGTAGACGCCCGACGAGTGATCGCTGGTCCCCGCAATTACTGTCGGGCGCCGAGCAGGGCAAACAGTGTGCTAGTTTGCCTTATATAACGGTACGACGTCCTCCAATTATGTTGATAAGCAGCACCACGAGCGCTAATACCAGCAACAGATGAATAAACCCACCAACCGTGTAGCTACTTACTACTCCGAGTAACCACAGGACCAAAAGAATTACAAAAATCGTCCAAAGCATTGTTCTTCCTCCTTTTGTCAACCACGCCCAAGTTTCGTTGGTACAAAAGCAATCGCTGTCGTTCGAGCAACGACTATGCCGCTAAGGTTTCCAAGGATTTCTGAGGAGATGAGGCATTTGAGCGTATGGAAATGTAGCAGTCAGAGCCACGGATAATACGGATCTCAACACTGCGGAACAACCGCAAATCGATCGGCAATCATCTATCTCAAACCTGTGGAATCTGTGGTAAAGTGGTCACAGCGTTCGCAGAGGCGGGCGCGTCGGTGTTTTTAGAGCCTGTCTCGGTTTTTCGCGTGCGGGTCCTTCCTAAGAAGTTCCGTCGCTTTTTCAACCCCGATTCTTTGGTTTTTTAGTTTATTTCCTGGCCGGCCGGAGGTGCACCGTGCCGGACTTTTTGGAGGTTTGGTTATGCCCACCCCCAGTCCGAGAGTTTCTGTTCGAACACGTAAGGTTGCGATCGTTGGTTTCTCAGTAATCATTCTTTCTCTTGTCGTCGCAGCGTCAATTGGTATTTACCAGTGGCTCCAGCTGCCCGTACAAAAGATTAACTACTCGCAACTTTACAGTCTCGCTGAAACTGGCGGAGCGATCGCGCTCTCAGTTGAAGGTGAAACGATAACCGTTACCAAGGCTGACGGTTCGCTTGTGGAAGCAACTGTTACCGGGGAAACCACGCAACACGAGGTTGTGCAACTGTTCCGCAAGAACAACGTGCCCGTGGAGTTTCGACCGCTTCAACCGGGTCTTCTTTCGACCGTTGCCAGCTGGGTCCTGCCGATCCTGACGCTCGGACTGATCGGATTTGCTGGTTGGAAGATTTACTCCAATATGAGTGGCCGGGGTTCGTTCGAATTGGAAAACCACAACGGCAAGCAGGATGTTGGATTTGGCGATGTTGCAGGAGTCGATGAAGCACGGGCTGAGCTGGCCGAAACGATCGAATTTCTGCGCAATCCGGAACGATTCAGCCGGCTTGGTGGACGAGTTCCGCGAGGCATTTTGCTCTATGGACCTCCGGGCACGGGGAAGACACTATTAGCCAGAGCTGCGGCGAAAGAGGCCGGTGTGGCGTTCTTGTCAGCATCTGGTTCGAGCTTCCAGGAGAAGTTTGCGGGTCTTGGCGCGGCGCGGGTACGACACCTCTTCGCAAAAGGAAGAAAGCTTTCTCCCTGCATCATCTTTATTGACGAGATCGACGCCCTCGGACGGCAGCGTGGCCGCGGTGGTGATTCGGCCTCAGCGGATCAGGACCAGACTTTGAACCAGTTGCTGGTCGAGATGGATGGATTTGATCAATCGAGCGCGGTTGTTGTGATTGCGTCGACCAACCGTCCCGATATTCTCGACAAGGCGCTTACACGTCCGGGCCGCTTCGATCGTGAGATCGCGGTTAATCTGGCGGATGTTTCCGGTCGTGAAGCGATCCTGAAAGTTCACGCACGTAACCTCAAACTCGAAGACGGACTCGACTTGCAGTGGATCGCACGTGGGACTCCGGGCTTTTCAGGCGCAGAGCTCGCGAATCTTATGAACGAAGCCGCAATCGCTGCCACTCGAGATGACGCCACTGCTGTTGCTCGCAAACACATCGAGATCGCGCGTGACCGCATTTTGATGGGCGCCGAGCGACAGGGCTTCATGATGGACGACGATGAGCGATATGCGACTGCTGTCCACGAAGCTGGTCACGTTGCAGTTGGGTTGGCGGTTGAGAACGGTGATCCGATTCACAAGGTTTCCATCCTGCCGCGAGGCCGGGCGTTGGGCGTAACGCAGTCGTTGCCCGAGCGAGATCGCTTTATGAAGAAGCGCGAATACCTTGAAGATCAGATCGCGTTGTTGCTTGGTGGTCGTGCCGCGGAACAGGTCTTACTTTCGACGATGACGGCAGGAGCTTCGAATGACATCGAGCGCGCGGTTGAGATCGCGCGACGTATGGTCAGCGAGTTTGGAATGAGCCGGCTCGGACCGATTCACCTCGGCCAGGCGGATCAGCAGCGTAGCCAGAGTCTGCTCGATAAAGTGGAGGAGGCAACGACGGAGTTGATTAACGAACAACTCGAGCGCGCTCGTGCAATCGTCACCGCCGAACAAGAATCAATCGCACGTCTAGTCGAGTTGTTGATGGAACGCGACACGCTTGACGCGGATGAAATTGCGAACTGCTTCAATCGACAAGGCGTTCGCGCCGCGTAGAGCCGCATAGATCAGCCACAAAAAGGCACAAAAAGCACAGACGGTATTAAGAAAACCATTTGTGTTCTTTGTGCCTTTTGTGGCTAATGATCCTCAAACTACGAGATAGAGGGGATTCTCGAGGATCTTCCTGAAGGTCTGAAGGAATTTGGCTCCGGTGGCGCCGTCGATGATGCGGTGATCGCACGACATCGTCACACGCATCATTTGCCTGATCACAATCTCATTGTCACGAACAACCGGCTTTGCGGTCATCGCCCCGACGGCGAGTATTGCGCCTTCGGGAGGATTAATGACTGCGGTGAACTCGTCAATGCCAAACATACCAAGGTTGCTGATCGAAAACGTCGCGCCCGTGTACTCGTCAGGTTTTAGCTTTCGCGAACGAGCACGTTCTGCCAACTCGCGTACTTCTGCGGCAATCTGGCTCAGTGACTTTTGATCTGCGGCCCGAACCACAGGCGTGATCAACCCGTCCTCAATCGCGACTGCCACACCGATATCTGCGTGTTCGTAATACCTGATGAACTTCTCCTGAAACGACGCATTGACTTCCGGGTGCTGCATCAATGCTGCTGCCGTAACCTTGATAACGATGTCGTTGATGCTGATCTTCAGATCAGGATCGAGAGCGTTAATGCCGCGACGCATCTCTGCGGCGCGGTCCATCTCGATGTCGGTGGTGAGAAAGAAGTGTGGTACCGGACCGATGGAAGTTACGAGCCGTTTGGCAATAACCTTGCGAATCTCGCTCGCAGGCTCGTCTCGATAGCTTGAAGCTCCTGCCTGCTGGAAACGTCCGGTTTCAACTACGCGCGGATAGCTCGGCGCGGCAGCACCGGCCTTCGGTTGGCTGAGAGCTGCTTCAATATCCTTCTTTATGATGCGTCCGCCTGGCCCACTACCTTGCAGTGAGCGGAGGTCGATACCAGCTTCCGCGGCCATACGTGCGGCAAGCGGCGAGACGATCATGCGACCGGATTCGGAAACTGCGGCTTGAGGTTGGCGACCGTTGTCAACAGCGCGCGGCGCCGAAGCACTGCTAGCCGCAGCGGCTTTAGCTTGAGGCGGCGGCGGTTCTTCAGGAGCTTTTGCCTGTTCCTGCTTTTGCTCCTGTTTAGGCGGTGCCGCTGCTGGCGCGTCAGACAAAACTCCGGCGATATCTTCGTCAGGCTCGCCTATCACAGCGATCAGCTGACCGAGCGGCGCTGACTGCCCTTCGTTAATCAGGATCTTGCGCAGCACGCCATTCCCGAGCGCTTGCATTTCCATTGTCGCTTTGTCGGTATCGATTTCGGCGAGAGGCTCGCCCATGGAGACTTTGTCTCCCTCTTTTTTCAACCAACGCGAGATCTGTCCCTCCTCCATTGTTGGGGAGAGCTTCGGCATGATTACCTTCGTTGCCATAATCTATGTAATCTGTGGAAAAAGTTTAATCCAAATAAGCGACTTCTCGAACAGCGGCGACAATCCGGTTTACGTCCGGAATTGCGAGATCTTCCAAGTTCTTCGCATAAGGCATCGGCACATCAGCACCGGAAACGCGTTTTACAGGGGCGTCGAGATAGTCGAAGGCGCGCTCCATTATCTCGGCGGTAATCTCTGCTCCGACGCCGCAGACCGGATGCGACTCTTCCGCGACGACAACTCTATTCGTCTTCTTTACCGATTCGATAATCGTGTCGATGTCGAGCGGCCTGATAGTACGGGGATCGATTACCTCACAGGAAACGCCTTGTTGTTGGAGTTGGTCTGCCGCTTTCAGCGCGACCGGAACCATCAGCGAACGGGCGACGATGGTCACATCTGTTCCTTCGCGTTTCACATCAGCTACGCCTAAAGGAATGGTGAAATCGGGATCGTCAGGCACCTCGCCTTTGTTTCCGTACATTCTTTCCTGTTCGATGAAGACAACCGGGTCGTTATCGCGAATCGCAGACTTTAGTAATCCTTTTGCATCGGCCGGAGTTGAAGGCATCACGACCTTTATGCCGGGAAAGTATGCATACCACGATTCGATCGCCTGCGAGTGTTGTGACGAAACCTGAAACGCGGAACCACCCGGACCACGAAACACGATCGGGATATTGAACTGACCGCCCGACATGTAAAGCATTTTGGCGGCGGAATTGATGATCTGATCGGTTGCAAGGATCGAGAAGTTGAATGTCATGAACTCGACGATCGGTCGCAAGCCGGCCATCGCCGCGCCCACGCCCAGACCGGCGAACCCAAGCTCCGTGATCGGCGTATCGATAACTCTCTTGGGACCAAACTCGTGTAGCAGCCCCTTGGTGACTTTGTAGGCGCCATCGTACTGAGCGACTTCCTCGCCCATTAGAAAAACTTTTTCGTCCCGGGCCAGCTCTTCACGGAGGGCCTGATTAAGTGCTTCGCGGATCGTTATTGTCGGCATGATAAATGTTTATTTGCGGCCCGGTTCGATTGGACTAGCGTAGATATCCGTGTAGAGCTCCGAGGCATCCGGCAGCGGACTCTCATCGGCAAAACGCACGGCGTCTTCGACCTCTTCGCGCACCTTGTGGTCGATATCGTCCAGCGTTTTTTGATCCACAATCTTTTCTTCGAGGAGGGTCGCCGAAAACAGTTTGACGGGATCGCGTTCCTGATACTTCTCGATCTCCGCGCGCGTGCGATAGTTACCCGGGTCAGACATTGAATGGCCCATAAATCGATACGTGCGAATTTCCAGTAGCGTCGGAAGGTAGTCCTTGCGCGCACGTTCCACCGCACGCACTGTCGCTTCACGCACGGCCAGTACGTCCATGCCGTCAACAAACTCGGCGGCCATTTCGTACGCGCACGCTTTCTTCGAGATGTCGCTCAGAGACATTGCACGGGCGAGGGAAGTGCCCATGCCGTATTGGTTATTCTCGCAGATGTAGATACAGGGAAGCTTCCATAGCTGGGCCATGTTTAGCGACTCATGGAAGGCGCCCTGGTTCACTGCCGCTTCGCCGAAGTAACAAAGTGTTACTTGATCTGTACCCTGGTATTTCGTGGCGAAAGCTGTTCCGGTTGCGAGCGGAATCTGACCGCCGACGATGGCGTGACCACCAAGGAAGCCGAGACTCTTGTCGAACATGTGCATCGAGCCACCTTTGCCCTTGGAGCAACCAGTGGCTTTGCCAAACAGCTCGGCCATGATTGACCTGGCCGTCATGCCTTTTGCGAGAGCCAGACCATGTTCTCGATAGCTAGCGAGTACATAGTCGTCTTTTTTAATTGCGGAGATTGTGCCAACGCCAACTGCCTCCTGGCCGATGTACAGATGGCAGAAGCCCCCGATTTTACCTGCCACGTAAGCTTCCGCTGATTTTTCCTCGAAACGCCGGATCAAAATCATCTGCCGGTAGAGTTCAATCGATTGATCCCGGCTGAGTCCGCGGAGACGGTCTTTCTGGCGTTCCTTGGCCTCGTCTCGTTCCTGTTTAAGCAGTTTGGGGTCCACGTCCGGGGGAACGTCCATTACGCCGGTAGAGCTCTGCTGCTCTTCGGCTTTAGCGGCTGAAGGTGGTGCGGCTGTTTGTTTGCTCATAAAAGGTCGGATTATAAGCGAGAGACGCCACGCGGGCAAAAGTGCAAAGAAAAATAGGTCCTATGTAACATATAGGACCTAAACTCCGGCTAAATAAACCGCCTGGCTTCTATGTCATCATGTCGATTGAGCTGAGGCTCGCGCCGGCCATGGTAAGAACTGTTTTGCGTCCATTCTTGTCGTGCTGCATGCGGCGAGCGGCGGCGCTCAAAAGTTCCTCTGAGGTCTCGCCATCATCCGGGAAACAGGCAACCCCGAGGCTCACGCCCAAACCCACCAGCGTGCCCGTGCGCACGGAGAACAACTGTTCTTCGACGGCGTTTCGCATGCGCTCGCTGATCGCTGCGGCCATCTTGCTTGAAGCCATCGGCATGATCGCCACGAACTCATCGCCGGCATACCGCGTCAGAATATCCATCTGTCTGAGCTCGCGGCGTACAACTCCGGCCACGCTCGCCAGCAAACGGTCGCCTATAGAGTGTCCGTACTGGTCATTCACCAATTTGAAGTCGTCGATGTCCATGCAGACAACGGCCACTGGCTCTTTATTCATTCGCTGGCACTCTGCAAGTCGCTGTTCCAGCATCATGTAGAAGCCTCGAGCATTCGGGAGTTCCGTCAACGGATCGACGAGCGCGCTCTCGCGTGTCTTTTCGTAAGTCAGTGCATTGTTGAGAGCGCTCGAGGCGTGCTGGCAAACCGACTCAAGCAAACGAACGTGTTCGGTGCTGTAGGACGTACGGCTTTGTGAGTACAGTGAAATCGCCCCAAAGGCGCCATCCTCGCGTTGCAACGGCGACACCAGCACACCCCGGAAACGTTTCACCACCTCGTCAGGAACGCCAACCATATCGAGATCCGGCGACGCATTACACATCGAGCGTGAATTCGCGATCACCCAGCCAGTAATTCCGTCGCCGATGTTAATGCGCCGACGCTTGAAGAGTTCGATCTCTTCGCCGACCACATGCGCTGCAATCGCTTTGCCTGAAGGATCATCAACCAGATAGATAACACACGTGTCGAAAGGCACGATGGCGCGCAGTTTGTTTGCGACAAGTGCCACGGTATCACTCAGATTGAGTGAGGAACCGATCGTCTGTGCAATTTCGTGCAGGGCAAAAACCTCACGCTGGGCTTCACTGATGGACCGGAAAGGTGAACTCTCCTCGGCTACACCCATGATATCCGGCGCCAGACCAGCATCGGGTTTTGTACTTGTCTGAGTATCTACCGAAGGACTCGAAGCAACCTGCTCCTTCATATCCTGCGAGTCAATCAATCGATCAAACTCTTCGACGTGTTCGATGAAAGTGTCTACCACCCGCGGATCAAACGCACTGGCCACCATGCTGCGCAAAAGCGCCAGCGACTCTTCGCGTTTCATTCCCTTGCGGTAAGGACGATCGCAACGAGTCGCATCGTAGAAATCGACTACCGAGATAATCCGCGCGACGAGCGGAATCGCTTCACCCTTGAGGCCTTTCGGATAACCGCTCCCGTCCCATTTCTCGTGGTGATAACGAACGATGTCCTCGACCGGGTAAGGGAAGTTGACTCGTTTGAGGATGTCGCCACCGACAGTTGGGTGGATCTTCATCTTGGCAAACTCTGCTTCGGTGAGTTTACCGGGCTTGTTAAGGATGTATTCAGGCACCGCCAGCTTGCCGATGTCGTGAAGCAAAGCGCCAGCGTGAAGTGCGCGCATTTCCTGTTCGGAAACGTTGAAGAGACGACCCATCTGCTGGGCGTAAATCTGTGTGCGGCGCACGTGTCCATGAGTCGTCTGGTCCTTCGCATCGATGGCAATGGCGAGCGATTCGATGGTGTTCATGTGAATGCTAGCCATCTCCTCGACGTGCTGAAGTCGTTCAGCCTCTGCGTGGCGGATTTCTTCGAGGCGTCGCTCGTTGAATCGGTAAAGCAGATAGACTAGAGCCGAGATGAGCAAACCTAAAACTGCGTACGCAAGACTTCGGTTGAAGAAGGCAGAATAGAACAGCACCGCAGATGCCGCGCCGGCCAGCTTTGTAGTGAGCGTCCAAACAACTGTTTCGGGAGTCGGAACAAGCGTGAATTTCCCAGCTTCAAAACTAATGAACCATGCAGTAGCAATCGTGCTCAATGCGTACTGCAGTGCAGCCAGAACAAGTAACGGAATCAGGAAGACGTTGAGCGGCAGAGCGCCCTGAGTTGGCACGTCGTTTTGTCCGGCAAAGAAGTTAATGAGTGCGCCATAGAAAGAAGCCGCAACAAACGTCGAGACCACTGCCATGCCTGTTTTAAGCAATACCTCACGATTGGTCGCAAGGCGATAAGTCGAGACAAACGAAACAAGGGCAGCCATCAAGACCGCCGGGCCGGTTGTGTTCGACGGTGGCACGGCATAGAGCATCACCGCGAGCAGCACAAACGAGTCGGCGATTGATTCTCGACTTCTGAGGATGCCGTCGGCGCTGGTTACGCGGACACTGAACGGGCTCGAAGCTATCGTGATGAGGAGTAGCAGTAGCCAGGAACCTATGCCGACGTTAGTGAAAAGGGCGAGATCAACGGTGGTGACGACCGCCGACAAAAGCAAAACAGCACTCACGACAGAGATGCCTGTCATGAGAGCGGTGCTCCTCCAGTTGGTATTCTGCATTGCTGGGGCTCAATCCTTCCGAGAACAGAAGATGTCTAACGAAAGTTGTGGATTTGTTTAGCGCGCTTGGCAAGGTGCCAACATTGTTTGGCACGGTGATAAATATAGCGGTTACAGCGGGTTGAGGTCAAGTCATTAGAGGACATGATTAACAGAATTTGCAGGATTTACGAGATAGATCCTGTTCATCCTGGGAATCTTGTCCATCCAGGGATGCTAAGACGTCAGCGATCAAGCTGGTTGCGCAATTCGGACGCCACCGTGACTGGCTGCTGACAAGTGAAGTGCTCGCAGACATAAGCGGTCGCTAAGCTATTGATGAGAGGGCGGTTTGCTAGTAACGGTGTCACCTGAGCAGCCTCGGAACTATCGCCAAATCCAGGGGCGACAACCTTGTTAGGGAGATACTTCCGCCAGGTCTCACCCAGGAGAGGTCGAATGTCCGCGGCGTCCTTACCGAGAATAGCCACTTCCTTCGGGGTGGAAAGCAAAAAATCAGCCGCGGACAGAGCGTATCCAAAGCCGGAAGGATAGCGTCGTATCTGGTCTCTCATTTCGCGCAGCACAGCCGTGGCCAGATTGCGGTAGTTTTCACGACCTGTGAGTGTCGCCAGTCTCAGGAGAACCATTGAAGCCAGAGAGTTCCCAGACGGAGTTGCATTATCGAAGTAATCCTTGGAACGCACGATCAAGCTCTCGTGACTGTTTCCGGTAAAGAAGAATCCACCGTTCTCGTTGTCCCAGAACTCTTCAATCATTCGATCGGTCAAAACTAATGCTTCCTTGAGCCAGCGAAATTCTCCGGTCGTTTCAAACAACGTGACCAGACCTTCACTCAAGAAAGCATAGTCTTCAAGATAAGCGTTGAACTTCGCTCGCCCATCTTTCCATGTTCGTAGCAACATCCCATCATCGTGGAGATTTGACAGCACAAACTCAGCATTGCGTCGCGCTGCTGCGGAATAGTCGGGACGATTCAGAACAACACCAGCCTCTGCGAAGCTCGCCAGCATCAGACCATTCCAAGCCGTAAGGACCTTTTCATCCCGGTCGGGTTTGATCCGCGTCTCACGCAACTCCAACAGCTTTCGCTTACTGTCGCCAATTGAGGTCTCCAGCTCGGCAACAGAAATCCCGTGCGCCTTCACAACGTCTTCTTTGGAACGAGTGACGTTGGGAATGTTCTTGTCCTCGAAGTTTCCCGATTCGGTGATGTTGTAGTAAGTCGAGAAAATCGCTGCGTCTTTCTCGCCCAATGTCTCCTGGATCTCTTTCAGATCCCAGACGAAGAATTTCCCTTCGTGTCCTTCTGAATCGGCGTCCTGGGTGGAATAGAAACCGCCTTCCGCGTGTGTCATTTCGTGCAGCACGTAGTCGAGAATGCCTTCCGTTGTTTCGCGCGCTTGTTGTTCTCCGCTCACCTGAAAGTAGTGTAGATAGAGTCTCGAAAGCAGCGCATTGTCGTAAAGCATCTTTTCAAAATGAGGCACAAGCCATCTGGCGTCGGTGGAGTAACGATGAAAGCCACCACCGAGCTGGTCATACATGCCTCCGTTCGCCATCTTGTTGCACGTGTGTCTGACCATCTCGAGCGCTTCGCGATTGCCGGTGCGAACGTATGTGCGCAGGAGGAATTCGAGCGTCATCGCCGGCGGAAATTTTGGTGCTCCGCCAAAGCCGCCATTTGTCGAGTCGTAATTTCGCACGATGCCGATGTAAGCAGCGTCGAGTAACTCGGGTTCGAGCGGGTGATCGGATCCGCCCGTTTCACTCAGACGGCGAAGTTCATTGATTAGAGAAAGGCTGTTATCGCGAATCTCATCGGGTTTTTCACGATACGCTTCGGCCACGCCGATCAAAACTCGCGGAAACCCCGGCATGTTGAAACGATCCTGAGGTGGAAAATATGTGCCACCGTAGAAGGGAACTGCATCGGGCGTCAGAAATACCGTCATCGGCCAACCACCGTGATGAGTCATCATCTGCACGGCATTCATGTAGATCTGATCGAGGTCCGGACGTTCTTCGCGATCGACCTTAATGTTGACGAAATGCTCGTTCATTAACTTCGCGATCTCCTCGTCTTCGAACGACTCGTGCGCCATAACATGACACCAGTGACACGCCGAGTATCCAATACTCAGCAAGACAGGCTTGTTCTCTCGTCGCGCTTTCTCGAACGCTGCTTCACCCCATGGGTACCAATCAACTGGATTGTGGGCGTGTTGAAGCAGATAAGGACTAGTTTCGTTGATTAGATGGTTAGGCATGTCCACAGATTACACAGATTACGCCGATTGCTCCAATCTGTGAGATCTGTGTAATCTTTGTAATATGGAACGCGAAACTCTGGAATTTGATGTTGTCTTTGTAGGTGCAGGCCCCGCCAATCTCAGCGGCGCGCTTCACCTCGCACGACTCGTCAAACAGGACAAATCCCTCGGCGACATTGAAATTGCGGTGATCGAAAAAGGATCTACCGTCGGTTCCCACATACTCTCGGGCGCGGTCATGGACCCCAAAGCGCTGCGCGAACTGATCCCCGATTTTGAAGAACAGGGCGCGCCACTCGAGTCTCCGGTGAAGGAAGATCATTTTCTTTATCTCACTCCAAAATTTGCGCTACGTTCACCAATTACACCTCCGCCCCTAAAGAATCATGGTTATTACATTGTTTCACTGAACCGCTTAACCGCGTGGTTAGGTGAGAAATGTGAAGAGGCGGGAGTCAATATCTTTCCTGATTTTCCCGGCGCCGATCTCCTCTACGACGAAAACGATCGCGTGATGGGAGTTCGTACTGGCGACAAGGGCATCGATAAGGAAGGCAAACGCAAAGCTAACTACGAACCCGGTGTCGATCTGCGTGCGAAAGTCACTGTGCTGGGCGAAGGCCCGCGCGGCTCGCTAACAAAACAGCTTATCGAACGACTTGGTTTGGACGAAGGATGCGATCCTCAAGTTTATAGTCTCGGCGTAAAAGAGTTGTGGGAACTTCCCGACGATCGTTATCCGGCCGGACGCGTCACACACACGCTTGGTTTTCCTTCCGACTCGTCGACGTATGGTGGTGGGTGGATCTACGGGATGCAAAACCGGGTTCTGAATATCGGTTACGTGACTGGTCTCGATTACAAAGATCCTTTGATTGATCCCCACGCTGAATTTCAGAGCTTCAAGACCCATCCATACATCGCGCGTCTGCTCGAGGGTGGCAAGATGATTCGCTATGGGGCGAAGACCGTTACTGCGGGCGGTTTTTTTGCTATTCCCCGAATGTATGCCGATGGTGTGCTCCTGGCGGGCGACTGCGCGGGTCTTTTGAATCCACAGCGATTGAAGGGAATCCACTCTGCGATTAAGAGCGGCATGCTGGCGGCAGAAGTGATTTTCGAAGCACTAAAGGCCCAGGACTTTTCAGCTGCTCAGTTGGAACGCTACGAAGATCTGGTAAACGAGAGTTGGATCATGCCGGAGTTACACAAAGTGAGAAACTTTCACTCCGGCTTCAGACATGGTCGCTGGCTCGCGCTAATCAATACCGGTTTGCAATTTTTCACTCGCGGGCGAGCGTGGGGTTTCCTGGATCGCGATCATGCTGTTCCTGGTCATGAAGAGATGAAGAAGCTTTCTGCCTATGGTTACCGCAGCGACAGACTGGAGCAGCGTTACACGGATCTGCGCTTCGACGGCAAGCTAACCTTCAACAAAGTCACAGACGTATATCATGCAGCAGTGGGCCATGATGAGGACCAGCCTGCCCATCTGCACGTGCTGGACACAAATGTCTGTGCAACGCGTTGCGCTGAAGAGTACGGCAATCCGTGTCAGCGATTCTGTCCGGCGGCTGTTTATGAAATGGTTGATGATGGTGGAAACGGTAAGAGACGCTTGCAGATAAACTTCTCAAACTGCGTGCACTGCAAGACCTGCGACATCATGGATCCATACCAGATCATCAACTGGGTGACACCAGAAGGCGGTGGTGGACCAGACTACAAGGGCATGTGAGACCTATTCTGCCGGACTCTTTCCATCCGGCTTGATGTCAAAATGCACGCGTCCGCGCATCACTTCTTCCAGCGCGATTCGGGTCGGCTTGTGCTTTTGAGGATCGATCTCGATCCTGGGGTTTGCGCCGCGCTGCAGTTGTTTGCTGCGCTTCGCTGCGAGGATTATCAGGCGATACTTCGAATCAACTTCCTGGCCGTTTGTTCCTTCGACTTCACTCTCAAGTAACTCTGGCGGTGTAGGCACTCGATTGCTCCTTCAGTCTATGAATCGATGATTTTGTTGTGTTCAAATTTTTGAATTACTTCCCGCACGAGACCTTCCTGGCGCATGCAACGAGCGCGTTCGGCATAAATGATTGAAGCAAGCTGGCCGGCCGCCCTTTCGATCTCGTCGTTAATGATTACGTAATCAAAAGCGGAGTACTGCTTTAATTCCTCCGGTGCATTTCGCAAGCGAACTTCAAGCTCCTCTGGCGAGTCTGTGCCTCTGGCAATTAACCGTTGCCGCAGGACCTCGTATGATGGCGGCAGGATAAAAATGCTGACCGAATCCATCAGCAACTGCCGCACACTCGCAGCGCCCTGTACGTCGACTTCGAGAATAATGTCGGCGCCGGTAATTGTCTGTTCAATGATCTGCTGCTTCGAAGTCCCGTAAAAGTTTCCATGCACGCAGGCCCATTCGAGAAATTCGCCCGCGGCAACCATCTCGTCAAAAGTCTCACGATTTACAAAAAAATACTCGCGGCCATCGACTTCACCCAGACGTGGCGCACGAGTCGTGAACGACACAGAATAGCTAAGATTACCCACACAAGCCAGCACGTGACGGATGATTGTGCCTTTGCCGCCTCCTGACGGTGAGCTGACGACGAAGAGTGTCCCTCTCGGAGAAGGGTGGCTGACTGGTCCAGTCAGTTGCAGTTCTTTCACTTTACTCGACATTCTGAACCTGTTCGCGAAGTTTCTCCACTTCTGCTTTGATCGCCAGACCCGCCTCCTTGATGGCGAGATCCGTGGATTTTGAAAGAGTTGTATTCGCCTCGCGGTTAAGTTCCTGAAGCAGGAAGTCGAGCATCTTGCCAGCGTCGCCAGGGGCGTCAAGCGCTTCCTGAAACTGCGTAAGATGGCTACGTAACCGCACCATTTCTTCGCTCACATCACTGCGATCCGCGAGATAAGCAACTTCCTGGGCCAATCGCACTGGATCGATTTCTACAAGCTGACCACCGCGATTCAGCAGTTCGCCGATTCGTTTTTGCAGCCGCAGACGATAGGCGTCAGCCAGTCCCGCTGCCGAGGCTTCGATGATCGGGACGAGTGCTTCGATTTTCAGTACTCGTTCGCGCAGTTCCTTCCTGAGTGCTTCGCCTTCCTGCTCGCGCATTTTTTCAAGCTCATCTAAAGCCTGGTCCAGGGCCCGTTCGAGGGCAGCTGGGATTCTTTCATCGATGCCGTTGCGAGCCGGTTGCAGGGCGCCGGGAATGCGCGCGATGACGTTGATGTCCAGTTCTCCTGCGATGTTGAATTCCTGCTGAAGCTGTTTCAATGCATTCACGTAGCCGGCAATGAGCGGGCGATTGATTTCATAACCGATTTGCGTAACGCGTTCCATGCTCACGGTGACGTCGACCCGGCCGCGAGATAATCGTGAGGTGATCCGTTTCTTTATGGACGGCTCAAGTGAAGCGAGTTCGGAACCGACGCGCAGGTGAATGTCGAGGAAGCGATTGTTTACGGTCTTCAGATCGACAGAGACGGAGAAATCGTCACCCGCCACCATCGCCTTGCCGTAGCCTGTCATTGATTTCATGGCTTTAAGAATAGGTCCTCTCAGGTCCGATGGGACCTATTGCGTTGTCACCAGCTCTTCTTCCTCGTCGGCAAATTGAAGCTCGTAAAGCTTCTTGTATTGCCCGCCACGGGCCAGTAGTACTGAGTGAGTTCCCGTTTCGATAATCCGTCCCGCTTCCATCACTGCAATCAAGTCTGCTCGACGTACGGTGGATAGCCGATGAGCGATGACGATTGTCGTGCGATTGCGGACCAGGTTGCTGATTGCTCTTTGAACCAGGCGCTCTGATTCCGCGTCGAGAGCCGACGTAGCCTCGTCCAAAATCAGGACAGGCGCGTTAACCAGGATTGCACGGGCGATAGCGAGTCGCTGGCGTTGGCCGCCCGAAAGAAAGATGCCGCGCTCGCCCACAATCGTATCGTAACCGTCGGGTAATTCGCGAATGAAGTCGTGCGCAAAAGCAATTAATGCAGCCTCTTCGATCTCGACATCGGTCGCTTCGGGTTTGCCGTACGCGATGTTGTGGCGAACAGTGTCGTTGAAGAGAACGGTCTCCTGAGTAACGAGTGCGATCTGTTTTCTCAAGCTTTGAATCGTCGCGTCGCGAATATCAATGCCGTCCCAGAGGACTGAACCCGAAGTTGGATCGTGAAAGCGAGGCAGTAGCTTAGTTAGCGTAGACTTTCCACCACCCGACTCTCCTACCAAAGCCACCATTGACCCGGCACGTATGCTGAGACTTACATCGCGCAGAACCGAACGTGATTCATTTCCATAGCCAAACGACACATTACGCAGCTCGATCTCTTTCTTGAGCGTAGGAAGTTCACTCGCGTTCGGTTTCTGCTCGATCGTCGCATGCTCATCCATCACTTCCCAAACGTGTTGAGCTGCGGCCAGTGCCTGCTCCATGCTGTTTTGCAGACGTGAAAGCTTGCGCATCGGATCGTAGCTGCGGAAAAGGAAGATCAGGAACGTGACGAACTGCGCCCGGTCCATCCTACCGGTGATGATTTCCCGTTGAGAAAAAAACAGCAGCAGCACAACAAAGAGAATTCCAATCATCTCGATCGTCGGCGGGGAAAGGCCGGCGATGCTGGCGCTGCGAAGATTTGCGCGCACGATCCTCTTGGCGACGTCGGTGAAGCGATCTGATTCGCGTTTCTCGGCGCGATAAGCCTTCACGATTCCCTGATTGGCAAGAGCTTCCTGGGCGGTGTCTGTTAACTGCTTACTCCCCTCGAAGCTCTCTCGTGCGAGGTTGCGTAGGGCGCGCCCAAACTTCGCTGTCAGGAATGCGATTACTGGCGCGATTGCCAGCGAAATGAGCGTGAGGCGCCAACTGAAGAAAAAAGACGCTGACAGGAACGCCAGCAGAGTAAAGCTCTCGCGCAGCATGTCGCGAACCGTGCTCGTCACCGCCGTTTCAATGGCAGCCGCACTCGAAACCAGTCGCGAAACGAGATAATTGGTGCGATGCCGTTCGAAAAACGTGGCTGATTGTGCGAGGAGATGGCTATATAGATCCTGTCGCAACTTGAGTACAGCCGACTGGCCGATTCGCGCCATGAGGTAGGTCGAGAAGTACTCTGCGATCCCCTTGGCGAGTGTGAAAACGATCAGCAGAATCGAGATCATCTTCCACGCCCCCAGTGGGTTTTGTGGAATTAGGTGTTGCAGACCGAAAATCGTGGAGCTACGCTCACCTGCTCCCTGTACCAGAGCCTGATTCAGGATTGGCACGATCAAACCGCCGATGGCGCTCTCGAGCACACCCACGAGAACCATCGCCAAAGTGGCCACGGTGAAGATTGGCCAGTGAGGTCTTAAATACTTTAACAGGCGGCGAAGATCACGCATCTCTGGTTGCGAAAATCTCTGATCAGTTGCTATAAGGGAGGTAGAAGACGGTCCAAAGTCTTAAGGAAAGAACTATACTTACCCCCACTGATTTGCGTCAAGGCCGACTGATTTGCTCGATTTCATTTTCTGGGCGTGAGCGCATGCAAATCTATTCCCCGCATGAGTCTGCGCAATATGGGTTATAATTCGTCTGCTATTTTTAGACGATTTTAGATCCCGCCGACAGGATCAGGACATTTGGCACAGCAAGCGACACCAAACAGCAAGCACGCGGGTAAACGTCTTCTGATCGCAGATGACGATACCGATATGAGACTTCTTCTGGCCGAGTATTTTCGCAGGCTGGGATTTCAAGTCGACGAACGAGAGAGCGGCATGGCGGCCCTCGAGGCCACCGTCTCCGGCCGGTTTGATTGCTTTATCTTCGATGTTTCAATGCCGGGCATGTCAGGCATTGAACTACTCAAACGAGTTCGAGATCGAGGCATTCAGACGCCGGCTCTCTTCCTAACCGCACATGACGCACTGTCAGACAAAGTAGCGGGCTTTGAAGCTGGAGCGGACGACTATCTCGCGAAGCCGTTCAGCCCACGCGAACTCGAGTACCGGGTGGAAGCACTTTTGCGCCGCGGTGGCACAACGCCGCCGGAACCCGATGGCGAACGCATTGAAGTCGGCGATCTGGTGATTGATAAACGGCGCCACGAAGTTATCCGCAACGGTGCGCGCGTTGATCTGACGCCACTCGAGTTTCAGATCCTCGAACTGCTGGCCTCGGAACCGGGCCGGGCCTGGTCAAGAAATGCGCTTCTCGATCGAGTCTGGAGCACCGACTACGAAGGCTACCAACGCAACATCGATCCACACATCAATCGCCTGCGAAAGAAGCTTGAGACGGATCCGAAGAATCCGCGTTACGTATTGACGGTTCGCGGAGTCGGCTACAAGCTCAATGAGATTCCATAGTCGCGATGTTGTGGTGGATTGGAGCAGGTTTGGTCGCCGCCTGGGTTGTCCTGGAGCTATTCCGGCCGCGCGGCTGGACGCCTATGCTGGTGATCGCTGGGATCACCATCCTTATCATTCAAATCGCCGCCTACCGCAAACAAAAAGCCGTCGAGAAACGTTGATTCTCACCTGATTGGCGTGATCCGTAGGTTAAATCGTCTTGACCTCTCAATTTCCTTCGGCAACAATGCGCCTGTTTGGGGCATCTTTTAACTACTGCCAGTTGCTCCCAATTTCGCAGATCAGGAGTTGTTTCACCATGAGTTTCAGCCGCATTGGTCGACATCTCGTTTTTGTGCTCATTGCTGGTCTAATGTTTTTGTCGGTTGTGAATGCCCAGCAAGACGTTGAGCGGAAGACGGTAGCGATTACGTATCCACTCGAAGAGACTGTGACGGTAAAGTTTCGTGGGACCACAGTGTTGCCGCGGTTGAAAGGTGAGGCCAAGGTAAAACGCGCTGGTCGTCGTGGTACTCGGGTCGAATTCAGTGTTGACGATTTGCCGCGAGCGTCTGAGTTGGGTGGCATCTATACCACCTACATACTTTGGGCCATCTCACCCGATGGACACGTTGATAATCTCGGTGAGATCAAGCGCAGCGGCAGTTCGTTCATAGATTCAAAACTTGACGTCACTACACCACTGCAAACCTTCGCGATGATCCTCACCGCTGAGCCACACTTTTTGATGAAAGTGCCGAGCCGCATGGTCGTAATGGAAAACCTGCCACCGCAACGTCCCAACGGTAGCCAGGTCGAGACAGTAGATGTTCGTTATATCGGGAACGTCAGCGATTACTTCCGCGACGCTCGTGTGCCGGAGTTGGCAGACCGCGATTATCGCCAAACGCCAGTGTCATTGCTCGGAGCACGACAGGCTGTAAACCTTGCGAAGTATGCAGGGGCCACACAGGAGGCACCCGATGAATTGCAGGTTGCAGAAGATCAATTGCAGGCAGCAGAGAAAGCATGGCGTCTGAATCAGCCGTTGACGGAAGTTGATATCGAAGCGAGGAAGGCCACGTCGTCAGGCGTGCATGCGGAAGAAGTTGCGGTGGCGCGCAAAGCAGCTCGTATCCGTCGTGAAGAGATTCGACGTCGCGATGAAGCCGTACGAAGTGCGGAACAAAGTGCTGAAGCGTCGCAACGTGAGGTGGCACAACTGCGCGGGGCATTGGAAAAGGAACAGCGCGCACGTGAGTTGGCCGAACGTGACCTCGGAACTGCTAACGACCAGTTGCGCGAAAAACGTGTAGAGGTAGCTCAACTGCGTGATGAGATTGCTACACTTCGTTCTGAAAGCGACTCTGCCAAACTCAAGCTCGCCCGCATGGAAGGCGAAAAACAGGCCGAAACTGCGCGTCTGGAAGCTGAAAGACGCGCCGCCGAGCGGCGTACCGCGGAAGCGAATCTGAAAGAGACTCTGGCGAAGTATGGAACACTAAAAGAGACTTCTACAGGGTTTCGCTTAGTGCTGCCGGAAACGATTTGGACCAACGCGCGCGCCGCAACTTTGTCTGCTGCATCCGCAGCAAAGCTGGAACCACTCGCAGCGCTGCTGGCGAGCAATCCTGACTACCAGATTCTGATCGAAGCCTACACTGACAGCAAAGGTAATGAAGTTTCGCTTCAACAATTGACGCAGGAACGAGCCCGCGTGCTATCAGATCGCTTCCAGTCTGCCGGCGTCGATCCGATGCGAATTCAGGCCAACGGCATGGGCGCCTCGAACCCGCTTGCACCAAACACTACGGTTGCAGGCCAGAAAAAGAATCGCCGCGTTGAGATAACATTCACCTCGCAAGTGCCCAAAAGCACTGCTGCGAATTAGTTTGTCTGGTATCTCTTTGGCCGCAGATGAATGCGGATGAACGCGGATCTTCATCAGCGCTCATTCGCGTTCGTCGGCGGCTAACAATTTTCGATGTCCCCACTCGAACCGCTCGAAATACTCCAGGTTATCGGCTACAGCATCGGCGCGCTGCTGCCGCTCTGGATGCTATTTCAGCTTGTCACTCACCGTAGTAAATTAACCAATATTGAACGCCTTCTCGCACTCCTGGCGCTCACGATGGGTGGCTGGCATACCAGCAATCTCGTCGTCACCCTGCACGGTCTCTTCGATCTTGGTCCGGACACATGGACCACGTTGCTGCGAATCGCAGACACCGTCGCAGTTGTAAGCATTACCTTTGCTTACTCATTTCTGCTTCATGTTCATCTTCATCTGTGGGCCAATGCACAAAGCCGTCCATTAACAAAGACCGAGCATATCCGGGTTTACCTCTCGTATATTCCGACGATCTTTCTTCTCGTAGCCCTGCCGCAACTTTGGACTGGCGATTACGCGCCGATGTTCACGAAGCTCTCGTTTTTCGTAATCCCGTTTGCTTTCTGGATCGCGTACGTGCTCGGCTTGATTGCTTTGACAGAATTGCTGATTGCGAGAAAGAGTAAGAACCGCAGCGAGAAGAGAATCATGCGGACGCTGGCTTTCTCGTTTATCGGCGTCGGCGTCGTGATCTTCGCGGCGCTGGCGGCGGGTGTGGGTGAAGGAACGACTGCCGGACTCTACCTAAAGACAATCGCCAACCTCGGCTCGCTTCTGCCTTCGGTGCTGCTTGCTTACTACATTTATCGTTATCGTTATCTCGAAATAATCATCGAAGAGAGCCTGATCGTGGTGACATTCGCCACGGTTGTTTTAACGGTCTACGTATTCGGCATTCGCACGATTGGCGACTGGATGACGCAACGTTACGGCGTTAGACCAGGCCTCGTTGAAGCACTTCTCATCCTGGCGCTCGCGCTACTGGCGGCTCCGTTGCGCGGCTGGTTGGCCCAGCGATTCCACAAACTATTCGAACGTGAAACCGCGCTCTACAAAGAGATAGTCGCTCGTATCGGATCGTATGCAGGCCAGTACAAAGATCTATCGGATCTCCTGCACTTTGTTGAAGAACGAACCACCGGCGTCCTCGGTTTGCGACAACTGAAGATCTTCACGGAGGAAGCGGAAACTGGTGAACCGTGGGTTAAGCAGGTACTCGAAAAATCGAAGGACAGCGGTTGGGAGGCAGTTGAAGACGAACCGGTGCTTACAGATCAGGGCTTCAAGATCGCCTATCCACTGCGTCGTGAAGATAAGGTCGCAGGCTTGTTGGCCGTCGATGCCGCGTCAGCGAGCCTGACCTCTGATGCACGCACCATCATGGGATTGCTCGCCGATCAGGTAGCAATCGCGATCGACGATTCGAGACTGTTCGACGAAAACCTACGACTCGAGCGAGAACTTGCAGAACGAGAGCGCCTCGCAGCGCTTGGCAGGATGGCAGCAACGGTCGCGCACGAGATCAAGAACCCGCTGTCTGCGATCAAGTCAATTGCGCAAGTGATGCGCGAAGATGAAGGTCTGCGTAACGAGTACGAGCGAGATCTCGGCCTGATTGTTGGCGAAACCGATCGTCTCAGTCAGAGCGTGACGCAGTTGTTGAGTTTTGCAAAGAACGAGAGTCCTGCTGGTCAGCCCTTGAGTGTCGAGGAGTTACTGCGATCGATGGTTGATCTCTTTAGAGCCAATGCGAAAGAACAGGGAATCGCGTTGGACTGCCAGGTGCAAGTCGAAGCAGATCTCACCGGAAAATCTGTTTCGGCACTGCGCGACGCGGTATCTAATTTATTGCTCAATGCACTCCAAGCCACACCGCAAGGTGGAAAGGTTGAGATCGTCGCGGCGTCAACAGATAGTGAATTAGTAATCAGTGTTCAGGACAGTGGGTCAGGCGTCCCTATTGATCTGCGAGAGCGAATCTGGGAACCATTCTTTACAACGCGACAACGTGGCACCGGGTTGGGACTTGCGATCGTTCGTAAACGCGTTCAGGAAGTCGGCGGCTCGGCAGTTCTTGGCTTCAGTCGTAACGGCCGTGGGGCACTCTTTCAATTGCGCGTTCCACTATAGGTCCTATACGACCTATAAGTTTTTGCCTGGAACTTTGTTGAGGCATGTGCGTGATAGTTCTGACCTGGTGAACCGTTATTTGATATGAAGGAGATGACAGTGATGAAGAAGCAGATTTTTCTGGGCGCTATGCTGCTCGCATTGTGCCTTGTGAGTGGTAGCCTAACCGCCCAGGCTCAGAATACAGATCCTGATGAACCCAATCTCGATACGCAACTCTATCTGATCGTGGGCACTAATCAGGAGGTGGATGACTCGAAGCTTCCTGCGGTGCTGGATCCTGTGATTAGACAGTTACGTGCGACCTTACCGTTCAAGAACTACAGGCTTGCCGCAACGTTGATCAATCGCGTGAAGAATGAAGGCCGCGTGGAACTAAGCTGGATTGGTGGACCACTCGCGTCTGTTTCCGGTGCGGCCTCTGGCGGAGTATCGTCGGTAACGCCAAGCTTCAGCCAATTCAAAGTGAGGCAAATCAAGCTGGTCCGGAACAGCGAAAACCAGCCAATAGTCCAGATGCTCGGGTTCAATTTTGGCGCCCGTATTCCCATTCAAGTGAGTGGCGCAATTGCAGCGAACGGCGCGGTGGCACCCACTTTCAATTACGAAAATACTGGTGTCGCGACGGATATCAGCATGCGTGAGTCGGAGCCGGTGATCGTAGGGACTCTGAACGTTGGGCCGTCTGGCGATGCGATTATTCTGGTCGTTTCAGCAAAGAGAACCCAAAGGTAAACCAGGTGCGAAAGGCAGGTGCAGGAGGGTCTATCGATCCTGCACCTGCTCTCGGCTTCCTGCTCCTGTTCTTTGGCACGCGACGCGCTAGGAGTTTAGGGCCGCACGGCCCTAAACTACTCAGGAAGTGAGAAAAGACGCGTTGCGATTAATGATTGTTGACGACGAGGAAGCCGCACGCTACGGCATGCGTCGAGCCCTCTCAACCCTTGGTTACAACATTACTGAAGCTGGTTCCGCCGAAGCCGCCCGGGCCCTTCTTAAACAAAACGAACCGGATCTACTTCTCCTCGACGTAAATCTTCCCGGAATGAGTGGGCTCGACTTCCTGCGCGAGCTCAAAAGCTCAAACGGCAATGGACCACTCGTGATTATCGTTACCGCGCACGGCTCAGAACGAATGGCCGTCGAAGCTGTAAAAGCAGGCGCTCACGACTATCTTTCCAAGCCATTCGAGCTCGATGACTTGCGACTCGTCATCAAAAACGCCGCGGAAACAGTTCAACTGCGACGTGAAAATTATTCGTTGCGACGTCGCATCGAGGTCGAACGTTCACAACGCGGCGCGCTGATTGGCAACTCCGACGCAATGCAGAAAGTGCGCGCCATGATCGACAAGGTGGCGGAGACTGATGCGACGGTCCTCGTACGTGGCGAGTCCGGCACCGGCAAGGAACTCGTAGCTCGCGAACTTCACGAGCGCAACAGCGTGCGTCGTAACGCTTCCTTCGTGGCGGTCAATTGCGCGGCGTTGCCTTCAGAACTAATCGAATCAGAGTTATTCGGGCACGAAAAGGGCGCTTTTACGGGCGCTGCAGCACGACGGGAAGGGAAGTTCGAACAGGCGGACAGTGGCACCTTGTTCCTCGATGAAATTGGCGACATGAGTTCGAACGTGCAGGCGAAGTTGCTGCGCGCTTTGGAAGAAAGACGAATCGAACGACTCGGCGGCAACGAATCCATTCCGGTTGATGTGAGGATCGTCAGCGCAACACATCGCCCACTCGAACAGGAGATCACAAACGGCAATTTCCGCGCAGATCTCTTTTACCGTTTGCGTGTTGTCACGGTTGAGATTGCACCGTTACGCGACCGGCGCGAAGACATACCGCTTTTAGCAGAGACTTTCATGCGTCTGGCCGCAGAACGCTACGAATTACCGCAGCGATCCCTGAGTCAGGCGGCTCTGCGAAGGCTACTTGAATACAACTGGCCGGGAAACGTGCGTGAGCTGAAAAACACTATCGACCGCGCGGTAATCATGGCCGACGGTGACGAAGTCGCTCAAAAAGACCTGCCGGACGAAATAACTGCCGGTATCCCGAAAGGCAATATCGTCGAAGGTGAGTCGGAAACTGATGGAGTGCAAGTGCCGTTTACCGCAGATTTTCGCGAAGATCGCCGGGAGTTTGAGCGGCGCTACATCACTCGCTGTCTGGAGTACACTCAGGGAAATGTGACCCGTGCGGCGGAGATTCTGGACATGCACCGGCAATCGTTGCAACATAAGTTGAGACAACTTGGCCTCGGTCGTCGTTATGTTTCGGTGAACGAGGCGCAGGATAATGCCGACAGTTGACGGAAAACCATGAAGGCAAAACTCGACGCAATCATCCGACCCGATCAGGCTGAATACCTGGACCAGCTACTCGTTCAAAATGATCTTTTACTTGCCGAGATGGAGGCTTATGCGGCCGAGCATCGCGTGCCGATCGCCGATCGAGAAGTCGCTCGCTTTATAGAGATCACGGCCCGTATCACAAAAGCACGCAAGGCTTTGGAGATCGGAATGGCGATTGGCTATTCGGTGGTCCACCTGGCGCGTGGTATGGGTGAAGGTGGAGTTGTGGTAACGATTGAGCCGAGTGACGAGATGATTAGCGCCGCAACTGATTATCTGAAGCGCGCCGGATTGTTGGACCGTGTTGAGATCGAGCGCGGCAAAGCACTCGAAGTGATGCCCCGCCTCGAAGAGGCTTTTGATCTCCTTTTCATTGATGCGCTCAAGGAAGAGTATTCACAATATCTCGATCTCGGATTACCGCTTCTGCGAGCCGGTGGTGTCGTGATCGTTGACAACTTGCTCTGGGGCGGACGGGTTGCAACGGGCGATACTGAAAGTTCAACTGTTGCGCTGCGGGAATTCAATCGTTACTTCATCAATCACTCACAACTGCTTGCGGAAGTGCTGCCGGTTGGTGATGGTTTGGGATACGCTGTGAAGCTTTGATCTCGGCAGTCGGCTTCACAGGATTAACCAGGATGTTACAAGATTTGCAGGCTTTCTCCGGTTAATTCAGGATCACTTTGTAAATCCTGTGAAACCAACCTTCGTGAAAATCTTGATCTAAGTTTCTTTTGCGTGCTAACTTCCACTCGTCTCTTCACTTGCGGGTTCCTCTCGACTCGCGCTGAACTAAAGCGAATGGCATTGAGTTTTGGAGGCGCCTGATGAGCAGTAGCAAGTTTAGACAGATTCTCGGACTCGTCTTGCTGGCGTCGCTAGCCTGTTCAACTTACTCCTGCACGGTGGCCAGTGCCGGAGACTTTTTCGGCAGCACCACACCTCCTTCACAAAACATCTTTCGCTACGTCACCGGAGACGAACCTGCGACACTCGATCCGGCAATGGGCAATGGCCAACCGGAAGCACGCCTTTATCTGGCGTTGTATGAAGGGTTGGTCGAATACAATGCCAAGACATTAGCGCCCGAACCCGCTCTCGCAGAACGCTGGCATATAAACAACGACTCCTCGGAACTCACTTTTCACTTAAGAACCACAGGCCGGTGGTCCAACGGTGATCCGATCGACGCATACGACTTTGTTTATAGTATCCGGCGCGCGCTCGCAAAAAAGACGGCCTCTCCCAATGCCTATATGGCTTCATATCTAAAATATGCGGAGGCGTTCAACCAGCAGCGCGTTTTCGTACGTGATCCGAAAACGGGTCAGTTTCTCCTGGCAAGAGAGTTTGATGAGAGTCTTCCCCCTGAACCACTCAGCGGTAGTCCAATCGATCGGGAGAAGAGTGAGTATCCTGCTGATCCAAAAGATTCAAGTCCTGATCCCGATTCCGAATTCCATCACCAGATGCACATGCCGACGCGACTGACGCTTCCGGGCGATGAAAAGGCCCGCAACAAGCGTCTCGACGCGAATCCAAAGCTAAAGGCTGCAATGGATGGCAAAGAGTTCGTTCCGGTGAAGGCTGAGGATCTCGGCGTAGAAGCAGTGGACAGGTACATCGTGCGCATCTCGCTGGTCCAACCAGCTCCGTTCTTCCTGGGTTTGCTCGCTCACCAGGTTTTCCGCCTGGTGCCGCAGAAGGTAGTGGAGCAGTATGGGGATCAGTGGACGCGCCCGGAACACATTGTTACGTGTGGTCCATTCAAGATGAAGGAGTGGGTGCCATACGACAGGCTCGTGCTCGTACGTGATCCGATGTACTGGGATGCAGCAACTGTGAGGCTGGACGAGTTGCGCTTTTATCCCATACTCGACAATTCGACCGTAATGAACATGTACAAAGTGGGTGAGCTCGACGCAGTGTTCAACCACGCCGTGCCCAACGGATGGCTTCACATCATGCGGGAAAAAAAGGATTACATGGGTCAGGCAGAGGCGGCCGTCGATTATCTAATCATGAACACGACAAAACCGCCGCTGAACAATGTCAAAGTAAGAAAGGCATTCAACCTTTCGATCGATAAGGATGGATATGCGGCCTGGCGACGAATCGTAAAACCATTGACGGCTTTTACTCCTGAGGGAATGTTTCCGGGATATAAACAGCCAAAAGGCGGCGCGTTCAATCCGGCAGAAGCACGCAAACTGCTTGGCGAAGCGGGTTATCCGGTTATAGAGAACAGCGACGGCAGTTTTTCATGTCCGTCATTTCCAGTAGACCAGGTGGAGTTCATTTACAATAGCCAGGCAGCGAATAGAGCAGTGGCCGAATGGATGCAGGCACAGTGGAAGCAAAATCTCGGAGTCACTGTAGGACTGCGAAACATGGAGTGGAAAACGTTTTTGGAACAGAGGGCCAAGCTCGAATACAAAGGTTTCGCACGCGGAGCATGGGGCGCCGACTACATGGATCCGTTCACATTCCTGAGCGTCTTCTACACTGGTGGTGATAATGGCACCGGCTGGTTGGATCCGCATTACATCGAGATGCTTGACGAGGCTAATCGTACCCTGGACCACGAAAAGCGTTATGACCTTTTGGCAAAAGCCGAAGCGTACCTGCTCGACAATCAGCCAATCATTCCGCTTGATACGCCTTCAGTGAATTGGCTGAAGAAACCCTATGTGAAGGGTTTGTACCCGAATGCCGCATCGTTGTTCCCGTGGAAGTATGTTTACATCGAACGCGATCAAGCGAAGTGGGATTACGGCCCACCTAATATGGCGGCCGAATAAGCGAGCGGAAAACCGACTCTCTGAATAACGAATGCTTCGTTTCATCGTCAGACGCCTCCTCGTAACGGTCCCCACGATCCTCGTCGTGATCTCAATTACCTGGGTCTTAATAAAACTGGCCCCGGGTAACTTCTATTCGGGGGAGAAACGCCTGCCTCCAGCCGTCGAACAGAACATTCGCGAAAAATATGGTCTCGACAAACCCTGGTATCAGCAATACGGCAAGACGATGTGGAGAATTGTTGGCCATCTCGACTTCGGAACCTCGCTGAGATACGAAGGGCAGTCGGTAAACTCAATCATCAAGCGCTCATTGCCGGTCTCTGCCACAGTCGGTGTTCTCGCTTACTTACTTGCGTTGATCGTTGGCATTGTTGCCGGTTCGATTGCCGCACTCAAGCAAAACTCCAAATGGGACTACACCTCAATGGCCCTGGCGATGCTCGGCATCTCTGTTCCTAACTTTGTTCTAGCTCCGATTCTGGTCCTGATCTTTTCGCTTACGTTGTACTGGTTACCGCCGTCGCGTTGGGGCGGTTTTCCGAGTCGGAATTTGATTCTGCCTGTGTTGACGTTAGCCGCGCTTCAGATGGCTTACATCGCGCGGCTCACGCGCGCCGGCATGTTGGAAGTGCTGCGTTCAGATTACATTCGCACTGCGCGCGCCAAGGGATTGAGCGAGCGAGACGTGGTTATTCGTCATGCGTTGCGCGGTGGACTGATGCCTGTGATTTCATACACTGGACCAGCCCTCGCGTTTTTATTGACTGGGACAGTAGTGGTGGAAAGGATTTTCGCGCTGCCCGGATTGGGAAACTATTTTATCCAGGCGTCACTGAATCGCGATGAGCCACTGATTATTGGGATTGTGGCATTTATTGCGATCACGCTTTTGTTGATGAATTTACTGGTTGATATTGCGTACGCCTATCTCGATCCGCGTGTGCGGTATCAGTAATTTACTCTGTGTAACCTCTGTGTTCTCTGTGCCTCTGTGGTTAATGGTTTGTCAGCAACATCAACCACAGAGGCACGGAGAACACAGAGTCTCATAGAGAAAAAACTCAATACGATGTCGAGCGAGAAGAATCCACAACAGGATGATCTAGTCCACATAGGCCCCGAGATGGCAGTGGCTGAGGCTGATATGCATCCGGACGAAATGGGAACCTTCGTCCGCGGCACTTCGCTCTGGCGCGACGCCTGGCGCCGTCTGTTAAAAAACAAGCTTGCGGTTTTTGGTCTGGTGGTAGTGGTGATTGTGACGATTGCATCAATCATTGGACCAACAGTTATCAAGAGCGTCTTTGGATTTACTCCCGACTTCATACCGAGTTACGACGTTAGCCTGACGCAATCGTTTCCTCCTTTCCAGGGATCAGACGGTAGATTTTCATGGGCTCATCCAATGGGCACTGACAATTCCGGTCGTGATCAGTTCGCACGCGTCTTACAAGGCGGACAGATCTCGCTGTTTGTCGGAATTCTTTCGACGCTCGTATCGCTGTTGATCGGTGTCACCTACGGCGCGATTGCCGGGTATTTGGGAGGGCGGCTGGACAATGTGATGATGCGCATCGTCGATGTGCTTTATTCACTCCCGTACATCATCGTTGTCATTGTGTTGCTTTCGATGTTTCGCAGCCAGACGCCGAGAGGTCAGTTGATTCTGCTCTTTATCGCGCTGGGCTCAGTCTCGTGGTTGACCATGGCGCGGATTGTCCGCGGTCAGGTGCTATCTCTAAAAAATCAGGAGTTCGTGCTTGCCGCGCGCGCCACTGGCGTCTCGACCACGCGCATTATCTTCCGGCATTTGATTCCAAATACTTTGGGCCCGGTAATCGTTTACGCGACCCTGACAATTCCGCAGATCATGTTGACGGAAGCGTTTCTCTCGTTCCTTGGATTCGGTGTGCAGGCGCCACTTGCCTCTTGGGGTAGTCTCGCCGCTGACGGAATTCAGAACATCGGCATCTTCCCCTGGCAATTGATTTTTCCGGGCGTAACGATGGCGCTGACGCTCTTCTCTTTGAACTTTCTTGGTGATGGACTGAGAGACGCGCTTGATCCGCAGTCGAGGACAGCATAGGTCCTGTAGGATCGATTGAAAATGACCAACATCTCTCAAACAGACGGCAACCTTCTCGAAGTAAATAATCTCCGCACCTACTTCGAAACGGACGATGGAGTTGTCAAAGCCGTCGACGGTATCTCATTCCGGCTCAAACGCGGCGACACTCTGGGGATCGTTGGTGAATCAGGATCAGGAAAGTCAGTCACGAACCTTTCAATCATTCGACTCATCCAGGAGCCTGGAAAAATCGTGGCCGGCGAAGTGATTTTTAACGGCGACGATCTCTTACGACTGCCAAATGAGGCAATCCGCAAGATCAGAGGACGTCGCATAGCCATGATCTTTCAGGATCCTATGACCTCACTTAATCCGTTCATGAGAATCTCCAGACAACTGATGGAGATGACCGAGCTTCATCTGGGCCACACAAAAGCACAGGCACGCGATCATGCCATTCGCATGTTGGAAACAGTCGGCATTCCTGACGCACGCGTGCGCGCCGATAGTTACCCACACGAATTCTCAGGTGGTATGCGCCAACGCGTCATGATCGCGATGGCACTCTCCTGTGAGCCGGAACTTCTGATTGCTGATGAACCAACTACGGCGCTCGATGTCACCATTCAGGCGCAGATACTCGAGCTCATCAAGAAACTCAAACGTGAGACGGGCACGAGCGTGATTCTGATAACTCACGATCTCGGAGTAGTCGCCGGCATGACGGACCACGTCATAGTGATGTACGCCGGAAAGATTTTTGAGCAGGCAAGAACCAGCGAGTTGTTCTCTCGTCCCGGAAATCCGTACACCAAAGGCTTACTTCGTTCGGTACCCGATCCCACTGCGGAACAGGGCAAGCTGTACCAGATACCGGGTCAGCCACCGGACGTTGCGCATCTCAAGCCCGGTTGTCCATTTGCCCCACGTTGCGATCGCGTGGAGGAAATCTGCAGGCGCGAATTTCCGCCCTTGGTCCAACTCAACGAGGATCATTATTCGCTCTGTCACTTTGCGCGGGAAGTTTATAGCGAGTCAGGCGGTGCACCGGTATGAGCGAGAATGGACCAACTCTGATTTCCATTAAAGATCTAAAAGTACACTTTGATCTCGGTGGCGGCGGACCAATCGATAAGTTACTGGGTACTAATCCCGAAAAACGCGTTGTGAAAGCTGTCGACGGAGTTTCACTTGATATATATGAGCGCGAAACTCTCGGACTGGTCGGAGAATCGGGTTGCGGGAAATCCACTCTGGGGCGGGCCATCTTACGTCTTACAGAGCCAACCGACGGACAAGTGTTCTACCGCGATCGTGATCTCGCGCATTTGTCCCAGCGACAGTTGCGCGAACAGCGTCGCCATCTTCAAATAATCTTTCAGGATCCATATGCCTCGCTCAATCCCAGAATGACAATTGGCCAGATTGTTCGCGAACCGCTGGAGACGTTTCGACTAGCGCGAGGAAGGGAAGCTGACCAACGGGTGCAGGAGTTATTGGAAACAGTCGGCCTGAGCAAACGTTATATCAAACGCTTTCCCCACGAATTTTCAGGTGGTCAACGGCAACGCATCGGCATTGCACGGGCATTGGCAGTTGATCCGGATTTCATCGTTGCGGATGAACCGATTTCGGCGCTCGACGTTTCGATTCAAGCTCAAATCATGAATTTGCTCGAGAAGCTGCGTCGCGAAAAGAACCTTACGTACCTTTTCATCTCACACGACCTGCGAGCAATCAGGCACGTTTCGGATCGTGTGGCGGTTATGTACCTCGGCAAACTGGTCGAGATCGCTGACGCGAAAACCGTCTACGCTGAGCCGCTGATGCCTTACACAAAAGCGCTGATTTCTGCTGTACCAGTTCCGGATCCACAGGTGGAAGCCACCAGGCGGCATATAATGCTGGAGGGCGACGTACCTTCACCGATCAATCCCCCATCGGGCTGTAGATTTCACACACGTTGCCCCTACGCGATTGACGTATGCAAGGAGGTGGTTCCTCAATTAGTCGAGATCAAGCCGGCGCATTTCGCAGCCTGTATTAGAATCAGTCCGGCACAACCTCATATCGAGGACGTGGCGCCCGGCGCCGCACCGGGTCTGCCGCAAAAAAGCGAATAAGCCATAAAGAGGCACAAGAAGCACAAAGGAGAGAGATTAGTGAAGAATCAACTCGAATCTGTTGATTTCTCTCTTTGCCAGTTCACTTAGATCCTCCGCCCCTTAATAATTTTGTGCATTTTGTGCCTTATTGTGGCGAACTGCCTCTTCGTGGCACCTTGAAAACCCCTGGTCATTAAACATTTAGCACTAGGGTAAACTCCCTCGTGTGCGGATGAAGGTAGCTCAGATTCTCGTGGCAGTCCGCTAAGTCGTTTTATGCCACACAGTTGAAGCCCAGATCCTGATGGTTAAGAAGTCCCCCATTGCCCTGAGTCCTCAGGAACATCGCGAAGACGCCCCGCCCTCCTGGCCAGAAATCCAGGATTCACTCGCGGAATCTTCGGCGCTGGCCTTATTGCTTGTTGACGGCTACCAGCCTCCCGCGGTGGCTCTGTCGAACAACAACTCGATTTGCCATGCCTTCCAAAGTTCTCCTGAACATGCCGGGCTCTGCGATCCCTATTGCGGTGCTGCTCATGAAAGAGCACTCAAATCAAGTGGGGTGGTGGAGTACAAATGTCACGCAGGGCTTTTGTGTTTTGCAAAGCCGGTTGAACTCGGCGGCAAGAGACAACTTGCGGTGATCGGTGGTCGTGCTTTTGTAAAAAGCCTGGATTATCAACAACTGATCGAACGCTTTCGCACAGGAGATTTGCAGGATTTGGCTTCCGAGGATCTCTTCGCCAACATCCTTTTCTCTGAACCACAACGACTCAGTGAATTGGCAGAGAGAGTGGATCGCGCAGCCCGCCAGTTAAAAACAGCATCGTCGAATGGGTCCGGACTGGGTCGCTTGCCTGCGACTGAACCGAGTACGCAGGCGGTGAATCGGACGGCTGACCCATCTCCTTCAGTTGCGAACAGCGAGAACGTACCCGCGCAGCGGGATCTCGAACTCGAAGTGGAGCGCTTGCGGAATGAGTTGGAATACCGCTCACGATTCGCTCACTCGCTTCAACACTTTCTCGAGAGAATCAGCTGCTCAGATCCGGCTAAGACTTACAACTCGATCATTAGCAGCTCGAAGGAACTGCTGCAGTCAGAACGCGCTTCGCTTATGGTTCTGGACGAAAGTGCAAACAGTTTGGTTTTGAAAGCGGCGAGTGGACTTTCAACCGCCCCGGAATTGCTTCCGCCAGTCCGAGTTGGTGAAGGTATTTCGGGAGAAGTGATCGATACAGGCAAGGCCATGGTGGTTACCGATGTGCGTATGGCTGGTCGCAAACCTGCGCCCCCGGAACGTCAATACAAGACAAACTCATTTATCAGTTACCCGATCGCAATCGGTGGACGAAAGGTCGGCGTGCTGAACGTAACAGATAAATCAGGTGGCGGCACGTACGATGAAGTCGATCTGTCGTTGCTGGAGATCATTGGACCACAGGTCGCGCTCGCGCTGGAGCGCGCTGAGTGGCAGGAACGCGCTACTGAGTTTCAACTCATGTCAATCACGGATTCGCTCACGGCGTTGCCAAACCGCCGTTATCTTGAAGAGCGGCTAGCCGAAGAGTTGAATCGTTCAAAACGTTACGACTACCCGATGAGTTTTCTGATGATCGATATCGACGACTTCAAAGCCTACAACGATAAGAATGGCCATCAGGCTGGTGACCTCGCGCTGCAGATCACTGCGCACTGTTTGAAAGGAGCGTTGCGCGGGGCCGACGTGGCTTCACGTTATGGTGGTGAAGAGTTTTGCATTCTGTTGCCACAGACAACGATTTCGGAAGCTGCAACAATTGCGGATCGCATCAGGCATCGCGTTTCTACGACTCACTTTCCACATGGAAAGGCGCAGCCGCTGGGACGAGTGACCATCAGTGTAGGGGTTTCGACGTTCGCCAAGAATGTGGATTCGCCTGAAAACATCATTGCCGCAGCGGACCGAGCGCTGTATCAGGCGAAGAGTTTGGGGAAAGATCGGGTTGAGTTTTACGGGGAGAGGGAAAGTTAGTCCACAGATTACACAGATTTCATGAAGTATCTGTCTAATCTGCGGATGGATTTGCATGAGCAGTCGAAGTGAAAATTTCCGTCGTATTCTCGGGCGTGTGATCCAGCAGGACTTTGTTGGCCGCGCCGCGGAACTCGAACGGATTATGGTGCAAGCGGAACCCGCTCAAGCGGGTCGTGGTTTGCTGCTGCTCATGGAACCCTCAGCGGGCGTCTCTGAACTACTTCGTCAAGCCTACGATCAGATTTTCAATCGCCGGTCCGACGTCATCCCGATTTATTTCGCGATTTCACGAATCGAGACTACGGCTGTAAGCGCTGCCATCGAGTTTCTGAATACATTTCTTCAGCAATACATTGCCTATCGACGTGACGAACCGTTTGTCTCCGATGCGCCCCTGACGTTACACGATCTGGTCGAACTGGCGCCGGCAGCGGATCTCGGTTGGATTGAACAGCTCGTCGAGTCGTACAACCGGCTCCGGTTCAGTAATGACGACAAAGCGTTAGTGCGGTTTTGTCTTGGCGCACCGCAACGTATTCCCGCAGTCCGGGGACGTCCATTCGTGATGCTCGACGGATCACAGCTCGCCGAGTATCTCAACGGGGCAGTGGTCCTCGGCACGGAAATACTCAGAGTCTTCGCGCGTGGAAGCTTTTCGTTTGTCCTGGCTGGATTGCGCCGGCAGATCCTTGAGGCTGCTCACGACGCAAAGTACAACTTCGAGCTCCTCGATATGCTGCGTCTCGAACAACTCGATGCTACCGACGCAGCCAAACTAATCGAGCACGTCGCACGACGCCAGCAGGTCCAGACCAGTGAAGCCGCGCGCGATCTAATAGTGCAGCAATTTGCGGGGAGCCCGTTTTTTATCAATAGCTTTCTGCAGGCAGCGCGTGAAAAACACGCTCCCTTGGTTTCTTATCTTGATTGCCAACGACTCTATGTTGATGAACTCTTCGGCGGTCACATCCATCGACATTTTGCCGATCTACTCGAAGAGATTTCGCCTCGGCTCGACACAAGGCACTTGCTGATCCGCCTTTTGTGGGAAGCAGCAGCGGGAGAAGAACAGATTTCATCTTTCGAGATCTGGCGCAAACGTCTGCACATGACAGCCACGGAACTTGAAGATGTTTTGCATCGTCTGCACGTGCAGGAGTTTGTTAATTGGGATGAGACCACCGTCGAGGCTGGTGCTGGGCCACAAGCCTGGAAAGACTATCTGAAGATTCGCTACCGGCTTGACGTGCTGTGTGAGCCGCGTGCTTTGGTCGTTGCAGACATGCTGGCCGATTCTCTCAAGCGTGCACCGCACACGATGGCGCGTCATTACAAACAAATCGCAAATGCCGGCTTGCGTGAACTTATTTCCAGATTCAATTGCCAGCAGGTGCCGTCAGTGCTCTTCGATTACAAGACGTTTAGCGAGAAATACAAGGGTGCAGCAAGTGAGACCATCGTCTCGGGACTGGCGGCGGAAAACGATCACGTCAAACTTCCTCAAACTATTCATCTAGCCACCTGTTCGGCGTTCATCAGCGACATGCGGCAGCTCTGCGAAGAAGAGCACTGTCTCGTCGCACACACATTCGAAGACGGAAGTTATTCGGACGCGCAGGAAGTCATCTGGCTTGCCGCAGACATTGAGTCGAAGCTCGAAGTCGATGTTACAGTCGCGCGCGCCTGGTGCGAGAGATTTGAAAGTCTGGCTGAACGGCTCGGCTTCAGTCGTTATCAGATTTGGTTAATCTCAGACGAAGGCTTTTCCGAAGAAGCGAGCAAACTACTTGAGCGGAGGAAGGGATTTGGTTCGAGCCGCCAGCAGTTGGAACTGCTCGCCTCGCGTGTGCGCGGTACCGTACAAAGCACGGTTGTCGAAACCGAAGGCCCCGATGAATTCATGATGGTGGTGCCGATGGGTGAGGACAACGAGTTAATTGCCGCCAGCACAGCCGAACAGATTGCCAAGCGACTAACGTTTCGACCCGAAGCCATCAATCAAATAAAAACGGCGATTGTGGAGGCCTGCATCAACGCCTCCGAGCATAGTTTCAGCCCGGATCGAAAAATTTATCAGCGTTTTCGCGTTGAAAGTGATAGATTAGTCATTACTATATCGAGTCGTGGCATCGTGCCAGCCAATCTCAACGGCGCGAAGAGTGGAACAGAAGCCAAAGAAGCGGCGGAAGAGAGACGCGGTTGGGGACTTAAACTCATCCGGACACTCATGGATGAGGTCGAGTTTGAACGGGTCGACGACGGCACCAGTTTGCGCATGACCAAGTACTTGCGGCCACAAAAAGGAAGCGCAAAC